>ERZ779840.1017-NODE-1017-length-29005-cov-10.368843_pt1 | contig 29005 bp, 46 predicted proteins | sample MGYA00511561_ERZ779840 | MGnify/ENA primary metagenome ERZ779840 (study PRJEB29588, sample SAMEA2162036) | human gut metagenome | biome: human gut; feature: human-associated habitat; material: faeces | place: Denmark | collected 2008/2010 ...
TGCTGTCCTCACGCAGTTTAAGCGTTCCGTCTGTAGTGTCAAGCACCTTGCTGTGATTGAACCTCAACTCGACCTTTGGATGATCCTTAAGGCTTTTCGCAAACGTACCGCTTACGATACGCTCAACAAACGGCGTTGTCATGCCCGGTGCCATTGATGCAGGCAGCTGCTTGCTGTCACGCTCAACAGCGTTTACATATCCGCTGATGTGCATAAGATCAGCGGAACGGATTTCGATTTTCATTTTTATCACTCCTTTCTGTGTTGTGTGTATGAAAAAAGCACCCGGTAAGGCGCTTCATTCCGATGTATCAAAGATGTAAACATTCTATCCCATATTCAACACAGCAGACATGTTCTATTCGGCAACCTCTTGCATTTTCCCACCCAGGGCAGAACACGGCAACATCTGCTTCGGAAAGAAGCTCAAGCGACTTACCGAGAAACCACAGCGGTTTAGCTTCCGCAGGAGCAGACTGGAAAAATGAATCGATTACCTCAACATCTTCTCCATAAAACTCTTTTACTGTATTTATGGTTTTATGCCTTTCCTTAGTGATTTCCGTGTCTGATTTACCTTTCATAGGCTGTGAGATAAATACTTTCATTTTTATTTTCCTTTCTCCAATTGATTGTGGGTATAAAAATACTGCCCTCGTGGAGCGGTAAAATTATCAGTCTTTATTTGTAAAAGTAATCGGTATAATCATTTCCGGCAGAAAATTCATTTCATAATGATATTTATCAACGTAAGCACCGCTTACGTCTTCCACTGTGTACATTGTCCAGTCATTCAAATACACATAATCAACCTTGTACACGTTCGGAGCAACTTCTATCGTTACAACCAGCTCGTTTGCTTCGTTGTTTGAAATAGAAAAATTACCAATAAGCTCAAGCACTGGTTTGTCGCTCCTTGCATTGATAACCGACAACCGCCTTGTCACATTGAAGTTATCAGCTTCTTTCTGCACATTGTACGTCACTCTGTCAGCTTCCGTGCAACCACACAGAAGAACCGCCGTCAGTATAAATCCGGCTCCGGAAATAATGATTTTCTTAATTTTGTTCATACTAAAAATCCTTTCGTTCGTATTTTAGATATAAAAATACCGCTCCTTTCGGGGCGGTAAAATTATTAAGTTTGGTTGTGCAATTGATTGCACACGGGTATAAGAAAACCGCTCTTGTTAAGAGCGGTCGTCATATTCAATTTCATTCTTCGTCCTCGTAATCTTCCCATTCAGAAGCGCAGGGAGGTAAGCCCGGGGGAACGATACTGTCAAAGTAAGACAGCAGCTCTTCGACAGTTGCATCTTTGTGGCTTTTAACATACTCCAGCATTAAAGGCTCTACCTTATACTGCTCAGGTGCATTAAAAAGAAACAAATAATCAGCCTCATCTGTACTTGGAATATTGAACTTTGCTTTAACGTATTTCTGAAACTCGGTATACTCTTCAATCGCTTTAGCCATAAACACACCTATATTTTAACCTTTCCGTGAATAGTTAAGCTTCCATATTCATCACGAGTAGCACGGTATACATAATTACCGTGCCTGATGTTACCTGTTATAACATGATTGTCCTCTGTCATAGGATACTTCGTATTAAACTCTCCGCACAGCTTTGCATAAGTCTTTGACTTTACCTGTATACCGCTGTGATTTCTCTGCGGTGACGGTGCGTATTTAGTTTTAGCCTGTGCTTTATAAACCGTATTCACTGTGCCGTCATCGCTTACCGTAACGGATTTGATCGAACCGCCGCCCTTACTTGCAAACCGCCCTTTTTCATCGTGCTTATCGTTGTATCTCTTTTCTGCTATTATATCACCCTCATCGCCGCTTTGCAAGCCTGCATCATCAATTTTAGCGTGGCTGTCGGTATTTGGCGTGTATATCTGCTTTGTTTTCGGATCATAAAGTACGTCGTTAAGTCCGAGCTTGATAAAGTCAAGTCCGAGCGGCGCAAGGTTTTCCTTGAAGCGTATTTCATCCGGCTGTAAGAAGTTTGCCGCAAGACCTATCTGATACGCCTGATAACGTGTCAGAATATCCGCTTTCAGAAGCTCGGAAGTATCTATGATAAAATACTTGTTATGCTTCTCTTTTTCAAGCAATAGTGCCCTGTTGAGCGCCATTTCAAACGCAGAAACAACAGGCAGTACGGCTGTTCTTATGCTGTTGATATACGTTCTGTCATCGGCTCTGCCCGACAGCACATCGGGAGATAATCCGAACAGCATCGCTATCTGCTCGGCATTTGTCACCTTGTTCTGATTTAACTGCATTTCAACGGCGGTGGAGCTGCTTTCCTTGAAGTCGAGCCCGTTCTGCAGTATCATCATACCGTCGCCGTTGTTGCTGTACAGCTTTTTCCACGCTTCACGGATTTTTTTTAATGAGTTATCGTCTACTCTTTGTTCAGTGCGCAGAAAGCCCTTCTTGTTACCGCCTCTGCGGCTCATCGCCTTTTCAAGCTGTAACAGCATATAACTTGATGTCAAGAGCGTGGGATTCTCGGCAAGTATACTTACTCCCTTTCCGCCGTCAACGCTGTTACGGCTGAGAATGACAAAATCCCACGGATTGTATACTCTGCCGTCAACGAGCATACGGAGCGTCTTATAAATAGCGTCAGAATTTTTCTCCACGCTTACAGCACTGTCACGAACGTATCGGAGAGCCGATACTTCGTTTCCGCTCCGCTCTATGTGCATATATCCCGTTCCGTCAAGGAGCATATCACGGATAACCGCACGCTTTATTTCTGTCGGGTTCAGAGTATCGCCCGATTCTTCGTTCAGCAGATACAAGCGGTTATCCTCAGTGATTTCCGCCGCTGTCTGAACTTTGTCATTGCTGTTGTACAGCCTTATCGGCAGGCTTGCTATTGTGCCGGCTATAAAATTAACAGCCGCTGAAACCGCAGGGATCTCAAGTGCCTGTTCTCTCGTTATATTGCTTATCTGCTTTAGCCCGAAAGCCACTTCAATATCCGTGCCTTCAGTGTCACGTCTGAATATCTTATCAAACAGCCCCATTATTCTTGCCTCCCTGTAATATCTTCATTAAAGCGTCATCTTCGGAATTTTCCGCCTGCTTCGGTATTGCTCTGATAGCGGAAAGCACCGTCCAACCGTTTTCCTTTTCGATGTCGCTCATCATTTTTCGCTTCTGCATTATTATCTTGTCAAGGTCGGCTATCTTTGCAAGTGCTCCGGACATCAGCTTTGAAAACTTCATCAGCTCATCGCCTGTTATTTCCTCGTCCGATAAATTATTAAAAGCTATCTCAATCTTCGACAGCACCGCTCTCTGTGTTACTGCGTCTGCTTTGACAGCGTTTACTTCGCTGTACAACTCGCAATATCGGTTGATACTTGCTCCGTACAGTGCATCGTTCTTCTGTATCTTGCTGAGCAGTTTTGTCAGCCGCAGGTACTCCTTGTGCGCTACCTGATCAGCCTTTACACAGTCACGCTCAAAACACTTCTGCCCTGTGAGCATAGCCGCTTCGGCTTCCTCACGGACTTCTTTTTCTTTCTTTGTCCTGTGTCCCGCACAGTTTTCTATTGTTTTTGCTCCTCTGGGCATATACTCACTCCTCTCAAAGTCATATCGGGAATATATCGTGTAAAGAGGTGGCGGTCAGATGTCAGACCGGGACCCCTCAAAAATCGCAAGGGTAGGGGGTACACTATATATTGTGGTGTATGGTATTGTGCCACTATATATTGTGGCGTGAAAAATCGACGGTACAAGTCATAGTTGCCAGTTCCTGCCTGCTGATACGCCCACGCTCCGCCGCCTCGTGATGATAGCGACACAGCGTTATAAGATTGTCGTTATCAAGTCTGCGGTCATAATCAACCTTTAGCGGCACGATATGATGCACAGACAGGTCCGTGCTGTTGATAATACCTGCCGACAGGCACACCCTGCAGCAGTGACCGTCACGCTCAAGTATTTCATCGGCTTTTCTGCGCCATATCTTGCGGTTACGAAACTTGTCGGCTTCGCTGTCCCGTATCTTCTGTGTATACTTTATCCCGGCTGTGCATTCTCCGGGCTTGTGGATCTTGCCACATCTCGAACAAGCTTTTAACATAATTTATGATATAAGAAAAGCACCCTTTGCAGAGTGCTTGAAGTATTCGTCACCGTCCGCACGAAAGAATCAGAAGAGCGGACGGCTCGACTAAGAAAAAGGAGGTCCAATGGATACTCTTGTACGCATAATTGATAGAAAAGGTGACCTGGCGGCTTATTAGCCGCTCCTCGGTCACTACGCTTTCGCTTCTTTTCTATCGTAATCATATCACAGATGCAATAGGACATTCAAGGACATCTTGCACTCTCAGAAGTGCTTTACCGTGAAGTCGGCATATCTGCTTATACGAGTAGTGCATCTCACAGGCAATATACTCAAATGTCTTACAGTTTATGTACCGTGCTATCAGTATCAGCCTTAACCGCTCGTCAGCCACTGCCGATATAGTATGTTCTATCTCAGCCTTGACACGGATAAGCTCATCTATCTCTGCGTTTATCTCCTGCTCCAGCGTTGCAATTTTTGCAACAGCCGTACCCACCTTGTCAGATACCCCGCTGCTGTGTCCACCACCCGATGACGGCGATATGTTGGTAGCGAGCTCCCGAAGCTGTCGTTGCTGATCTATCTTTTGATTTATGCGTATGTTGATAAGATGGTAGCGTGACAGGTATTCTTTAGCGGTCATTTGGGTGCTCCTCTTCTATCTCTTCACTGCAAACTCTTACCATTAGTTCCAATGTTCGGCCATCTTTAAGTTTCCACATATAACCTGCGGCTTGTTTTTCGCTATTCAAGCCACCTAATTCATTCTGCACGATGTAATCACGAACCGCCTCAATTGCTTCATCTGTGCAAGGACTTTTTGACTTCCACATCGTTTTATTTTTGTTAAGCGTTCCTGCAAATATCGCAGTTATCCCACAACCTATATGATATTCCGCCATTTTACACCTCGTTTTCTTTCTTTTTATCCATCTTTGCCCCGCAGTTAGGGCAGTATTTAAAATTATGTTTTGCAGTATGTTTCCCGCAAAGCGAGCATACCATCATCGACACACTGTATTCTTCCCAACACCCGTGTCTTACGGGTTCAGCGTCAATGATTTCCGCTTCTTTTATTATTTTTACTGCTGAGTTCCAACCCTCAGCATAGGCTTTGTTTTCAAAAACATCAGGGTTTGCATATCCTATCCCCAAGGCTTCAACTTTTATGCATTTACTCATTTGTTCTGCCCCCTTGTAGCTCCAGCTGCGTGTAAGCCATTTCGTAGCCGACCGCCCACAAGTATACACGCATATTTACCCGCTTCCCGCAATCATAAAGCCACTCATAATACTCTGAGTCCAGTTCTCCTAAAAAGTTCATCATATCTGTCGAATAATGCGGTTTGGTATCTGAATACCAATTCTCATCAATATCCGATTTCACAGCTTCCCAAAGTTCTTCTTCTGTATCGGCAGAATACCATAAATGCTTTTTGCAGGCTTCAAGCAATTCGTTAGTTTCTAACTCCATATAGTTTTTCAATTGATATTTGATGCCTTCATAAGCGTTGTCTGGGTCGTAGACATATTTGTCAGTCGAACACTGGAATTTGCTTATGAAGTAATAAATATCTTTGAGATAACTTTTCATTTCTTTCGGACTGACTGCGTTATACCATGTTGCAACGCAGTCACCCAAATCGCCGCTTATTATCAGGTTGCCTCTTTTTTTGTCGAGAATGTAATTAACGTAATGGTCGATACTTCCATCGGCTTTGCGCCAATCGAAAATTAAATAGCGGTCAGTATCCTGTATCAGAGTTGCCTTATGCGAAGCAAACCTTTTTTTACAATCGTTTAATATTTCTTCTTCAATCATTTGTCATACTCCTTTCTTTCAAAACACAGCTTCTCGCCAACAAAAGTATGCTCATAGTCGCATCTGCCTGCGTTCTTGCAGTAATTCGCTTTAGGACACATTTTCTCAAACATTTTGCGTAATCTTCTTGAACGTCTTGCGCTGTTATAGCGTTTATTGCTATAATACCTCATCTGTTGCACCTCACTTACAAAAGTATGGCTTAAAGATCATGATAAACTTGTGCCATGTGTCATTGACGAGCTGCGCCCATCGTTTTTTTAGTGGTACATATGACGGCGGTGCAGGCATTTTCTCGTTGATAGGTCGCCAAAGATGTAAACAGTTCGGTAGGTTGTTTACATACTCGTTTTTCGCAGGGTGGTACTGCACTACCGTTTCATCGCTATAGAAGAACATATCTTTCAGTTTGCACATTTCGTCCCATGTCGGCGTATACGAATGCTTAAACGGACTAATGCTGACGTGTTCCCATCCGCCGCCGTTGCTCCATACGACAGTTGCGAAGCTTTTGCCGGCTTTGAATAACACTCCGAGCCCTCCGTCTACAGCGATATGCTGTATCATCAGGTTAGGCAGCTCTTTTATTTCATTCAGGGTTTTCATTGGTTACTCTCCTTACTTTTTCATTCGTATGGGCTGTAGCAATCCTATAAAGCCGCCTGCACTCTTGACTATAATCGGCCTTCCACTGCCTGTTACAGTCAGTGTTGTTGACGGATTATCCGTGCTTGCGGCGTGAAGCATCTCACTCATATAATCGCCGTTAAATGCTACACTCACCGTTTTATCGACAGTGTTTTCTATCTCGATTTCTTCCGAAAACGATTCAAGGGAATCGGTCGTTTTAATCATCACCGTATTCATGCTTTCTTCAAGTGTCATCACAATCGCTGAACGTTTGGTACCCTCACATATTTTTGCCCTCTGAAGTGCATTAAGAAGCGATACGCTGTTGATTTTCAGCTCATTTTCGCTACTGGGGCTTGCAAGCTCCAGTAGTGGCTTGTAGTTAAAGAAATTGTTTTCCAACAGCTGAACAAACAGCGTGTATTCTCCTGTTTCAAACGCCAGCTGATTTGTACTGCTTGTCTTTTTAAGCGTGATACCGTTGCCGTTTGAAATCGACAAAAGTTTTTTAAATGCAGCTTTAGGTATTACCGCTCTGATCTCACCGTTGTAATCAACCGAGTTTGCGGCGAGTTTAACTCCATCGCTTGCGATTATGTTCAGTTTGCCGTTTTCATCGCTGTCAAGTAAAACGCCCATCTGCGCCGGTCGTGTCTCGATAACGCTGCAAGCGTATGTTACGCTATTGACCGCCCGCAGAAAATCATCATCGGCAAACGCCAAAAGCGTGTCATTCGCTTCTGGCTCGCTTACATGATAGATTGACGGTGACACTGTAGCAAATGTTCCCTTGTTGCGCTTGCCCTTGATAACAATTTTGTTTTTGCTCGGCTGAAGTTCGATTTCTTCATCAACCATATTTTCGATGAAACTGATAGCTGTTGTCGGCAGTGCAAATTCTTCGGCGTTACCGCAGTCAAAATCAACAGATAAAGCGAACGCAGGATTGCTCGCTATGATTTTCCCGTCACGGAAAAGCGCACCTGAGTCTTTCATGATTACATCCTTGAGCTTTTTAAGCTTATCCGAAAGTTCTTTTCTATTAGCCATCATCTTTTAATCCTCCAAGTTTATTTTTATCGTCGGGTATTTTTCGTGCAGGCTCTTCATTTTGAGCTTAAACACAGGTGTCTGAACGCCCTTGACATCTACAATGCGATACGTTCCGTCGTTGTGAAATTCGATGAAATCAGCAACATATTCTACGCAATGTGTATTGTCATCGCCCTCGGTTATAACAAAACGTGGTTGACGGCAGAAACCGGCGATTTTTTTAGCCTTTACAAGCATTTTAAGCTTGTAGTAGTAATTTGCTTCTGCTGTACTCTGAAACGTTATACCGTCGATTTTACAGGCTTTTGAGCGATATTTATTCGGCCTCTCGCTCTCTGGAATTGATATTCCGAGAGCTTTCAGCTGTTTTTTCGTGAGATTAAGCGCCATTGCGCACCTCTTCGTATTCGATGAAGTAGGTATATGTGCTACCGCCGTTCATTTTTTCTTTGCCGATCCTCACTTTATATCCGGCTTTTATCAGCAGTCGTGCGAGGTCCAGTCTGTCATTTTCGTTCAGAGCACCGCCTCTCTGAGGATATATTCTTATCATACGCTCACCTTTTCACTTTCGTCTGTATTTTCCATTAGATCCTCCCGAAGCACCGTAACAAGTAAATGTCCTTGTAATGTGCCGTTGCGGATTTTCGCTTTTGTGCGTTCAAGCTCTTCAAACTCCTCGTTCCTCAGTTTCTTGCTTTTGCTTGCAAGCTTAATATCTTCGGAGCTAAGTCGCTTTGATATTATTTTCTGCCATTTGCGCAAAAACGTTTTTGCGTCTTCTATGTCGGGGTTCTGCCTGTCAAATTCCGTCCGCTTTTGCCGTACTGTGCCGTTCGGTTCAACTTCAAGGGTATAATATGGCTTGTCCTTTTCGGCTGTTCGGCGCAAGAACATCAGATATGATTCCTGTACATTTATGCGGTCAAAATATCTGTCTGTTTTGTCTATGCAGTGGTGCAGTGCCGCTCCTTCGGCGAGAATATCCTCTATTTTCCCTGGTATGATTATCGAATATGTTTCGTCTTCATACTCGTATTTTGGCTTTATTTTTTGCAAAACCGTTTCTATGTTAGGATATTTCTTGCTGATTTCAGCCGCTCTTAATGCACGTTCTTTGTCATCAACTTCTTTTACAAGTTCGTCGTGACGCTGCCTGAGCTTTTTTGCTCGGTACACGATAGGATCAGATGTATTCATTTTCAGCCGTTCGGCCATACCAAGATAATCGCTCCACGTCTGTATTACATCTCTGCTTGTCATACTGTTTTCGGACATCTGACGGCATATATAGTTTTTTATCTGCTGAACACTCATTCTGTCGGATATAAAATCCAGCATATCAGGTCTTATGCTTTGAGTATCCAACCACTGTATCGTTTTGTCACCGTAGACTGTATCTTTTATTTTCTCATTTCTGAGCCATTCGAGATATACAAGCCCGCCATTGTTTGCAATAAGCCTTTTGGTACGGAAGTTGTCAATTAACAGCATTTTGGCTAATTTCCCATCGCTGAACTCACAACTCTTGTCATAGCGGTATTTATACATACAGTTATTTATAAGACGTGGCAGTCCAACCTTTGCAAGCTTTTCGATTTCGGGAGATCTTTTCAACTTTGTGATGAACACTCTCGGATCACATTCGTCGTTGCCTTTGATATACTCGATAAGTCCCGTTCTGCTCAATCGTTCGGCAATTTTGCCGGAAAGATTTCTCTTGTAAACTGTTCCGAACGAGCTGTTATAGTAATCTGGGTTTACCCTTCCGAAGTAACACCAACGCACTTCACGCTGTTTGTACAACTCGTAGCTGTATCCGGTTGCAGAATTATCGCTATCGTATATGTAACGGCAACGTTCGTATGAATATGCATCAGCTATCCTGCGAATGCCGCCCATTTTGCGCTTTTCGTATCTGCAACGTGCCTCGAAAAGTCTGATTATAAAATCATCACCATAAGGCTGTATTAAATATGCGGCAAAATTATCAGTGTAAAAGCTTCCGGATTTTCCTGACGCTTTGTAGGTTATTTTATGACCGCAGTGTGGACAACGACCTTGTGCATTATGCTTAGGATTTTTTACTTTTACGTCATTCTCGCACCAAGTACAGTAACCGTCTTTTTCGGATTTTCTGCTGTACTCGTAAAAAATGTACTGATCTTTGATGACCGACTTAGCAATAAACTTATCCCAGTCTTTCGGGATCTGCGTTACTTTGTTCATCGCCTCGTCCCATTTATCCGTTTCTTTTTTGTGCCTTGCGAGAAGCTGACGTTCTCTCACGTTTTGCTGGAACTTCAGAATACCGTAATAGTCGCCGTAACTACTGCCTTCCTCGACTTTTAAATTTGTTCTCAGGAGTGCTCTGTCTTTGGCCGACATATACTTTTTTTCTTTTATTTCAGACCACCAATTAAAGCTTGTATCAAGTTTTTCTATCGTGGCAATGCTCCAGCGGTTTGCGCTGTAATCGTAAGTGATAAAATCTTCGTTTTTGTAATCAATGAATATTTCATACGCCGGCATCGTTGCTCCAAGCCGCAAGTTCTTTGTATAGAACAAAGCAACTTTGATTATGTCACCATATATTTGGCATTTTGCATACTCCCTTGTTTCATATCTGTACTCGGTCGAACCGTATTTTTTTATCATACGGGGAGTATCTTTTCCTGCCTTTTCAACGAACGACTTTGGTGCAGTGATTTTCGGAAGTTTACTCAGCTCTTTCAATTTCATGAAGGGCCTCCATTTCTGACTCTGTCACTATATCGCCGTATTCGTTGTACGGCACACCTGCCAACATTGATTTACCGTCAACCTTAAAAATCGAATACCACAGTATTTCTTTGCTATACTGGCTTTCTTTGAGCATACACACTACGGTGTCTTTCTGTGCGCTTACTGCCATTGTTTTTCCACGAACGATAAGGAACTTATCGCCTTCTTTGCCACAAGCCATATCGTTATGTACATGGTGATTCTGTTCACGGTATGGGTGCAGCGTGATGTATTTTGCCGCCGCCTTTACAAAATCAAGCACATCAAGCTTTTTGCGGAGCGTGAGAACAGTACAGCTTATCTTGCTATCTATATCATCCTCATCAACATCGCCTGTTGCATCTACCTCGTAAATCACGCAGTTATCAAAGCGGTAGTATGATAAGCAGTCAAGCGGATTTTCGGCGCAGTGGAATCCGTTTTCCTTGCAATTTGCCTTATCTGTGTAGTTAGGCTCATTTTCCTTGAATTTGTACTTACGGCAGGTCAGATCTTCGTTGAAAGCTTTATATGCTATCATCTTCTGTTTCCTCCACGCCCATATCAAATAGCGAGGACTGTTCTAATTTCTCTTTTTCCTCGGCAGGCTTTGTTTTCTTAGGCTTATCCGCTATTTTCTTCTTAGCCGTTTCAGCCTTTTCGGCAGGTGCGGGCTTCGGTCTTTCTGCTTCAAGTTTTTTCTTCAGCTCGTCATCGGAAAGCGTGTAATATTCGTCTGCAAGTGCAAATATCTCCTCAGAAGACATTCCTATCATTATTCCGCCCCGCTTGTCTGTATTGCTCATTTTACGGGCTTTTTCGTACGCTATATCCGATATGTACTGATAGCACTTGCTAAGCGTCTTGCCCTCGGCTATCACTTTTTTGGCGTAAATGACATCGGTCATTATGCGCTGAGCAATATGATCTCTGATAGCGATTGCCGGCACATTGTAGCCGCTAACTGTAGCAGCCTCGTTATTTAATTTGGTCATAGCACTTTCTTTATCCATTTGATTTATCCTTTCCTGCGGTAATCAGCCCAAGGCATCGTAACTCTTTTCGAGCTCTCGACAAAGCGGCTGATTATTGCTGTAGCTGTTTCTGCATCGCCTTTTGCAGATAATTTTTCTGCAAGAGCAGTTGTGTTGTAATTCGTTGTGATTATTGTCGGCAACAAGGCTTCGTAGCGTTCGTTCAGAATGCTATACAGCACGGGCACCGACCATTCTGTCACTTGCTCCTTTCCAAGATCATCTATTATCAGCAAGTCAACAGTCTTGTATGCTTCGAGGACTTCCTCTTCCGTTACTTCGCTGTTGCGCTCGTAGCAACGTTTTATATCGCCGAGAATGTCTATTGACGTTTTGCAGATAACCGGAACTCCTGTATTGATGATTGCAAGCGCAATTGCAATCGCTAAGTGCGTTTTACCTGTTCCGCACGGACCTTCCAAATATAACCCTTTACCCTGAGTGAAGTATTCTCTGAAATTCTTGATATAATCAGTCGCCACTTCAAACGACCTTTTGTTCTCAGCGGTAACGGAAAAGCTATCTATCGTCCGTGATAGGTAACGTTTCTTTATTCCCGACTTGCCGAGTATGCTTTCAATTTTCTGCTTTCTGAGCTCTTGTTCTTCGGCAAGCTCTTTTTCTTTTTTGATTTTTTCCTGTTTAGCATCCCAGCCTTTCCAAAACGCAACCGCTTTTTCACAATCGCAACGTGGCTTTTCAAGATTCCAGATCATCGCCTGCCCCATAAGTACAACGCACTCGTAGTACAACGTTTTCCCACAGTATTTGCACTTTTCCGGTTTTGGAACAGGTTGTGTACTCGGTATTCCCAATTCTTCGACTTCTTTGCTTGTATAGATAGGACCGTGAACATTACCAATCGCTTGGTTTGAAAGGTTTTTCATTTCTTCCATTGTTCACGCCGCCTTTCTCTTTTAGCTCATACACGCTTTGCCATGAGCGCTCAACAGATTGTTCAAGAATCTTCTTTTGCGTTACCGTATCACCGGGCGCAAGAGTTTCAAGCTTTTTGATTGTTATTTCCATTGCGTACTCTGTCATCGGCTTGCGCATTTTCTTTCGCATTTCGATGAATGCCTGCCATGCCGGCTCAAGCTCTGGAGCAACTGCGATAGCTGTTGCGGTTTTAGTTTTATTTATTTTATTTTTATTTTCTTTTCTTTTATTTTCTTTTGTAGGGTTTTTCTCGGATTTATCGGGGTTTTTCTCGGATTTACCGGGGTTTTTCTCGGAAAAACTCTCTTTTGGGTGCACTTTAATAAACCCTAACGTCGCTTCTTCGTTTAAAATCCAAACGCCGGGTTCCACAAACACGTCTCTTTTTGTGGATTTTTTTGCTTCTTGATAACGTGTTTGTATTGATGCAGCAGTAAGTAAGTTGTCCGCCGAAAACCGTGTGTTATCAAACAGTGACTTGCTTGCGAGGAGCTGTACTATCTGCCTTGTCTTGCCCTCCGGCACTCCCGTGTCTGCACTTGCGCAGCACACCAAATCGTCGTCGTATGCGATGTAGTACCCCTTGCCTTTGTATATCTCACAAAGCAGGTAAATGTAAATTATTATCGCATCAGTGCCATATTCCGAGCCTCGTATAATCTTGATTTTTCTATCCGAAAAAAAGTCCACATCAAAAGGAAAGTACGACAAACCGTCGCATTGAGGTCTTGCCATCGCTACCTCCTTGACTTTGTATTAAGCCTGAGCTTTTTACATAAGTATTCGTCAAGCTTTATACCGTAGATGTAGTTTTCTTCAAACAGCTCTTTTTCTCTGATATGCGCTTCCATGTGATGTTCGTGACATAGAGCGATCGCCCTCATTCCTATGTGGACTGTTTCTTCACGATCTCCGCCTATGCCTATGCGGTCTACATGGTGTACTTCCGCTCGTGCGTTGCATATAGCACATTTGCGGTGTTCAAGGCACATATACAGATATTTACCTATATCGTCTGTTTCGTGAAGCAGTGTGTCTTTCGTTGGCACATCCCAATGAAAACAGAACTCTATCAGGTGTGTTATAAAGTCCTTTGCCGTTGTCATATCGACATCGGACAGCGAAAACCATTCGCCGTCGTGACGCTTGATGTAATCCCACGTCATGTATGCCCTGATAAATTCAGGCTCATGCCCGCTCCACAATGCAATGTCACGAACGATAGCGAATATCTTTCTTCTTTGGTCGGCGGAGATTCTGCGACCGTCATTCAGCCGCAGTTCTACACTGCCGATATGCTTTTGTATCAATTCCCGTTCTATGCTTTCGGGAAGTTCCAGCAACAGCTTATTGCCGTGCTTGTCAAATTTAAGTATCTTTCCGGTCGTTATCATCTGCTGTATCACGCTCCTTGTGAGTGTGCATATACACATATACGCCGTTAGGACCTATGTTCCTGTAAATAAAGTCATCGCATTTTTCTTTCGACAGATGATTTTTCTCTGCCTGAATTTCGTAGGCGTATTCGCCTGCAATTTTCTTTTTTGCGATGCGTTCCTTTATATCCGCCTCCGTGTGATTTGCCTCTATCATGTAGAGATCGTAATTGCGGGCTGTAACGCCGTTAAGGTTGTTTGTGTCGGTGGCATATATCATCTTACCCTTATCAGCAAAATGTAGCTTATAGCCGCAGTTTGGTACGTTATGCTTTAACGGCACGGGGATTATATTACATATCCCGTAACCGTACATTTTTCCGTATTCATAAACGTCTATTCGGCGTTTGGATATACCCATATCAACAAGTGCCGGCGCAAGCCAACCGCAACAGCCGAAACGCAGTAACGGTCTGTCCCTTGCAAGACTGCGTATCGAAAATTTGTTGAAATGATCTGAATGAATGTGGGTAAGCAATACAAGCTTTAGCTTGTCCGCATACGGACGTATCAGCTTGTAGCTTACGCCGCAGTCAATCAGAATGTTATCCTCGATAACCACCGCATTACCCTGCGAGCCAGTGGAAATTATCTCGTAATTAATCATAAGTCTTCAAGGTTTATATTCTCTACAACATCAGCAACTTCGGGCTGTGTTACTTCGTTATTACTTACAAGGTGCGGTTCTGCGGGCATTACGTCCGCTTCGGTTGCAATATTTTCAAAGCCGTCCGAGCTACGCTGAATAACATTGTTGTCATGCTCAAGCGCTACTCTCAGCGGTTCTACCGCCATTCCGCCCCACTTGCTGATCAGCTGACGTATCATAGTCTTTTTTGCCATATCATCAAAGCTTTTGTACCAGAACGACGAGTATTTCCACATCTCGTTAGCCGGGATTTCGTTGTTTATCAGCTTTGCATACGCATCTTTGCTGAATGCAGGACTGTACTTGTCTGCATACACAAGCATTTTGTCCTTGCTCCAATACATTGTCTTTTTGAAGCCGTCAATATACTCAAACATTGCGTAATATCCGATAGTGTCCGTCTTATCACGCTTTTCCTCGTTATCAATGATAAGCGCATCAAACTCTTCGGTAAGGGGATTCCAACCTATAAGTTCACCGTCCTTGATTTCTTGGACAATTATCTTGCGGTACATACCGCTACGCACTGCAAGCTGTATGTAACCTTTGTAGCCAAGAACAAACTGTGCGTTGACGCATTCGGGCGAAATCAGATTACGATTACGGTCATACTTTGCTTTCTGCTTGAACGGTACTAAATAGAACTGGCCAAGCTGTGGTGACGGCGAAAGATTAAGGCTTTCGCCGAGGAGTGCGCCTGCTACAATCGTAGATGTTTCGCACTCCTGCAACTGTGGATTGACCGCTACCGCAGATGTGATTGACGCAATAAAGCGTTTTGCCCTTTCGGGATCGGCAAGCGTGTTGCGTATCAGATTCTGATACGTTGGTGTGCTTATCGCCACCGAAAATTTAGGCTTCTTCTCGACCGGTGCATTATAACTGCTCATACTTGTAACCTCCGTTTACCAAGAAATTCTTTAACGCTTTTATTTCTTCAAGCGTTCCATTAACAGCGAATGCAACACGGTACAGCTTTGCAGGCTGTTCCTGTATCTCGGCAACAGTAGGCGATGCAATCGCTTCCTGCTGTTCTTCGCCGTAACTTTCGACTGCCTCATCGACACGAGCCTCAGCCGCTTCATAGATTGTCTGCTGTTCCGCCTGCTGTCTGGCTCTCTCTGCTTCTTCTTCGATAGCCTTTTTGCGTTCAATCACCGTCTGAATGGAATACGCAACATTGACTGTCCGCTTGTATTCAACGAGGATTTCCGGCTGTAATTCCTGTGGCTGAGTGCCGATAAGCTTCAGCTCGTCCGCTATTCTGTCAAGATATGCGGCAGCCTGTTCCTTAAGCTTTTTGGTGCTTGCTGAAAGCGTTACCGTGATACCGCTTTTTTCGTAGGGAACAAAGTCGATACCCAGACTTTCCGCATACTCGTCATAGTATGCTCTGATTTCCTTTTCCTTGTTAGCCTTGATTGCGTTTTCGACAATTGCAATACGTCCCTTGAGGATTGCGTCCGTCTGCTTATAGATATTCGTTACGCACTCGGTATACACTTCCTCAAATCGCTCATACGGCGACATAACTGCACGCTTGACCTCTTTGCGCTTTTCTTCAAGCTCGCTGAAATCTTTGTTCAGATCTGCTCTGAGGCTTTTGATTGCCTTGACTGTAGCGTCGTTACAGTCAAGTGCTAAAACGTGCTGCGTCTTAGCGTCAATCTCAGCTTTGATAAGCTGTAATCTTTCTTCGATTATCGGCAACTGTTTAATTGTGATAATCTGACTTTCCATTATGTGTAGCACCTCCTAATGTTTCTGACATCATTCTGTCTATGACTATCTGTTCTGCAATCAGCATAACAGCATAATCTATCGTTAATCTTGCTCCGCCAGCATCTCCTTCTCTTTCTACGATGCGGAAGAGCTTTGCGTGAGCCTTCGGCAATGCCACCCAGAACTCGTTGTCTGCTACAGCGCCTATTCTTAGCATTACCTGTGTTTTTAGCGACATCGCCATATCTTGACATTCCTTTCCGAATGTGATATACTCATCACAGTAGCACTTTTATATTTATTTCTTTGGCTGTCCTTGTGACAGCCATTTCCTTTATGCCGATTCTCTACCGACAACCTCATAGACCACTTTGCGTATGTTTGTCATACTGTAGCACGTTTCGCTTTGCGTATGTCCTTTTCTATGAAAGTGTGTTTCTGTCGCATCGAAAAGGTGTGCATTACAGCTTTCAAACACAAACTCACACCAGTTGCCGTAATCGCCATACTCGGTGCGGAAGATGTCGCCGGGCTTCATTTCTGCGGCGGTCTTGATGATAGGCTTCTCATATCTGATCATCATCATTGTCTTCGTCCTCCTCGCCCTCAGCGACAATTTTTAATTCATCTACGATACCGACAAGAGCCTGAGCAATTTCCATTACTTCGGTATATGACTCAACGGTTGTGCTAACTTTAAATTTCATTCTATTGGTCCTTTCAAAATAATTTTAACTGTTCGTAATCCTGTCTCCAGTCAACTCCGATATAGTCGAGAACGTGTCCCCAGCCCTGATCAATCATCCAAAATTTCCACTCTTTTGGATTGCTTTGATAAAGCCTATCAAATCTATGAGGTCTTTTTTCAAGTTGGATACCGAACCCGCAAAATGAACATCCTGTTCGTTGCGCTCCTGTCGTGAATAACGTTCCATCCGGCTTACGCTCGATTGTTCCGTATATTTCTGGAACGTGTACATTTAAATCAATCGCCAGTTGTAAAATATCCTGTCGAGTGAAAATTGCAAACGGAGCTGAACGAATAGTTGACGCTCCGAAGTAATTACAGCCGTTAATCATTAACGACTTTTGCCGTCTGCCTCCTTCTGAAGCCATAAGTCCCAAAAACGGCACGCTGTTATGTTTCTTAGCCCAGTCATCGCAAGGCTTTTCTTTTAGATAGTAGCAACATTTTGACGATACCTTGAAATCGGGCACCTTATAATTAACGTTTTCAGTATGGTTTTCATAGCCACCGAATAGTTCGAGCCAACGTTGTGATAATTTCATTCGGCTACCTGTGCGATTTCCGCCATATTCTCCTGTTTCGCCGGTTATGATGGCATGTCTGACTGTCTTATTTTGATCTGATGGATTTTGAAGCAACTCAATTTTTGCCGCTATTTCTTTGCTAAGTATCGGATAACCAAACTCTTTGATTACATCAACTTTGGACTTGTACGGTCGTATAACTTCAACACCAAGTTCTTTGTGAACTCTCTGAATTGATACATCTTCAAGACTTGAAGCAGATATGCCCGGCACAGAAAAGCCGCAATACTCATTTATGAACTTATAAAGAGTTATGCTGTCCAGTCCTCCGACCGAAACATGACAATTCAAATCACGCTTGCCGCACTCTTCTACAAACTCCTTCACCCGAGTGAATGCGTATCCGACCTTGAAATCGTACGGTTGCTTCATTTTGACACGAAAATCGGCGATACGCTTGTCGGCGTTGATAGCGTCCATGCGCTCGATAACATTCATCTGCTTGTCCTTTCTGCAATCTCGCTGTCTATCATCGTTTCGTCGTACCCTCGGCTACGCAGAACATCTTTTGCCCACGAACGCTGTTCTTCGCTTTGGTATGCTCTTAACAGACAGTCAAGGCAGTATTTCTGACAGCCATTTGGCAGTACAGTGCCGCACGTTTTGCAACGGTATTTATTTTTATGCTGTTCCCGATACTTTTCGTTGCGTTTTCTTTTTTGCTCTCTCATTGCTTCGGCGTGTGTTTTTTCATACCGCTTTTTGTATACAGTCTTCCGTTTAGCTCGGCAGTCATTACTACACAAGCAATACAGCGGATTTGCTGCTAAAAACGATTTTCCGCACACGATGCAGGTCTTTTTAAATTTCATTTCCGCCTCCGTTTCTTGTTTATCATCTGGTCTTTGATAAAATTGCCGCACACGATGTTGCTTGCAAGTATCTGAGCCGCCATTATACCTGACAAAGCGGGTGATTTTGGGAATTTCGCTATGTACATATCAAATAGCCGTTGTCTTGCTTCTATAACGTTGTCCATCTGAATATCAATGCCATAAACGCTTTTTAGTACTATCAGCCCGTCCTGCCAGTTTTTGCACAATTCAAGCTTTCGTGCAAGTATTTCCGCTAAGAAATTCCCTGTGCCACAGGCAGGCTCAAGGAACGTTGTGTCTATGCTTATCCACATCTCTTCGGGGACAAGGTCGCACATATCCTTGACGATGTGTGCCGGCGTAAAAACCTCGCCAAAATCACTTACACGCTGTTTGCTTTTTATCAGCTTTTCCGACATTGCTTGCTCCTTTCTCTGCTGCGGCGAGAATACTGTCGTAAAGATCTTCCGCATATCCCTTAATAGTTTCATCGTCCGGACATTCGTCCCTTGCATCTTTTAACATTGCCGTTATGCGCCGCATTACCATAGCTTTTTGCCTGCTGTTAAACAGCTTATACTTGCATTTTTCACGGTTTGAGCGATTCCATTCTTTATATGCGGGTGTCTTTAGTGTGTACGGCTTTGTTTGCTTGCCGCATTTATCACACTGCACCGCAAAATGTATTCTTGGCTCGCACCCCCAACGTTTGCACCTCTCGCACTCTTCTTCGGGTGGGAGTGCTACCACTGTGAGACCAGTGCCACCACAAGTACACGGTAACAGTTTATCTGCCATCGTTGTGCTCCTTCCTGAGCCGTAACATTGCCAGTGTGCCCTTGTACCACTCTTTGAGGAGCAGTCCCATCAGATACCACACCGTTACTGTCAGACCTGCTATGACTATCCATTCGCCGCCTACGGCGAGATATCCGCGCTCTTCGTATGCGGCGTTGATAAACAGCAGAGCCGTTATGTTGCACGCAAGAGCCGTCACGATCGCCTGTACTGCCCTTGCGAGTATGTACAGGATAACTTGTTTCTTCATTATGCTTGTTCCTCGCTATATACGATGATTGGTACAGCTCTCTGCTTTTCATCAAATTTCCATGACTTTTCGCATTTGTACAGTTTTTCGCAGTTTGTTTCTCCGTCATCCTGCACGGATAGCACCGCTAATCTGACATCGCCGACATCTTCATCTTCGAGAAGACCTCGACTTTTTATGAACTCTTCGCATTCGCCGACTGTGTCTGCACGGAGTATTTCGTATGCATCATAGGCGCTAGTGTCTATCTCTACGCTGTAGATTTTCTTTGCCATTGGTTTAACCCTCCATGTAATTCCTTAGTACTGTTTTCTCCACAAACCAGTACTTTCCTACCTTCTTTGCACCGGGTATCTTGCCCAGTCTACAGTACCTTGTGACTTCAGGTATCGTGATACCCATAAGCCCTGCAAGGTACTCCTGCGACAGCATCACGGGCAAGAGGTCCCAGTTGCGTACTTGCGTCTTAATGCTTGCCATTATGTACCTCTTTTTTCTTGTGTCTTACGCTGTCTTGTCATTTACCTTATCGCCGTATGCCATCGATATGGCAAGCAGCTGTGCCGCTGTTGCATTTATCAGTGCGGCGGCAAGCTTTTTCTCGTGCTCCGGGAGCTTCTCATAGAGCTCGGTTGCGATTTTTACATCCTCGTTTTTAGGCATATTTATACCTCCTTTACATTATTTTCTTGCTTTCAGGTCACTGATATCGTGTTCTATAAGTTCCGCAAATTTCGGAAAATCAACTTTTCCGTAATAGAATGTCATTACTTGCGACTGACTTTGAAGAATGCGAACACGTGTCTCAAGTGACGATATCTGTTCTTTTATTTCAAGTTCACGCATTCTACCCTTGATTTTATTTGTATTCACCATTTTTTCACCTCCTCTGTTGGTTGCGTTTTGCAACTTAATGAGCAAAAAAATATGTGCTGAACTCACCAGCATTTATACCCAGAAGATTAGAAAATTTCTCGGCTTCATCTAAGTCGAACGGTCTGATATTGTTAATCTTCTGATTTACAGTTGGTTGAGCAATATTCAAACACTTAGCCACATCTGCCTGTGTTATTTCAAGTTCACGCATTCTACCCTTGATTTTATTTGTATTCACCATTTTTTCACCTCCTCTGTTGGTTGCGTTTTGCAACTTTCCGTAAGCATATATTAACACATCTTTCAGCGTTTGTCAATAGCGTTTTGCAACTTTTTTTAGCAAATTCAAAAAATGTTATTGCATTACGCAATTAAATGTGTTATAATGCTTATAATGAAATGAGGTGAACGACATGGCAGATGTAAATGAAATTGGTAAAAGAATCAAACTATGCCGTGAAAAAAACAAACTGACACAAGGGGAACTCGGAGAACGTTTAGGATTAAATAAATCAACAATACAGAGATACGAAACAGGACAGGTAGCAAAAATAAAACTGCCGATACTCGAGTCAATAGCTTGCGAGCTTAATGTAAGTGCAGCCTACCTTGCGCTTAAAACAGATAATCCGGAGGTTACATCACGCACTATTGAATCAAATGCAACTATTCTTCCGCAGGATAAAATCAGAATGATTCCTGTTTACGAGAGTGTATCAGCTGGCTTCGGTGCCTATGCCGATAATTACATTCTTGAGTATATGCCGTTGTTTATTGCCAGTAACGAAGAAGCGAAAAACACGATGTGTATAAAGGTACAAGGCAACAGTATGTACCCAAAAATTGAAGAAGGCGATTCTATTCAGGTGCTAAAGCAAGATTGGTGTGATTCCGGACAGGTGGCAGTGATTCTGATTGACGGAGAGGATTCGGTTGTTAAAAAAATAGAATATGATAAAAACAGCATTACTCTACTGTCATTCAATCCCGAATATGCACCAAGAGTTTTTAAAGGTGCTGAACGAGACAGGTTAAGAATACTTGGAATTGTGAGAAAAGTAATTAAAGATATATAAAAATACTCCACTATGGATAAAACGAGGTGCAACAATGAATATACAGGAACTGAACGACTACACAATAGTAGACATTGAAACAACAGGCTTATCACCGGACAAGGATAATATCATCGAAATCGGTGCTTTGCGTGTTTGCGATAACAAAGTCGTTGCTGAATTTTCTCAGCTTATAAAAGCAAGCAAGCCATTGTCGAAAACTGTTTCTCAGATTACAGGCATAACTGATGATATGTTGGCAGATGCAAAAGAGCTTGACGATACTCTATCTGATTTTCTGCAATTTATCAACAATGACACTGTTGTAGGACATAACATTGCATTTGACGCTAATTTTATCAGTAAAAAATGCGTTGCTTGTGGGCTTGATTTTAAAAATGATACATATGATACTTTAGCTGTGTGCAAGCAAGAATACCCCGATGTCAGCCACAAGCTCGAAGATATGATAATACAACTCGGAATAAAAGATAGCGGTATACATCACAGAGCTCTTGCAGACTGCTACCACACTCTCAGCTTAATGACAGCGTTGAAAAATCATTCCGCTCTTGTACTTGAAATAAAGCCGCCGAAACAAAGAGTGCTGAATCCTATTACAAAAGGGTTACAAACATTGCACGGCATATTGATAGGTATAACCTGCGATGACATTCTGACACAAGAAGAACTGTTAGGTCTTGAAGAATGGATGATTAACAATGAGCAGCTTGCAGGTAATTACCCATACGACATTATAAATAACGCAATCTGGAAAGTAATTGAGGACGGGATAATAGAACAATCCGAGCTTGATTATCTCCTTGACTTTTTCAAAACACAAATTGATCCGCTCAATGCAGAAATAGGTGCCGTTGATGTAGAACTTAACAGCAAGTCTATCTGTCTGACCGGCGATTTCGATTATGGCAGTAAGCAAGAAGTACAAGAAAGATTGTCTGAAATGGGTGCTACGATAGTTAGTAGTGTTACAAGAAAAACCGACATTCTCCTTATAGGCGAGAGGGGTTCTGACAGCTGGGCTTGCGGAACTTATGGCACTAAAGCGAAGAAAGCAATTGAACTCAGAAGCAAAGGCTATCCGATTATGATACTAAAAGAAAAGGATGTGCAGTTATGATAGAGCAGGTAGCATTATTTGAAAATGAACCCGAAGATTTAGATTGTAAAACTACTTTAGAAAACATAATAATCGCAGTTTCAGCAAAATGGAAATGTTCAAACGGGCTTTTCAGCATACAGGAAAACAAAAGCAAAGACAAACTTACCGGGTATTCGATCTATTTTGAAAAAAGCCTTTTCTTTAAAGTGAATACAAAATTCACGGTAATTTCTTGCAATAAAAGAGTTTATGATACGCTTGAAATATCTCCTGCAAGCACCAAGTTGCTGAAAAGTCCTCAGAATTTCATACAGTGTACATTCCACACACAAAACGAAGCTGTAAAAGCTGCTGAACTTATTACTGATGAGAATGTCAGAATATTTGAGCCAACAGAGCATTTTGGGTGTTGCGGATTATATTTGAAGTGTTCAGATGCTAAAAAGTGCTTGCACCCGGATATAATCCGTTCTAAATCCTGCTATTACAAAAAGAACTTAGAAAGCGGTAAAATATTCTACGGTAAAAACGCAAATATATGAATATTTCATGCCACTAAAGGCGGGTACAAGGAGGTCAGAATGGCACGGATAAAAAACAAAGCCCGTGATGACGGGCGCTTGCAGTCTAAGGTGTACATCGGCACCAAGAACGGCAAGAAACAGTATAAGTATGTGTACGCTACAAACGCAAAAGAACTTGAGCAGAAAGTACAGGAACTGAAAACAAAGCTGAACAAAGGTCTTGACCTCACGGCCGACCGTGATACTTTCGGCTACTGGGGTGAGAAATGGCTGAAGCTGAAAAAGATAGAAGTATCGGTTAAACGCTATGAAGCATACACAAAGCGTTTTGAAAATCTTGAGCCTATACACGATTTTAATATATCTAAGCTGAAAGCTACAGACATTCAGGATATTATACTTGACTGCGCCGATGAGCCGTCTGAAAAGACCGGAAAACCATACGCAAAACAAACACTGATTGAAATCCGAAATGTCGCAAAGCAGATCATACAGCTTGCGATTGAAAATCGAGTGCTTGACTATAACTGCGCATCTGCGGTAAAGATACCTAAGACGGCAGAAAAATCCACTCGTAGAGCTCTGACCGAAGAGGAGCAGTCCTGGATAACCGATACTCCACACAGAGCTCAGACCGCCGCCATGATTATGATGTATGCGGGCTTACGCAGAGGTGAGCTACTTGCTCTAACGTGGCAGGATATTGACCTTGATGCGCATACTATAAAGGTTGAACGCTCTGTGTCGATGATAAAAGGCAAACCGCATATAAAAGAAGGTGGTAAAACTGATGCGGCAACAAGAACGGTATATATCCCTGGTAAGCTTGTCAACTACCTTAGAAGCATTGCACACAGTCCGCTCGGACTTGTGTGTCCCACAGTCAAAGGCTCTTTGATGACCGAAACGGGATTTAGCCGTATGTGGGCAAGCTATCTTAATGATTTAAACATCAAGTACGGTAACTGGGCAGACTGTATGCAGACAAGCGGAAAATGTCCGTCAAAGTATGCGCCGATAGAAAAGCCGTTCTTGATACCTCGTATTACTCCGCACTGGCTCAGGCACACTTTCATCACTTTGATGTACCTCGCAGGGGTAGACGTTTTGACAGCAAAAGAGCAAGCGGGACACGCTGATATAAAAACTACGATGGCTATATATACACACCTTGATGAAAAATACAAAAAGAAAAGTATCAACAAGCTGGATGAGTACCTTGAAAGCATAAGTTAAAAAGTAGGGGTGTCAAATGGGGGTGTCAGAAAATTCATATTTTGCATAGCAAAGCCATTTATAAGGCTTTTGTGTTCTCATTCGTAATGAGCAGGTCGCAGGTTCGAGTCCCGTCACAAGCTCCACGTTAAACCGCATTGTTAAGCCATTTAGCTTGCAGTGCGGTTTTTCTGTTTTTAGGGATTTTCCATTTTTGTGCGCCATTGAGATGAAAATGCGCTAAACGGGGCCAAATGCAATAAAATGTTAAACTCTGTGAAACCGCATTGCAAATGCAGGCAACAGAGGACAAATATACAAATGAAAACAGCGGCAACCATAGGCTCCCGCTGTTTTTATGATATATCATACCTCCCGTTTCAACGGATCAGAGAAACGGGGAACATAGCCGCAATCAGCAGCCGAACTTGCCGCAAAGCGCCTTTATAGCATTGCAAAGGTCTGCAAAGCTGCATACGTTAAAGAAATTGCACATTGTAACGACCTCCTTATGTATTTCTCCCTCAGGAGATGTTCTTATTATACACGATTCAAGCATATATTTCAATACAAAGATATTGGATATCAAAGCAAAATCTGACGTATAAAAACGGAAAGATTTTTCACTTTCCTCTTTACCCTGTTTTATTCCTCTGCGGTTTTGATATAATTATGTAAAAATATACTTACTCACGATGTCAGGGATGAACAGAATGACAGATAACGGATATACGAAAAATAAGGACTGCCTTGCCGAAGTAACAAGCAAACTCGGCGTGGAAACCGCATTCCGCTTTACACTTGATATACCTTATCTTGATGAAAACAGCATTTCACTTGCGGCAAACGAAGAAGATAATAATATCGGAAACGGTATGCACTTTCTTGTCGCTGAGGGCAACGAGCTTAATTACGAAATACTGTCAGAACAGCTCAAAATGCACAGCATTACCTGCGACCGTGCGGAAAACGGTAAAAAGTGATTGGAAATGTTTACAAGCGCATGGAATAATCGCTATGACACTGTGCTTATGAATATGCAAACGCCTGTTATAGACGGACTGACGGCTGCAGAAACTATCCGCCGTCAGAAACTTCCTTATGCGAAAACAGTTCCGATAATTGCCGTTACCGCAAACGCCTACAGTGAAGATGTTAAGAAGCGCAAAGATTCCGGTATGGACGGTCATATATCAAAGCCGTTGAATGTTGATAAAATTGTCAGAATGATAGTTGAACTTAAAAACCGATAATAACGCCGACAGATAAAATTAACGGTCGTGAGCCTGCGCCCACGACCGTTTTCGTGTTCATATATGAAAAATATATTTATCAGCTGTTACTGTCAGAACTGTCAACGTCGGCATAATGCATATTTATCATCACACGCTTGAACTCGTCTGAATCCTTTGCCGGTCCTACAAGCCATTTATGCTTGTGATCCGGATCAGTCGGAGATAATATGTCATCACCGGTGCAACCTTCTGAAACGTGTACTGTTGCAGTTTCACCGCTATTCTCAATCAGTATTGAAACGCTGATGTACTCGGGCCTGTTTACCCAATAATATAAACACAGATATTCGCCGCCTCTTCCGTCATCTGTTCTTGAAAACGTCATTAAAGAGTATGTTGTATCCCCGATTGTTACTGTACCTTCAACATATTCTGCACCACGCGCATTCTTTTTGACGGCAGCCTTTATTGCTACTTCCACATGTTCAAGGTTATCATACTGCTCTTCAGGTTTCACATGCTCGCCGTAGATATCTGTAAATGTGCCGGAAATATTTATCTCCTGTACAAGCGTTGATGTAAAGCGGATAATATTCTGCTCCCTGATAACTCTGTCGAAACTGTCATCATCAGTGGCAGGACCTGCCCAAGTGCCCTCTTCTTCTGAGCTGTTTGACGGAATAACGCTTACAACTGCGCTGTTCGTACCTGCCGCTGTTCTTACAATAAGGTCAAGTACGCCTTCTTCGCTTCTTGAATTAAGCGTCACGCCCGATGCATCGGAGCTTGCGGAAGTTATTTTATACTCTGCGTCACCGACCTTTACAGTGCCCTCGGCACCAGTAACCGCAACTATATTTTTGGTAATAACTGCGTCAATACTTATTTCGGTATGCTCTAGCGCATCAAAGCTTACTGTGTCGCTGAGAGTTCTGCTGATATCTGCAAAAGTTCCGCTGATTTTAAGCGCCTGCGTGGTAGTGTTCAGCATCAGTACAATGATAACCGTAAGCGCTACAATAATTAATAGACAGATAGTGATAATTATTTTCTGAAATTTTGGCATAATGTTAGCTCCTTTCAAATTATAGAATTATACTAATCCCATAGGATAATCCGGATGAGCTATTTCAATTTTTACTTCTGATTTGGTAGCCGAACCTTTGACAGCCATACTTTTTACACACCCGTTGGAAATAGTAGTTCTGTTTGTTTTTTTCATCTCGTTATAAACTTTAACTGCTGTTTGTGGCATAGATGTATAATTGTCACTGTATTTGATTTTATTTTTTATAATTTTGCTCTCGTTTTTAGATATTCCGTTAATATGCATAAATGAGTTATATGTTATTGCATATGATACCATATTTTCAGTTAAGACATGTTGCCAAGAATTTTTAGCAGTATCGCCGACATATGTGAATACTATTGTAGTTGTCGTGTTAAGTGCAACACTAAATGCGTTACCATTAGATGATATACTCGAAGGTGAAGGCTTGCTACTAAACAATAATTCATATGGTAAAAATTTCATACCGGGAATCATATCCATAGCACCTGAAACAAATTTTGAAGAATAAACGTTAACAATTTCGTTTATCCATTTTCTTGCACCTTCGCTGTTAGCAGAGAAAGAATCATTAAATACCTTCGTTTTAACAACTCCAAGATGGGTATTGCTGGAGTTATATTTTTCAGCTGAATAAACTACTCTGATATTATATAGATCATATATTTTATTCCCATCGTTATAAGTATATTGGCTTCCATAAACATCATATGACTGGTTTAACGTTTTTAGAATTTCCTTGCAGTATGTTGCACCGCTTATCAACGCATATGTAGAAACTTTTCCGTCATCTTTGTTTATAGCATCGGAAGCAAGTATAGAAGCCATTTTGTCGATATCATCTTCTGCATTATCAACATTGAAATCTTTTAATGCGGCTTGAGTTTGGTCAATTAGTGCGTACATCTTATTAGTTTCTTGATCGTGTTGAGTTTGATTGATTATCCCCATTTCAAGTTGCGCATCCAGTTGCAAACAAGAATTGTTATACGATGTAAGGTTTTCAATCAATTCATCTGCTATAGTCTTATCGTCTAACGCTACTGTTTCACAATTTAGTGCAGATACAAACGTAGATAAACTGTTGATTGTGATAATCGTTGAGAGAATAAATGCTATTTTTTTAATTTTGCTTTTGCTTTTTTTGATATTCATAATATCAACCTCCTTTTTTATTATTCTATCATAATTTCTATAATTTGTCAAGTATTTTTATTTATTTATATCAATACTTTCGATATTCTATAAAGATTTAATCCTATCTATTTGCAAAAAGCGGCACAGCATAGTGCCGTGCCGCTCCGCCGATTATTTGCTTATAACAATTTATCCGAGTGTGCCTGTAACCGTAACTGTCGTTTTGCCGGGCGTTACGGCTATTGTGCCGTCGGCGTTGGTTGTGAATGTTGCCGCAGGCACTGTTATTGCGCCCTGAGCCGTTTCAAACACACCTGTGTTTTCATTATAGGTGTACCCCGTATCGGCAAGAGGCGCGCCGTTATAGCTTACCGTAATACCTTTCAGAATGGGATTGAACACATCACGCAGCACAACATTATCGGCTTGTGTGATCGCTGTGTTGCCCTTATTAGTGATTGTAAACGTATAAGTTATCTGACCGTTTTCGCTGACTACGATCGGGTTGAGCGCCTTTTCGATATCAGGAATTGCACCGACAATCGCATTGACTGTTTCGGTTGCAGTGACGGGTTCTGCGATTCCACCACCCGTTACCGTAATGTTATTGGTAATAGATGATTCGGTATCAAGCGGAGCATACGCAGTGGTTTTCGCCTTATAGACGATCTGAGCCTCCGAATTTGCGGGAACATTTATGCCTGTAATAACAAGCGGAGGACCTGCGGTAACTGTCGGAGCAGTCTGGAGAACGCCGTTTATAAAAAAGCGGATATCTCCCGTGTAGCTCAGCGGATATACCGTATTCGTTTCATAGGCATACGCACCTAAATTATCGGTCAGCGTAAGGTTTGAAAAAACCGTACTGCCGTTGTTGACGATATTCACGATATAGGTTATATCGCTGTCGGGACTGTAGGTTTCGGAAAGGGCGTATTTTGTTGCGGACAGCGTCTGCTGTATTTCGCCTGTGGTTACGTTTGAATTTACTACCGTGCCGTTATACGAAAGGGTAGCAACGTTTGTGAATGTTGCCATTGCTTTTCCTCCTTGAAATAAGTTTTTCCGGGTACCCGTTTCAATTTATGACACAGTGCGACTTTGTGTGCCGGCAGTCCCTGATAAATTTCACTGCACAAAAAATCAGGCACCGGCTTTTACACCGATGCCCGATTTTAACTGTTTGATTTTAACGCTTACCTCTTCGTCTTAACCGTCAGCACCTTGCTCCACGAACCATACTGCTTTGATGAACCGTAAGTCTTATACGCTCTTATTCTGAACTTATAGCTTGTATTTGCCTTTAAACTCTTGACCGTATAGCTTGTAGAAGTAGCCTTAGTACCCGTGTAAACAGTCACCCATTTACCACCCTTGTACTGCTGTAACTGGTAGCCGCTTGCGGTCGTACCCTTGTTCCAGCCGA
>ERZ779840.1021-NODE-1021-length-28959-cov-12.028197_pt1 | contig 28959 bp, 26 predicted proteins | sample MGYA00511561_ERZ779840 | MGnify/ENA primary metagenome ERZ779840 (study PRJEB29588, sample SAMEA2162036) | human gut metagenome | biome: human gut; feature: human-associated habitat; material: faeces | place: Denmark | collected 2008/2010 ...
ATTTAAGCTGTCACGATTTGGAAGAAATGCCGCAGATGTTTTATCATCATTGCAGCAGCTCCTGAAGGCAAGATTGTAAAAAGTGATGTCAGCATTGCGAAGAATTATCTTTTAGAGAAGGAAATGCGTTCATTGGAATGTATTGTATCCGCTTAAGATTCTGGAATCGGTGTGGGGAGCGGGATACCGCCTGAATTAAGTAGGGAGATGTACAGTATGTGGATATTTTATGCGATAGGTTCTTCTTTTTTTGCGGGAATCACAGCGATTCTGGCAAAATGCGGAATTAAGAAAACGGATTCGGATGTGGCAACAGCCATCCGAACCGTGGTGGTATTGTTGTTTTCCTGGCTCATGGTACTGATTACCGGAACATGGGGCGGGATGACTCAGATTCATGGTCGGACGCTTTTGTTTCTTGTTTTGTCAGGATTGGCGACAGGCGCATCGTGGCTGTGCTATTTCCATGCCCTTCAGAAAGGGGACATCAATAAGGTTGTACCCATTGATAAATCCAGTACCGTACTTTCTATTCTTTTGGCGCTCATTTTCCTTTGCGAAGGGATTACAGGAGCAAAAATAGTATCTGTATTGTTGATTGGAATCGGAACCATGATGATGATAACGAAAAAGGACATAGAAACAGATTCCGGGAAAAAGAGCGGCGGATGGCTGATCTATGCGGTGTTGTCAGCGGTATTTGCCAGTCTGACTTCTATTTTGGGGAAGCTTGGAATCGAAGAAATTGATTCCAACCTCGGTACGGCAATACGTACCACAGTAGTGTTACTTATGGCATGGTTCATGGTATTTGTTACCGGAAAACAGAAAGAGATAAAGGCGATAGAGAAGAAGGAATTATGTTTTATTTGCCTGTCGGGACTGGCAACGGGAACGTCATGGCTCTGTTATTATCGGGCATTACAAGAGGGACCGGCAAGCGTGGTAGTCCCGATTGATAAGCTCAGTATGCTGGTGACGATTGCCTTTTCATGGATTGTATTTCACGAGAGGCTGACAAAGAAAGCGGCAGTTGGCGTTTTGCTTATTACAGCTGGAACGGTTTTACTGGCGATTATTTAAAAAGCGTTTAGGAATTATTTAGAAATTTACCTCCTGTTTGTTTAATATGGGTTGATAAGATATTCACAGAAAATGAAGGTTAAGGTGAGAAAATGAAAGATTTAACGATAACAGTACCTTGTTACAACTCTGAAAAATTCTTGTATTTATCATATTCAGCATGAGCTTTCTTTATTTTAAAAGTTTCCGATATTCGGATGGCGAACAGCCTTTTTGTTTATGAAACAGCCGACTGAAATACAGTGGGTTATCGTAACCGACAATGCGTGCAATTTCATTTACGGCGTAATTTGTGGTTTCTAATAACATCTGAGCATTAGTGATCCGGATGGAGGTGATGAACTGCATAGGTGTTGTACCGGTGAATTTTTTGAAATTCCGAATAAACCAACTGACACTCATTCCTCTGGAAGCAGCATATTCTTCAATGTTGATATCACGGTTATAGTTTTCGTTAAAATAGGACGCTGCAGAGTCCATTTCATGATCGAGGTATTCGTTTTTTAGTACATGTTTACGAGTAAGCTCCCGGTGAAAAATAATCAGTAAATGACGCAATAGTAATGTCAGCATTTCTTCGTAATCATCCTGACATCTTTGCAATTCTAAAATAATTCGTTTAAAAATACGTTCGTATTCCAGAGATGTTCCAACATGGAAGATACGCTGGTCATTCGGGAAACCATAATTTCTTAAAATGTTCTTTACATCACTTCCGGTAAAATGCACCCAGTAAACTTCTGTTTTATCAATGCCATAGTATTCATATTTCTGAAATTCTTTTGGGCGGTAAAGTACTATGTTTCCTGCTGTAACGACAGTATCGTCATCTGTGTTGTCAAAATGAAAATGAGCCCGTCCGGCTGCTATATAGATGATTTGAAAGTCAAGTCTTCCTTTGGGACGATAAGTTGGAAGCTTTGGGTGTGAGGATAGGCGATAGGTGCCACAGCTTCCTACAATAAGTGGTCGGCTTTTGTCTTTGAAGTCGATAAGGGAGTGATTGTGATAACCAGAATTTATATACATTTTGAATCCTCCTTTGGAAAGTGAAATGTCTGACTGTTAGCAGTCCATGGTGAACCGGAGTTATAAAGTGAATGCCACCTCAAAATCTGTGGTTTTTCGGTGAGAGCTGTGCTCATATAGTTTTAGTGTATCATTTTGTGCATATTTTGTCCATTTCTGTTTATAGACATTTTTTTGGCAAAAATGTATGATGGTTTCAAGGTAATACAGGGACGGAAGATGATGGGACACAGGCTGTATTTTATTGATTGCCTAATGCAGTGGACAAAAAAATATATATTAAAGGAGGATTACACAATGATCGTACCACGCTTTTATGAAGATTTGAATGTTATGCATGACAAGACAATGCCGGCAAGGACATATTACATTCCGGCATCAGTTCGTATGAATGATCTGGTGGAGCATAGGGAAAGATCGGATCGTTTTCAGCTGTTAAACGGAGAGTGGAAGTTTCAGTATTATAACAGCATTTATGATGTAACGGAATCATTTTATGAGAAAGGCTATGATGTTTCCGGGTTTGATCAGGTAACTGTTCCGGGTGTATGGCAGATGGATGGTTATGACACGCATCAGTACACGAATATTCGTTATCCGTTTCCATTCGACCCGCCATATGTGCCACAGGATATTCCATGTGGAGCATATGTTCATAACTTTGAATATCACAGAGAAAAAAAGGCATCAAAAGCATTTCTGAATTTTGAAGGTGTCGATAGCTGTTTTTATGTATGGGTAAATGGTGCTTATGCCGGATACAGTCAGGTGCCTCACGCTACCAGTGAATTTGATGTAACAGATTTGTTGAATGAGGGGGAAAATACATTAGCAGTTCTGGTGCTCAAATGGTGTGATGGATCGTATTTGGAGGATCAGGATAAGTTTCGGATGAGTGGCATTTTCAGAGATGTTTATTTGCTGAAAAGACCGGAAAAGACAATCAGAGATTATCACATTACGACAGATGTAGAAAAAGACAGCGTTGTTGTGAAATTGGATATGCATTTTGCAGAACCAGTGGAAACGAAAGTTACTATAGAAGATAAATATGGAGCAGTCGTAGCAAGAGGGGAAACAGCAGAGAATGGTGTGTTAGAACTGACCGTGTTAAATCCGATTTTATGGAATGCGGAGAATCCTTATTTGTATCAGGTTATTTTGACAATGCCGGATGAAGTGATCGTGGATCGGATTGGTTTCCGGACGATTGAAATTAAGGACAAGGTTGTTTATTTTAACGGAGAAAAGATTAAATTCCGTGGAGTCAACCGCCATGATTCTGATCCGGAGACAGGATTTGTGATCGATGTCCGGCAGATCAAAAAGGATTTAATGTTGATGAAGCAGCATAACTTTAACGCTATTCGTTCCAGTCATTATCCAAACGCACCACAGTTTTATCAGATGTGCGATGAATATGGATTTATGGTGATTGACGAGGCGGATATTGAGGCGCATGGACCATTTATGCTGTACCGGAAAGAGGACACAGACCAGAACCGTTTTCACCGTTGGAATGAAAAGATTGCAGATGATCCGGCATGGGAAAAGGCGATTGTGGACCGCGTCCAGCTTATGGTACAGAGAGATAAAAACCGTTCCTGCATTGTAATGTGGTCTATGGGAAATGAAAGTGCGTATGGATGTAATTTTGAAAAGGCGCTTGCATGGACAAAGAAGTTTGATCCGGACAGGATCACACAGTACGAAAGTGCAAGATACCGTAATTATGATATTACCTATAATTATGACGATCTGGATCTTTACAGCCGGATGTATCCGTCACTGCAGGAGATAGAGGATTATCTGAAAAATGACGGAAGCAAACCGTTTCTGCTGGTAGAATACTGCCATAGTATGGGAAACGGACCGGGAGATTTTGAAGATTATTTTCAGATGATTCATAAGGATGACCGGATGTGTGGCGGGTTTGTCTGGGAATGGTGTGATCATGCGATCGCACATGGAACGGCAGAAAATGGAAAGACCAGATATTATTATGGAGGGGATCATGGAGAAACCATTCATGATGGCAATTTCTGTATGGACGGGTTGGTCTATCCGGATCGTACACCGCATACGGGACTGCTGGAATATAAAAATGTCTATCGTCCGGTGAGAGTCGTGTCTTATGTCCAGGAAAACGGACAGATGGTTCTTCACAATTATATGGATTTTGATGATTTGAAGGATTATGTGGATATTTTCTATGAGATGACACAGGATGGCTTGACGGTGGAAAAAGGAAAGCTGGCAAATGTTGTTGCAGCACCCCATAGCGATGTGACAGTGGAGTTGAAACTGCAGGTTCCAAATACCGGTAAGATTTATCTGAAGCTTATTTACCGGTTGAAAAAGGAAATGCCGTTGCTTGAACAGGGGTATGAATTAGGTTTTGATGAAATAAAGCTTGCAAATGAGGATGATAGAAACCGACAGGCTGTAAAGTGGCTGGAGCAGGAAAAAGCAGGCGAAACCATTGATGTCAAGGAAAACGATAAGCAGATCGTGTTACGGGCAAAGGATTTTACTTACGTTTTAGATAAGCGTACCGGATTGTTTGAGAACCTGCAGTTTGCTGGAAGAAGTTATATTAACCATCCAATGGAATTGAATATTTGGCGGGCTCCGACAGATAACGATATGTATATAAAGCAGGAATGGAAAAAGGCACATTATGATGCTGCTTATACCAGGGCATACCGCATAGAAGTGCTTCAGAACAAGCATGGGGTATTGATCATGGAGCATGTGGCAGTAGTAGCTGATACCGTACAAAAGATTTTGGATGTGGAAATGACATGGAAGATCAATGAGGACGGGAAAATAGAGGCGGTTATAGAGGCAGTAAAAGATAAAGAATTCCCAGATCTGCCAAGGTTTGGAATTCGGATGTTTTTGAATAAGAAAATGGATGAGATTACTTATTTTGGAATGGGACCACAGGAAAGCTACCGGGATAAACACCAGGCTTCCTGTCATGGACTGTTCCGTTCGAAGGTGGCTCAGATGCATGAAGATTATATTCGTCCACAGGAGAATGGAAGCCATTATGACTGTGATTATGTAGAGCTTACAAATGGTCAATGTGGAATTGCAGCAGTTTCAAAGAATCCATTTTCGTTTAACGCTTCTGTTTATACACAGGAGGAGTTGGAACGGGCAACACACAATTACGAATTGAAAGAATCGGATAGCACCGTATTCTGTATGGATTATGCAATGAATGGAATTGGTTCAAATAGCTGCGGACCGGATGTCATGGATAAATATCGGTTTGATGAGGAAGCATTTCAGTTTCAGTTTGAATTAATTCCGTTTGTAAAAGGATAATACAAGACACTTGATAACCAAAGCAAATTGTTTCTAAATAACAAATAGTGAAGGAGCGATTCTTATGGAGGAAAAGAAATACTTAAAATGGTACAACAAGATAGGATACGGATCTGGTGATATTGCGGGAAATGTAGTGTATGCATTCCTGACATCATTTGTGATGGTATATTTGACAGATACGATTGGATTGGCATCCGGTATAGTGGGAACACTGATTGCCGTTTCCAAATTACTCGATGGATTTACAGACATCTTTTTTGGATCAATGATTGATAAGACGCATAGTAAGATGGGAAAGGCAAGACCATGGATGCTGTATGGTTACATTGGTTGTGCAATTACATTGGTAGCCTGTTTTGCAGTTCCAACAAGTCTTGGCAGGACGGCACAGTATGCGTGGTTTTTTATTGCGTATACGCTGTTGAATGGAGTGTTTTATACGGCAAATAACATTGCTTATTCTGCTCTGACATCACTTGTTACTAAGAACAGTAAAGAGCGTGTGCAGATGGGTTCTTACCGTTTCATTTTTGCTTTTTCAACCAGTCTTCTGATTCAAGCAGTTACTGTTGGATTCGTTGCAAAATGTGGTGGAGATGCAGCCGCATGGCGTATGGTTGCAATTATTTATGCAGTCATCGGATTAGTTGTGAATACTATTTCCGCATTATCTGTTAAAGAACTTCCAGAAGAGGAATTAAATGAAGGAGACACAACAGGTGAAGAGGAAAAATATGGGCTGGTTCAAGCATTCAAGCTGCTGGTAAAAAATAAATTTTATCTGATGATCTGTGGTACTTATATTTTGCAGCAGTTATACAGTGCAATGATCGGTGCCGGTATTTATTATATGACCTGGGTTTTGAAAAATAAAAATCTGTTTGGACAATTTGCCTGGGCGGTAAACATTCCTCTTATCATTGCATTAATCTTTACACCAACACTGGTTGGAAAGTGGAATGGTATGTATAAGCTGAACTTGAGAGGTTACATCCTTGCCGTGATTGGCAGAGCTCTTGTTGTTGTTGCCGGATATATGGGAAGTATTCCTTTGATGATGGCATTTACAGCATTAGCAGCATTAGGACAGGGACCTTGGCAGGGAGACATGAATGCAGTGATCGCATCTTGTTCCGAGTATACATACCTGACACAGGGAAAGCGTGTGGATGGTACGATGTATTCCTGTACTTCACTTGGCGTTAAGATTGGCGGAGGTATTGGAACGGCGGTCGTAGGATGGCTCTTAGAACTTAGTGGTTATGTGGGAACACATGCTGTTCAGCCACAGTCTGCGTTGAATATGATGCAGTTTATGTATCTTTGGCTGCCACTGATCTTTGATGTACTTATTATGTTTATCCTTTCCAGAATGAATGTGGAGGAGACAAATGCAAAGATCAAAAAAGAAAAGGAGATGGTTTTGTGGTGACACAGGATTTAGTGAAAAAATTAAAAGATGGATTGTATGATGCAAAACTGAAAGATATCTATGTAGATGAAAAGAAGATATCGTATGAAAGAAATCGTTATATAAAAGCAGTGGAGAGTTATACGGTACATTTTGGCGAAGGTGAGGTATCTGTCTTTAGTGCACCGGGAAGAAGCGAGATTGGTGGAAATCATACAGACCATCAATGTGGAGAGGTGCTGGCAGCTTCCATTAACAATGATGCAATAGCTATTGTACAAAATTTGGAAGAGCCGTGTGTCAGAGTTATATCTGCAGGATATGAGATGATCACGATATATCTGGATGATCTATGTAGGAGAGAGGATGAGGAAGCAACAACAACTGCATTAATTCGAGGGGTGTTGGCAAAAACAAAAGAATATGGATATCAGATAGGTGGTTTTCAGGCTGTTGTTACCAGTGATGTGCTGATAGGAGCTGGCTTGTCTTCTTCAGCAGCGTTTGAAACATTGATGGGAACAATCCTGTCAGAACTGTTTAATGATGGAAAGATTTCGCCTATTGAAATAGCCATGATTGGGCAATTTGCAGAAAATGTATATTTTGGAAAACCTTGTGGCTTGATGGATCAGATGGCATGCTCTGTAGGCAGCTTGGCACATATCAATTTTCAGAATCCGACCGCACCATTGGTGGAGCGGATTGAGTTTGACTTGGATGGATATGGATATAGTCTTTGTATTACCGATACGAAAGGCTCCCATGCTGATTTGACAGCGGAGTATGCAGCAATTCCGGAAGAAATGAAAAAAGCAGCAGCCTGTCTTGGAAAAGAAGTGCTTGGACAAGTTTCAAAAAAAGAAATACTTGCAAATTTGCCAGGAATCAGGGAAAAGGCTGGTGATAGAGCAGCACTTAGAGCAATTCACTATGTGTGTGAAAATGAGCGAGTGCAAAAAGAAGTGGCAGCATTGAGAGAGAATAGATTTGGAGAATTTTTAAGATTAGTTAAAGAGTCAGGTGATTCTTCTTATAAGTATTTGCAGAATGTGTATGTGTGCCATGATGTGGAACATCAGAATGTTTCTATTGCATTGGCTGTCAGTGATATGATTTTAGGCGTGCAGGGAGCAAACAGGGTGCATGGTGGTGGCTTTGCCGGAACAATACAGGCATTTGTACCAAATGACATTGTTACATTATATAAAACAGAGATGGAAAAGGTGTTTGGAGATGGTGCTTGTGATGTACTTAAAATTCGCAAATATGGTGGAATTCAAGTGATGTAAGATACTCAAAAAAGACAAGGAGGAATGGTTATGGGTAGCATTTTAGTATTAGGTGGAGCTGGTTTTACGGTAAAAGAGGTTGTGGAAACTGCGAGAAAAGTGACAGGACATCCAATTCCGGCGAAGGAAGAACCGCGTCGAGCAGGAGATCCATCTATGTTGATCGCTTCCAGTGCAAAAGCAAGGGAAGTGTTAGGATGGAATCCGCAATATGCAGATTTGGAAACAATTATCGGTACGGCATGGAAATGGCATAAAATTCATCCAAATGGATATCAGAAAGTGTGAAGGGGGGAAGTGCCATGATTAATGAGTATATCAATGAACTTGTGGCGTATGGATTGAACCAGGGATTGGTTGATCCGGAAGATGAAGTATATGACACCCCATCCCTCTGTGGTTCGCAGGCAGTTTTGGGATAAATACAATATATCTCCTAAAGCTGCAGGAAAAGCAAAAAAATCGGGGTATCCGAGTTGTTTGCTATGCAAAGAAAATGAAGGTTACGCCGGACATATTTCTCATCCGGCAAGACAAAATCACAGAATCATTCCGATTACATTGTGTGGAGAACAGTACAATTTGCAGTATTCGCCGTATGTGTACTATAACGAACATTGTATTGTTTTCAATGATCGGCATATTCCAATGAAAATTAATAAAGCAGTTTTTGCCAAATTATTGGATTTTGTAAAACAGTTTCCACATTATACAGTAGGATCAAATGCAGATTTGCCAATTGTAGGTGGATCCATATTAAGCCATGATCATTTTCAAGGGGGAGAATATGAGTTCGCAATGGCTAAAGCACCTTATGAGACAGAATTTTTATTAAAAAAATTTCCAGATGTTCATGCAGGAATTGTGAAATGGCCTATGTCTGTTATTCGTCTACAAGGGAATAACACAGAGTCATTGGTAGGGGCTTCTGACCGCATCCTGTCTTGCTGGCGTGAATACACAGATGAAAAAGCATTTATTTTCAGCGAAACGCAAGGAATATCTCATAACACGATCACACCAATTGCAAGAAAGAGAGGAGATCTGTTTGAATTAGATCTAGTGTTACGAAATAATATTACCACAGAAGAGTTTCCGTTAGGTGTGTATCATCCACATCCGGAATATCACCATATAAAAAAAGAAAATATTGGTTTGATCGAAGTGATGGGACTGGCAGTTCTTCCGGCTAGATTACAAATGGAAATGGCGGAGCTGGAACGTAGAATTCTGCAGAATGAGGATCTGCGGGAAAGCGATTTGACCAAAACGCATGCGGATTGGGCAGAAAAATGGCTGCCAAACTATGAAATTACAGAAGAGAATCTTCATGCAATCGTGCAAAAGGAAATAGGATTTGTGTTTGCAAAAGTGCTGGAATGCGCAGGTGTTTACAAAAGAACACCGGAAGGACAAGCTGCCTTCAAAAAATTTTTGGAGTGCATATAAAAAAAGGACCATTTCACATTTGTGAAGTGGTCTGCTTTTTCAGTATTCAGTTTTCACAAATAGTCCTTTTAGCCAGATTATGCATGATATACATGCTCAAAGTATCCTTCATAGAAAGCTAAAAGGTTGTTCATATAATTTTTGAATTTGCTCATTTTGTATTCCTCCTTTCCTTATTAGCAAGTTCATTATAGGACAGGCTGGATAAGAATGCTTGCCAAATTAAAAGAAAATGTAGACAAATGTTGCAGAGAAAATCAAAAATTAAGTAATAAAGGGGAGACGTATCAATGCATTTTACATTTAAGGAAACAAAGGAAGAGGTATATGCGGCGCAAAGAGTGTCAAAACATGTATCTCCACATTTACATAATGCATTGGAGATTGTGTGCGTAACGGAAGGAACACTTGAGATGGGAGTGGGGCAGGAATTATATCATATGGAAAAGGGTGATATCGGATTTGTCTTTTCTGATATTATTCATCATTATCAAGTGTTTTCAGAAAAAACGAGCCGGGTGGATTATATCTTGGTTCCGTCTTCTTTTGCAGGAGTATTTAAAGATAAAATACAAGGATATGCTCCTAAATATCCGGTTATTCGTGCGGGGCAGATTGAACCAGATGTTTATCATGCAATTCAGGCGATTATCCAAATGGAAGAAAACGAACCTATGATTGTTCAAGCTTATGTTCAAATTGTGCTGGCAAGATGTATAGGAAAAATGGAATTGGTGGAAAAAAGTTGTGTGGGAAGTGATGACTTAATTTATCGTACTGTATCTTATATATCAGGAAATTTCAGGAGACAGTTTTCTTTGGAAGATATGGCACGCGATCTTGGAGTGAGCAAGTATGTATTATCCAGGGTGTTTTCGAAAACATTTCACCGTAATTTCAATCAGTATCTCAATGATGCCAGATTAAGTTATGCATGCACAAGATTGGTAAATACCAGTGATACGATCCTGAATATCTGTCTGGACAGCGGTTTTGACAGTCAGAGAACATTTAACAGAGTGTTTAAAGAACGCTATAAAACCGCACCAAGTGAATATCGGAAAAACAAAATATTAACGATCCAAAAGAAATAAATGTGATATTGGAAATGCGATATCTTCCGGAAGAATACCGAGAAAGGTTGTCTTCTTGATAAAAAAATAATAAAAATGTAACCTTTTGTTTCAAATTGCTGTCATAATATATAGCGCGCAAAAAAAACTTATTGCAGTAGGAAGGAAGCAGGAAAATGAAGGAACAAAAGAAAAAACGGCACATAGAAGGGATGGATGCGTTAAGAGGATTTGCTATATTGGGAGTTGTCCTTTACCATGTAATGCCGGGGCGGTTTCCGGGCGGCTTTCTCGGAGTCAATATGTTTTTAGTACTGTCCGGATATCTGATCTATAAAACATCCGTATGGGACCTGGAACATGGGGAATATGCAGCAGGCAGATTTTATAAAAAGCGTTGTATAAGGATTTATCCTCCTCTACTCATTATGATCATTGCAGTGTGGGGCATTCTGGCGGTCAGTATGCCGGAGGTGGCAAAGGGCAAGGGCGGTGAGGTTTTAAGCGTTGTTGGGGGATATAATAATTTCTGGCAGATCCGGCAGAATGCATCTTATTTTGCAAGGATGAGCCAGCAGTCACCATACACACATCTGTGGGCGATTGCCATAGAAATGCAGTTTTATCTTATGTGGCCGCTGTTGTTTTGGCTTCTTCGGAAACTGAAGAAGCATACATCCATGACGGTTGCCAGAACAGCTGTGCTTGTTTTGGTGATTCTTGGTGGACTCCGTATGAGCATTGTCTATCGTCCGACAGAGGATGTATCAAGGCTTTATTATGGGACAGATACAAGAATATATGCCCTGTTTTTGGGAATGTTTATTGCAATGATTCAGAAGGATGTGATATCTTTTATACAAAGAAGGCTGCCGTTATGGTTTATAAACAGCCTGACAGCAGCAGGGCTCGTGGTGATGACGGGAGCCTATTTCATAGCGGAAGGGCAGATGCCGTATATATACCAAGGGGGAATGTTTGCAGATGGAATACTTTGTGCACTGATTCTTTTACTGATTTCGGTGGGAAGTACGGGGAAATGGCTGGACAAAAGTCCCTTTGCCCTGGTAGGAAGAATAAGTTATGAGCTTTATCTGTGGATGTATCCGATCATTTTTCTGTTTGGGTATTATAAGAAAAACTTTGGCCCGGTATCCTGGTGTGTACAGATGATACTGATGGTTTTTGCGGCATCTGCGATGCATGGACTGATGGTATTTTTTCAATATAAGAAAAAACAGAACCCGAAGGGGAATGGTGTTGTCATAGGTTATACCAGCACCGGATTCTCTGTAGCCTGTATTGTACTGGCTGTCTGTGTAATCACTGCGTATCAGCTGCCGGGGGAAGCTGCGAAGGATACTGCCGTAAAAGCACAGGCAATGTCACAGCAACAACACAGGATGATTGATGACGAGGGACAAGCTTCAAAAGAGAAAGCACCGGCTGCCGGGAAAGCGGAAAAAATAAAAAAGGCTCCCTTAGAGAAAACGGATCAAGATGACGATGCTGGCATCCGTGGGCAGAGTATTACCGCAATTGGTGATTCCGTTCTGCTTGGTGCTTCCAAAGAAGTAAAGAAAAAGCTGCCGGACTGTCTGATTGATGCCAAGGTATCCAGACAAGTTATTCAGGCGAAGGATATTGTTGAAGACCTGAAATCAAAAGGAAAATTAGGAGATACGGTCGTGCTTGCGCTGGGAACGAACGGAACCTTTTCTGATGCTACCGGCAAAGAGCTGATCCGTGCGATTGGAAAGGATCGGAAGATTTATTGGGTCACAGCTTTCGGGGAGCATTTGCAGTGGCAGGAAGAGTCTAATCACCAGATCCGATCCGTGGCAGAGCAATACCGGAATGTGCAGATTATTGACTGGGCATCTCTTGCAGAAGGGCACCCAAATTGGTTTGTATCCGATGGAGTACATCTGACCTCTTCCGGATGCAAAGCCTATGCAAAACTATATTATGATGCAATAGACAAAAACAGCCAGAAATGCATTGCAAAGAATCAGGAGGAATAGACCTGCAGTAGCAAAAGGAGGAAAAAATGGCAGAATCATCATACTATTCAAAGGGGGAACAAATGGCATGGGATGACCGGGAGATTATTGCGCAATTTCTGTGCCGTGATGAGGCTGCCATTAAAAATACTGCGGACAAGTATGAAAGATATTGCAGTTCCATCGCTTATCGTATTTTAGGAAATGGAGAGGATGTTAGGGAGTGCTTGAATGATACCTGGCTGAAGCTGTGGGAGTCCATTCCGCCGACAGTACCTGAGATTTTGTCGGCATATGTGGGCAAAATCACCAGAAATCTGGCAATCAACCGATATGATCATCTGCATGCCGGAAAACGCTGTGGGGACAGTGTGGATCAGTCGTTGGAGGAATTAAAGGAGTGTGTATCGTTGGCACATGATAATGTGAGAGAGGAAATGGACCGGAGGGATCTTGAGGAAGCAATCAACCGGTATCTGGACGGGCTGCCGTCAAAAAAACGACAGATCTTTGTCCGAAGGTATTTTTATCTGGATGAGATATACCAGATTGCAGAGCATTTTCATATGACGGAGTCCGCAGTCAAGGTGGGATTGCACCGTATGCGGAAGTCCTTAAAGATACATTTGCAAAAGGAAGGATATCATATTTAGAAACAAGCCTGTGAAAAAATCAGAGCTAAATTAAGAAATGAGGTAATAGTTATGTCAAAGAAAAAGATATTGTGTTATGTTTTATTGACTGCAATGTTAGTCAGTATGTTTGCGGTAGGAGAGGTGTCTGTGGCGGCAGAACAACAGAAGCCGGCATATTCCAATCTTGCAGATGTAAAGTCACGAAAAGAAGTAAGGAGTGCCCTTTTGTCAGCGGGAATCTCTGCCAAAACAGCGGATGCCTGGCTGAAGGATGTTGTAAGCTACAATAAAACCATCAAAAATACCAGTCTGGTAAAAAAAGGCTTCAAAAAGATGGGAAAAAAGCCACCGGTATATAATGAAAACCGGATCAGTAAGCTCTGGCTGAAGAAAAATAAACTGTTTATCGGTTATAACTGCAGGATTACTGCCTATGATCTGATGAAGGACTATATTAAGGTCGGCAATACCGGAAAAGCGAATCCGTCGCAGCTGTTTATGGATCAGGATGCGTTAAAGAATGCACCGACTAAGAAGTTTTCAGGAAAGCAGAGAAAAGCATTTGAGAGTATATTCTCTACGGTGCAGACGAAATATACGAAGAATGTGGCAACACATGCAGCAATTTGGGCAAAGGATTGGAAAAACAAAAAGATTTCTGTTTCCGGCAAGACAAAGGCAACTCTGATCAGCGTCGTTTTGCATTCCAGTTTCAGCAAAACGGAAAATGAACTGTTTGTGGGTCATACCGGCGTGCTGGTGCCGACAAAGAATCATAAATATCTGTTTATTGAAAAGCTGTCATTCCAACTTCCTTATCAGGTAACCCGTTTTGAAAGCAAAGAACAGCTGAATGATTATCTGATGGGAATGTATGACACGGAATGGGGGCAGGATACGGCAAAGCCATTTATTATGGAAAATACAAAGCTGATGAAGGAATATCATGCAGTGTCTGACCGATAGAACGGATAGTAACGAATTTTCAAATGCATGGAATGGAGGAATCAGATGAGCCGAAGGGTCAAAAATACAATCAGCAGCAAGGAACTGCTGCAGGCAATGGGAGGAATACGGGACTGCTATGTGAAGGAGGCAGATTATGCTGCTTGTGCTGTCACGAAGAAACAACCTCACAGATGGTATGTTGCTGCCGGCATGGCAGCCATGCTGGCATTGAGTATTCTGCTTCCAAATCTTAATAAAGCAACGGCTTATGCCATGCAGAGTTTGCCAGTGATAGGAGAATACTTTAAGCTGGTTACATTCCGGGAATACCGGTTTGATGATGGAAGGCATAGTGCAGACGTAAAATGGAATAAAATCTATGCAGATAGGGCAGGGATGGATGACTCCGAGGAAACCGGAAAACAGGCGCACAAATCAGTCAAAGAGATCAATGCGCAGATGGAGCAAAAGACCGAGAAGCTGCTCAAAGAATTTAAGAAGCAGGTCGGGGCGTTGGGCTACTCCTCTCTGACCGTGGATAGCAAGGTGGTCACGAACTCTTCGAAATATTATTGTGTTATGCTGTCTGCGTTCTCCTCCCAGGCAGATGGATACCAGGCGGATGCCTTCTATACGATAGAAAAGAGTACCGGAAACCTGCTGGAATTATCGAATCTGTTCCCGGAGAATGCGGATTATGTAGATGTACTTACGGCACAGATCAAGAAACAGATGCGCCAAAATATGAAAAAGGATGAAAATAATGTGTATTTTCTGGATACAGATACACCGGTAGCATTGTTTGACAAGATTGATGAAAACCAACAGTTTTATATCAATGGAAAAGATGAAATAGTGATCTGCTTTGCAGAGGGGGATGTAGCACCGGCTTCCATGGGAACACTTCATTTTGTTATCCCACAAAAAGTGGTGAAAGAACTTCAAAAAAATGAATGATGATTCCTGTAGAGGAGGATAGGAGTTGTGATAAAGATCTGTAGGAGGGTATAGCCTGTTTTTATCCGTCATAAGTTGTATGGAACGATAATGAAAGGTAATTGAGAAAATAATCCTTTCAGACACGGACAACTGAATACGATGATTTCACTGGACGTAAGGAGCAGTTACGCATTGTGCCGTGCCGCAGATGCGCCAGGATCGGTAGGGCAGACACAAAGGAGATAGATTATCAGGTATGCAGAAAAATTTATAGTAAAGGAAGCCAGACGCTAAGACGCAGTGCAGATTGTAATATTACAGTTTTGTACTGCGTCATTTATATTATGGGAGGTCAGAAGAATGAAAGCAATCATATATACATCAAATACCGGAAGCACAGCAGAGTATGCACAATTACTGGGAAAGGAATTGAATCTTCCGGTACATAGTTTGCAGCAGGCAAAAAACAAGGTGCTTTCCGGCAGTGAAATCATTTATCTCGGCTGGATTATGGCAGGAGGAATCAAAGGATATAAAGAGGCAGCAAAATTGTATAAAGTGCGTGCAATTTGTGGTGTCGGCATGGGACAGACAGGCACACAGCTAAAAGAGGTCAGGGATAAAAACGCTATTCCGCAGAGGATTCCTTTATTTACGTTACAGGGGAACTTTGATGTGAAGAAGCTTCATGGAGCGTATCGTTTCATGATGAATGTCATGGTTAAAACCGTCGGAAAGGGACTGGCAAATAAAACCGACCGTACGCCTGAAGAGGATGATATGTTAGATATGATGGTAAATGGTGGAAAACGAGTATCTTTACAGAATATGAAGGCAATTACAGAGTGGTACAAAAACATTCATTAGGATCAGTTGAATTATGCATGATGTTACTGGTATAGAAGAAGTGATGCTATGGAGGTGGGAAGATTTATGGAATATATTAAAGTGACAAACGAGAATATAGACAAAGAGCACATATGCTGTGCTATTTCCAATAACAACGATATTTTGAACAATATACCTTTTGAATGTTAGGAGTTTGTTTTGAAACTTGATAAGTACCTCATGGGGAAAGGCAGTATGAGAACAATAAAATCTGCAAAGAGCGGTTTTGTGACATTTTTGGTACGGATATATCAGATGATCATTAAAAAGATCCCTAATGAGGAATAAGTTTTAATAAAATATTGATATTTATGCCATATTTTTGTGGTAAATATGGTATAGATAATTTTAGATGAGCAGTCATGAAAAGGTTATTTAGATGGAGGTGCTTTGATATGGACAGCAGATATATTGATAAGATCCGTAAGGTAATGGGACGATCACTGACATGTATGATCATTGCAGGCATGCTGACAGCTCTGATGCCTCAAATGGTTCAGGCACAGGATAGTCATTGGATGAATGTGAAAGCAGTAGTAAACTCACCAACGATGCTCAGACTGTCCTGGAAATCCAAGAAAGTGTCCTATTATAAGCTATACCGCTGCCAAAAGAAAAAGGATAGCAATTATACAAAATATAAACTCATAGCACGATTGAATAAAAATGCTGTTTATTATACAGATAAAAAAGTAAAAAAAGATCAGGAATATGATTATAAGCTGGAAGGATACAAAAACGGAAAGAAGGTGTATCAGGGGTCGCGGCTGATATATACGGGACTTATGTGCTTTTTTGATGAATATCAGGTGCCTGATGCGAATCGGAGTACAGAGGCGGTTTGTCTGAATATCATTAGCTATGGAATGAAGCCGGATGGTTATGAGATATACCGCAGAAATGCCGGAAATAAGAAATTTACACTTCTTGCGGTAACAAAAAAGTCTGTTTCTTCTATGACATATACAGATAAGAAGGTTACTTGCACAGAATCGTATGAATATAAAGTAAGGTCATATAAAACTATTGCCAAAAAGAGACAGACCAGCAAATACAGCAGTATTGTCAAGATGTCAGCTACAAATCAAATAGGAAAATATTGGGTACAGCTTGTGCCGGAACAGACAAATACAGAGAGTGAAGCAGTTTTTATGATCACAAGTGAAGCAGGAAATGGAGAGATGACATTAAATAATAATGGGTCTGTGCAATTAAAACAAAACTCGGAAAATGTGAATACAACAGATGAAACGGTTGTAAATGTCAATCTGACTGAATACAGCACGGATGGCATAAACTGGAATGCAGTGGATACGCAAAAGGAAAATTATCCGGTTATCAAGGAGAAAGAAACGCTCTGGATCAAGGTGAAATCTGACGGCAGGAAGATTAATTCAACAGATGGACAGGTACAGTATAAGTATTACGTAGATATGATCCGTTATAATGATCTGACCAGCAGCTTTGAGGCAGATCTTCTTCAAAAAACGGGAAAAGCGTTTGTATTTGAAGAAGCATATCATTGATAGGGCAGCCGGAGACGGTCAGAAAGGCGGGCATGTTTATTGGGCAGAGGCGTCAGCCACGGATGAAATGCTCAGGTGTGCGAAGTTTGAGTTCTGAATGTTATTTATTATATGATGTTATCGAAGAAACAAAAGAAAGCAGCGTAAAGATTATCATTGCTAAATATGCATATCATTGGTATAATAAGCTATAAAATTCAGAGAAGGCGAGGTGGCACTATGGGAAAAATAATCAATGCAGCCAGAAGATGGATCTGTGTGATGCTCGTTCTTGTTATGACAGCCATCACATGCGTGGAACCCGTAAAGGCGGTGACCGGAGTTACCAGCACTGCATGGGTTGACAATCTGGACTTTGTAGATATCAGAGGTTCAGAAAAGCCGATTCAGTGTATTTACACCATGGAGAAGGATGGCTCCTTTCTTGCGAGCAGTTATGGCTTCCGAAACGAAGGTGTGAAGATGGGAGAGACCATTTATATTCGTGACTGGACTTATACCTGTAATGGATACACGTATTTCGGAGTCATCTATAAGGGACGAATCATGTATCTGAACAAGAAGTATATCAATGAGAGCAATCTGGTATCGGTAAACCAGCCGGAATATGCCGGAAAGAAAAAGGTAACCATGAAAGCTGTGGCGGGAAATATATCGGATCAGAATAATTGGTTTTATATTTATTCCAAGGCAGATGATTCCCAGCCGGTGAATTGTTATGGAGTTCTTCCTGTGGGAGAGACACTGGAGATCACAAAGAAGGATTATAATTCTGAGTGGACGCAGATCAAATGGAACGGTCGTATCTGCTATATCCGTAAGAGTAATGTTTCCTTTGATGATGCTTATCTGGCAGGAGCGAGACGGGACTGCCAGACAAACATTATGTTTGCCAAAAACGCAAATCTGACCTACAAGGGCATTCTTAAAAATTATAACAAGAAATTGACCAGAAAGGAATTCTACAAGCTGGCAGCGAAATGGTGTAAGGCGGCTGGCAAGGTGCAGTTTAAGGCCGGCAAGAAAGTGAAAAATAAGGAATTGAGTGCAAGTCAATACAACGCACTGCTGCAGAAAATGATCCGTAAAACACAGGCAGGAAATGTGGCATATAATGCAGCAAAGCTTGACGCTGACTGGGATGAGGTTACGAGAGATGTGGCGATCTCCCAGTTATATCGGGCGTATCAGGTGACGCAGGATAAGGATTATCTGATCAGCGGCTTAGAGTTTTCAATCTGTACAGCGGATGATCAGAATCTCTGTCTGGATCTTTGGGATACACAGGGAGAATCCGTATTTCTGTCTGACCGCAGCGGCCAGACGGATCAGAGTTTTTATCTGAACTGCAATAATGGTTTCTGGCGTCTCCGGGGCTGCCGGAAAAACTATACGGTCTGTAGTTCAACGAAAGATGTATATCAGGACTTTGCCGGATATGACAGCCAGAAGCTGACCTTTGAATACAATGACGATGGAACAGTATGTATTAAAAATAACGATGGATTATATCTTGATCTGATCGATGGTGTGGTAAAGAATTCCCATCTTAAATTTGCACCGAAATCTGACAGCAGCACACAGAAGTTTATCATTAAATATAATGAGTAATAAATAATACGAACGCAAAATATCAATATGAATTGATATTTTGCGTTTTTTAATGTATAGGAAAAAATGATTTGTACAGGCTGTACAGCCGTTGCTTTACTCCATGATTTCTCCATTAATACTTATTGTTACAACCTGCCATGGTACGAATTTCCCACTATTTTGCAGTGCTTTTGTGGCTGCCATCTCCAGTCCGCCACAGCATGGAACTTCCATTCTTACAATTGTCACGCTTTGGATATTGTTATTTTGAATAATTTCGGTCAGTTTCTCGCTATAATCCACCTGATCTAATTTTGGACAACCAATCAATGTTACTTTATTCTGAATAAAGTCCTGATGAAAGCTGGCATAAGCGTAAGCCGTACAATCGGCTGCGATTAAAAGTCTTGCATTATTAAAATATGGTGCACTGACCGGAGCCAGTTTGATCTGTACCGGCCAGTTCGGAAGCTTCTTTTGTGCTTCTTTCACAGCTTCTTCATCATATGCAGGAGCTTCTCTTTCCTCAAATGAAATGGCACCCGTAGGACATTCCGGGAGACAATCCCCCAATCCGTCACAGAAATGTTCTCTCATCAATTCTGCTTTTCCATCAATGATATCAATAGCACCTTCGTGACAGGCATCTGCACAGGCACCACAGCCGTTGCATTTTTCTTTATCAATCCGGATAATCTTTCTTATCATTTTTACCCTCCATTCATAGCATTTAACTTTTGTTTCTGTTAGAATTATAATATGATAAATACAACTTGTATGTTTGATTTCCAACATGAGGAGGGATTATGGAAAAATATTTACCTATTCTACGAAATAGTCCATTTTTTAAAGGTCTTACGGATAACGAGATATTATCTGTATTGCATTGTGTAGAGGCGGCAATTGTTTCCAAAGAGCGGGATTCTTATATTTTCAGGGCAGCAGATACTACCGAAGTCATGGGACTTGTGGTGTCAGGCTGTGTCCTTGTCATTCAGGAAGACCTCTGGGGGCACCGGAATATTTTAGCAAAATGCCGTGTCGGTGATTTTTTTGGGGAAACGTATGCGGCAAACCCGGGGGCTGTTTTGAATATCAGTGTGGTCGCGGATGAGGATTGTGAGATCATTTTCCTAAATACCCGGAGGATGTTGGTTACTTGTCCCACTGCATGCGGGCATCATCAGAAGCTGATCCGTAATCTGGTCAGTGTCCTGGCAGATAAGATACTGATCTTGAATGATAAGATTACACATGTTGGGAAGCGGACGACAAGGGATAAACTATTGTCATACCTGTCAGCAGAGTCCATCAGACATTCGTCGTTGTCTTTTGACATTCCTTTTGACCGGCAGCAGCTGGCGGATTATCTTTGCATTGATCGTGCAGCAATGTCTACAGAGATATCAAAGTTGCAAAAAGAAGGATTGATAAAAACAAATCGTAATCATTTTGAGTTGAAACCATCCGGTTTATAAATGAAGAAACCAGCGTCGTGAGGAAACCGGCGTAAAGTTTATCATTGCGAAATAGATATAGCACTGGTATAATAATCTATAAAATTCATAAGGAGAGGTGGTACCGGTGAAAGAAAAAAGCACGCTCACATGGATTACAAAACAGACAAATAAATACCGCTTCTTTGTTATGATGCTGGCCGTATTTGAAATCATTGTGAGTGGACTTGGGATCTGCTATGCCCTTGTGATGAAGCAGATGGTTGACCGGGCGGTGGCGAAGGACAGTCACGGTTTTGTGATGGGGATGATCGGGTTTGGACTTCTTGTTTTAAGCCAGCTTACGATCCGCATCATTACGAGACAGCTTTCCGAATACACCAGAAGCAGCATGGAGAATACCTTGAAGCAGAGGCTGTTTTATTCCCTGCTGACAAAGGATTATGGAAGCGTCAGTTCGAAGCATTCGGAGGAGTGGATGAACCGCCTCACATCCGACACGGTCATTTGTGCGGACGGCATGACGGATATTCTGCCGGGATTTCTGGGGATGCTGATCCGGCTGGTGGGTTCTCTGGTGCTGATTCTTTATTTACAGCCGGGGCTGGCAGCGATCATGATCCCCGGCGGGATCCTCTTTCTGATCATTACAGTGGTGCTTCGAAGACCGCTCAAGAGATTTCATAAGGATGTGCAGGAAAAGGACGGGAAGGTCCGGATGTATCTGCAGGAGCGGATCAGCAGCATGCTTGTGGTCCGTGTCTTTGGAATGGAAAATACAGCAGTGGAACAGGCGGCAGATACGATGGAGCTTCACCAAAGCTCCCGTATGAGAAAGGCATGGATCTCCAACATTTGTAATAGTGGCTTCAGTCTTGCCATCAATGGAATGTATCTATTGGGAATCGGATTCTGCGGTTATGGCATTATCCATGGAAATGTGACCTTTGGTACGCTGACTGCCATGATCCAGTTGATCGGACAGCTCCAGTCACCGCTTGCCGGTCTGGGGGGCTATGTGCCGAGATATTACACCATGATTGCCAGTGGTGAACGGCTGATGGAAGTGGAGCAGTATGAGGATGCAGACGAGTCGGGGCTTCGCAGCATGGAAGAGGTCTGGAAGTTATATGAGGAACAGATCCGGGAGATCGCATTTGAGCATGTTTCATTCCGCTATCTGGGAAAGGATGGGGCTGTGCTGCGGGATGTTTCCTTCTCCATAGCGAAGGGGGATTCTGTGGCAGTCACTGGAACCTCCGGCTGCGGCAAATCTACCATGTTAAAGCTTCTGATGGGAATTTACCGGCCGCAGACAGGCACGATACAGGTGATCCTGAACGATGGAACAGGTATTACCATAGAAGATATGAAAAGGCTGTTTGCCTATGTGCCGCAGGGCAATTTCCTCATGGGCGGAAGCGTCCGGGATGTGATCACCTTTGGACAAAAGCGGATAATAGACGGGAAACTAAAGCGGGCGGTTCATCTTGCCTGTGCGGATTTTGTTTACGACCTGCCGATGCAGTTAGACACGATCCTTGGGGAGAGGGGAACAGGGCTCTCGGAAGGTCAGATGCAGCGGATCGCCATTGCAAGGGCACTGTATGCAGATCGTCCGGTATTGATACTGGATGAATCCACCAGTGCACTGGATCAGCAGACGGAGCAGCAGCTTCTTGACAATCTGAAACAGCTTACGGACAAGACCGTGTTGTTTGTTTCTCATAGATTGCCGGCACAGGAGATCTGCAGCAAGCAGCTTCATTTTGAAAAGGGAATGGCACGGATGGAAAACAAGACAGAGTAAGAATTACTGCTTTAAAAGGAGAAAAGCATGGAAAATGAAATGAAAAACGCTGACCTTTCCGATATCATGTGCGATCTGCTTTATCTGCTGGGGTGTGGCGTAAATGACAAAATGCCCGCTATAGCTTATATCGCAGCATTTCAGAAAGCATACGACGCAGATAAGCTGCAGACACTGTATCAACTCAGCAAGGCTCATTTTGTGGATGCACTGACCGGAACCGTACTGAAAAAGGCCGGAGTGAAGCTTCCGGCAGAGTGGGAACAGAGCATTGCCAAAGCCATCCGCAAGGTCATTCTGTTCGATCAGGAGCGGTCGGAGCTCTTTTCCTATATGGATGAGCAGGGAATCTGGCATATGCCGTTAAAAGGCGTGATATTAAAGGACTTCTATCCATCCATCGGCATGAGGCAGATGTCGGACAATGACATTTTGTTTGATCAGGCATATGCCGGTCAGATCCGGGATTACATGGTAAGCCGTGGTTATGAGGTCGAAGCCTTTGATCGGGGCAATCATGATGTCTATGAAAAGAAACCGGTCTATAATTTTGAAATGCATACTTCCCTTTACGGAGCCGGTCATCATAATGAGTGGATAACCTATTATGATAGGATCAAAGAGCGTCTGCACCCGATAGGAAATCGTTTCGAGTACCGGTTTACGGATGAGGATTTCTATGTATATATCATGACACATACCTTCAAGCACTTTGACGGAAGTGGGACAGGGATCCGTTCTTTGCTGGATCAGTATGTGTATCTGAACCGGCTGGAAGATACCCTTGACTTTCATTATATTGACGAGCAGTGCGGGATCCTGGGGATTGCTGATTTTGAACAGGCAAACAGGGTTCTTTGCAAGAAAGTGTTCCGGATGAACGATACTCTCGCAGAGGAAGGAACGGGGAGATTTCGTTACGCCCTTTCAACGGAAGAGAAAAAGCTGCTGTGTTACTACATGACTTCCGGTGCATATGGTACGACAGAGCACAGAGTCATAAACAATATGAGCCGGTACCGGAAACAAGACGGAAGGATTTCAAAAGCTTCTTATATATTAAAGAGGCTGTTTCCGGGAACAGAGCATTACGATTATTGTCCGGCTTTGAAAAGACATCACTGGCTGCTGCCGTTTTACTGGGTGTACCGGGCTTTCCGGATGATCCTTTGCAAAGAGCGCAGAAGCAGGATATTCCATGAAGTAAAAATTGTGAAAAAAATCCGGAAAGAGAGGTGGTAGATGTGATTTTATTTCGAATGGTCGTTAGAAATAAAAAAAGGACGAAAGCAGGAACCGGGGAAGGATTCAAACCCCGTAAAATGAAGATCAATCATCCGCGTGTCTGGTTTCCGGAGGAGTATGAGCAGGGGAAACAGTGGTGCATGGAGCAGCATATGCAGCATTGTTTTGTAAGAAGCCATGACGGATTGCAGTTACATGCCTTCTATCTGCCGGCAGAAAATGCCGTACGTACGATACTTCTGTCCCATGGGTACCGCGGAAGCGGATTTGGGGACTTTGCACCGGATGCCCGTTTTTTACATGAACACGGGTGTAATCTGCTGTTTATCGATCAGAGAAGCTGTGGAGCCAGTGAGGGAGAATATATCACATTTGGAGCTTTGGAGCAGGAGGATGTGAAACGGTGGTGCTGGTATCTGGCAAAACGAAACAAAAAACGGCTTCCGATCTATCTGTTTGGCAAATCCATGGGAGCATCCGCAGTGCTTATGGCATCTGGAAAGGAATTACCTCATTATGTAAAGGGGATCATTGCAGATTGCGGATTTGTATCCATGAAATCGCAGTTTCAGCACATGGCTTCAAGCTGGTTTCATCTTCCTCATATTCCGGTGCTGTTATGGCGGTTATCGGTCAGGTGCCGTCTTCAGGCTCATTTTTCCATGAAGGATGCAGATACCACATATGCCATGGCAGTCAACCACAGACCGGTTTTGTTTTTTCATGGTTCCAGGGACGGCTTTGTCCATCCGGATCAGTCGGTAAAAAATTATCAGATGTGCCGTGCTCCCAAAAGACTTGTGATCATCGGCGGGGCGAGACATCTGTGCTGTGCTTTTCAGCAATGGGAAAAATATCATCAGTCGCTGCTTCGGTTCTTTGAAAAGTATGATGCAGGAGCCGGAATAAGATAGATATGTCCGAAAATATCGAACATAAAATGAGAAAGTGTACGGTAAGTTCCGGACACTTTTTTTCATGGTGTCCGTTAAGCGTTTTGCGGAGTAGAAATGTAATTTCCATTATGTTACTCTGACTTGCAGAAACAATAAATGATCTGGCAGGAAAAGAGGAATTGTATGGAGAGAACATATTATCCGCTGACAGCGGCTCAAAAGATGCATCATCACTGGATCAACCGGTATCATACACAGCAGGTTTCCGGTGTCAGTGTTGTGGCAGCGTTACAGGCAGAACTGGACATGGCATTGCTGGAAAAATGCCTTCGTGAAGAAATCTGCAGATATGGGTGTATGAGAGTACGTTTTACCCGACCGGATAAACACGGTGAAGTACAACAGTATATCATGAAAAGAGACAACCGGAAGCTCAAGACGTTTGATCTGTCTGATCTGTCGATGGAAAAAGCAGATGAAATCATGCAGGGATGGGCATATGAAACCTTTGAGGGGGACGATGTGCCCATGTGTGAGATCCGGCTGATGAAGCTGCCGGAAGGTTACGAAGGCTTCTTTATCCATATGGATCACCGCCTGATCGACTCCTGTGGTCTGGTGGTCATGATCAATGATGTGATGAAGCTGTATACGCATTACCGTTTTCAGGCACCAAGGCCGGAACCGCTGGCGGACTATGAGGAAGTACTCCGGACGGATCTTGCAAAAGCATCACGTCAGAAGAGATTTTTAAAGGATAAAAAATTCTGGGAGGATCAGCTGGATACATGGGGCGAACCTCTTTATTCGGATATTCAGGGGCCGGAGGTGCTTGCCCGGGCAAGAAAAAAGCATAACGATCCCACGCTGCGTGCAGCGGATATAGAGATGGAGAACCTGTTTGTGCAGGTCAAAGACTATATCCTCGAGCCGGAGCCGACCGGGAGGATGATGGATTTTTGCCAGACACACCAGATTTCCGTGACCAATCTTTTGCTTTTGGGGATCAGGACATATCTGTCCAAGGTTAATAACGGTCAGGAAGACATTACCATACAGAATTTCATTTCCAGGCGTTCCACCAAAGCAGAATGGACCTCGGGAGGCAGCAGAACCATTATGTTTCCGTGCCGTACAGTGATGACGCCGGATACGGAGTTTCTCGATGCGGCATACGAGATCCAGAATGTACAGAACCGGATATACCTTCATAGCAATTATGATCCGGAGCTGATCGTACAGGAAATGAAGCGCAGGTACCATACGCCGGAGCACACGGCGTATGAGAGCTGTTATCTGACTTATCAGCCGATGCCGGTATCTGTGGATAATCCTTATCTGGAGGGGATCAGGACCCATGCCCGGTGGTTTGCCAATGGAGCGGCAACCAAAAAAATGTATCTTACGGTATCCCATACGCCGGATGGCGGAACCTGCTTTTCGTTCCATTATCAGACGGCACATCTTTGCGAAAAGGATATGGAGATCATGTACTATTATCTTATGCGTGTTTTATTTGCCGGCATGGAAAATCCGGAAATAACACTGGGAGAGATCATGGAAAAAGTTTGAGGGAATAACATAGTGATGGAGGATGAGACGATGGAACAGACATTTAAAGAAATTGTGGCAAGATACTGCGAAACAAAGCCGGAGGATATGGATCCGGAAAAAAGATTCCGGGAGGATCTGGGATTCAGCTCGCTAGACTTTATGTCTCTGTTGGGAGAACTGGAGGATACCTTTGATATTGAGCTGGAGGAAGAAGATGCCCTGCAGGTTCGGACGATCGGTGAGGCGTTGGAATTACTGGAAAAGGAGTGTATGGAATGAGTATGCTGATTGGAGAAATACTGGACAACAGTGTCCGGGAACATAGAGATGTTACAGCGGTCCAGTGGCTGAAAAAACGAGAAGTGTGCGGAGAGACCTATGGGGAACTCTGGGAGCGGATCGGCAGGATCCGTCGGGGACTGCAGAGAAAAGAGATGAAAGGAAAGCATATTGCTCTGATCGGAAGCAGTAGTCCGGAATGGATCGAAAGCTATCTCGCAGTGATTACCGGTGGCAGTGTGGCAGTGCCATTAGATGCGGGACTGCCGGCAGAAGATCTGGAAGAACTGTTAAACCGGTCGGACAGTGAGGCATTATTTATCAGCGAAAAGAATCGTTCCCTGATCCCGGGGATCTTATCATCCTGTCCGAAGCTGAAACAGATCTGGATGCTTCAGGGACAGGGAGAGGAACCGGCAGACAGAGTCTTTACGTTAGCACAGCTTATGGAAGAAGGAGAACCTGCAGAGGATCCAGAGGAGCAAGTCAGGGCAGAGGACATTGCAACGATCATTTATACGTCCGGAACCACCGGCAAAAGCAAGGGTGTTATGCTCACACAGGCAAATCTGGCACAGAACGTATTGTCCGTGACGATTTCCGTAAAACCCGGAACGAAGGTGCTGAGCGTGCTTCCAATCCATCATGCATTCTGTCTTGTTATGGACTGGCTCAAGGGCTTCTCCTTGGGAGCAACGCTTTGTATCAATGATTCCTTTATGCATATGGTGCGGAATATGGGCATCTTCCAGCCGGAGATGATGCTGATGGTGCCGATGATGATAGAGACACTGTACAAAAAGCTCAGCATGGCAGATGCATCCCTTCCCAAAAAGGCTGTGGCAGGAGCGGTGTTTGGACCGGCTCTCCATACCATATTTACCGGCGGGGCACATCTGGATCCTTTCTATATCGGAAAGTTTGAGGAGTACGGTGTGCAGGTGCTGGAGGGATATGGCATGTCGGAATGCTCTCCTGTGATCAGTACAAATTCCGTGGAAGACCACAAGGCGGGCTCCATCGGACGGCCACTGTCCAATGTTGAGGTTTCCTTTGAAAATGGTGAGATCCTGGTGCGGGGAAGCAGCGTGATGAAAGGATATTACAAAATGCCACAGGAAACAAAAGCGGCACTCCGGGGAGGCTGGCTGCATACCGGAGATAAGGGATATCTGGATGAGGATGGATTCCTGTTTATCAACGGTCGTGTCAAAAATCTGATCATTCTTTCCAATGGAGAGAATATATCCCCGGAGGAAATAGAAAATAAGATCGGTCTGGATCCTCTGGTGGGGGAAGTCATTATCACCGGGGAAGATCAGGGGCTGTCTGCCCACATTTATCCGGAGCAGGCGGTTGTGGAAGCGATGTCAATGGATGAACAGATGATACACAAAAAACTTCAGGATGTACTGGATGAATACAACAAAAAACAACCAACCTACCGTCAGATCACGGGGCTGGTTGTCCGGAAAAATCCATTTGTGCGCAATGCAACGGGTAAGATTGTCCGTGCAAAAGTAAATATAGATGAAGCAGGTGATCAATCCAGATAGGGGAGTGTGGCTTTTGAAAAGGAGTCTGCCAACAGCTTTGCAACGGTATCTGCAGGAGCTGCAAAATCCTCCTTTGTCCATTTGTGTAGAATGCCAAGTGCTCCGCCAATGGAATAAGCGATCGCGAAAGACACCTCCTGTCTGGAATGTACGGTGGAACCGGTGAGATCGGCTGCGTCTCTGACATACCGGTGAAACATGGTCAGAGTTTTCTCAAAGAATGCATCACCGCGGGGACTGCCAAGCAGCTGTGCCAGGAAAGGATTTTCCCGGATATAGCTGCATAAATTCTGATAAAAACGGAGGATAATGACAGAATTATCCTGTGGGGTGTGTTTTTTGACATGGAACTGATCCATCATCGTAAAGAGATGGTGGATCGTCTGATCCTCCACTGCATCCAACAGATCGGGAATTCCTTCGTAATGATTATAAAAGGTACTCCGTACGATCCCGGCTTTTTTAATAACATCAGACACTGTGATCCGCTCCAGTGTCTTTTTTTGGGCAATTTCATAGAATGCCTGGCAGATCGCCTCCTCTGCCACGAGAAACCGCTCATCCTGTATATTTTTATTCATAAGAGCCCCCGTTTTTGATTTTACATAAAGTTTACAATGAAACCATAGCATGAGTTGACAGATTGGTCAAATCATTTTCTCAAACCTTGAATCATTGTTGTTGACAATACACGGATCTTTCTGTATAGTTGAGACAGGAAGTATCAAGGAAAGGATTATTTTATGAATATGACACAGAAAAAAAGCAGTATGAAAGATCACAGAAGAAAAGCGATTATCAATGCGGCATTTCAAATCTTTGTAGAGAAGAAAATTGAGCCGGTCAGTATGGGAGAGATTGCAGAGGCGGCGGGAGTAGGACGTGCGACATTATTCCGCTATTATCCGAATAAGCTGGAGTTAGTGATCGCGGTGTGTGCTGCCAAATGGAAAG
>ERZ779840.1031-NODE-1031-length-28878-cov-3.306873_pt1 | contig 28878 bp, 32 predicted proteins | sample MGYA00511561_ERZ779840 | MGnify/ENA primary metagenome ERZ779840 (study PRJEB29588, sample SAMEA2162036) | human gut metagenome | biome: human gut; feature: human-associated habitat; material: faeces | place: Denmark | collected 2008/2010 ...
GGGCGGCTGATCTGGGACGGCATTTTGCCGGACGGAAGCGCGGCGGCGGACGGCGCATACACCGTGGCCGTTCGGCTTCGCAACTATTGGGGCGAGGAGAGCGAGGAGAGCCTGCTGCCGCTGACCATCGGTGCGCCGGAAGCGGGAGAAGTGCGCGAAACGGCGGATTCCGACGCGCCGGAGGCGCTGGATTTGAGCGGCCTCGACATTCAGGACGCGCTGATTTGGGACGAGGGGATCGAAGAAGCGCAGGCTTGGGACGAGGGACAGGCGGCTGCTGAGCAGACGAGCGAAACGGGCAAGCGCCCCGTGCCGCAGGCGGCGAGCTACTGGGACATGAACCCGGACGAATACGACCTGACCGACCCCGACCACCAGAAGGCCATCTGGGATTTGATGATGCAGCCGATTACGGTGATGGACGTGGGGCAGACCGAGCACGTCTACCCGACCTTCACCCCCGGCGCGGACAAGAAGCCCTATGAGCAGAACTGCGCGGGCGAGCTGCACGGGCAGAGTCAGGGCGTGCACGTGCTGGAGGAGGATACGGACGGCGACGGCTATGTGCTGATCGAGGCCTATGCCAACGACGGCACGAAGACGGACAACGAATACATGGAATCCCAGAACGCGAAAAAGGTGCAGGGCTACGTCAAAAAGAGCATCCTGTTCGAGGTGAAGCCCTCGGACAAGTACGCGCTGCTGGTGGATAAGCTGCGCCAGAAGCTCTACATCTTCGAGGCGGGCGCGATCATCGGCGAATTGGACGTATCCACGGGGCTCAATAACGCGAAACAGCCGTACAACGAATCCCCGGCGGGCGAATACATCACGGTGAGCAAGGTCGGCGACTTCAACGCGGGCGGCGGGACGATCGGCCGGTTCGCCATCCGCATCAACGGCGGCACGCTGCTCCACGAGGTGCTGCACGACACGGCGAAGGACGGCACGCGCATCTATACGCAGTATGAGGCGCAGCTCGGCATGAAGGCCAGCCACGGGTGCATCCGCATCCAGCGCAGGGCCAACGCGCAGGGGCAGAACATGCAGTGGCTGTGGAACAACCTCGAAAACAAGACGAAGGTGCTGATCTGGGACGATCAGGGGCGGCAGATGTACGAGCCGGAGCTGCCGGACGGCGGCTTGCAGCTTTACCGCAACCCGAAGGGCGGCAGCAACTACCACGTGGACGCGAACTGCCCCGGCGTGAAGGAGAAATACCTGCCGCTGACGGGCGATTTCACCTACGGCGATTTGGAGAAGGACGAATTCAAGAAGCTGACCCCGTGCAGCGCCTGCGGCGCGCCGGTGAGGCCGGAGACGCTCTACGAGCGCTATGTATTTGAAGCCAACCAGATCGGCGCGGAGGTGACCGACGAGGTGAAGGCAAAGTTCGGAATCGAATAACGTCAGCCCGAACAGGGACCGAGCGAAGCAGCGCTCGGCTCTTTTTGAATCGTTTCGGACTCCTTCAGTCACGGCTGCGCCGTGCCAGACCTTCGGCGTTCCGCTTAACTCCTTCAGTCACGGCTGCGCCGTGCCAGACCTGCGGCGTTTCGCTTAACTCCTTCAGTCACGGCTGCGCCGTGCCAGCTCCCTCAAGGAGGGAGCTCCTTGATTGGTTATCTTCCGTCTGGGCGATAGGCCGTGGGGATACACATTGCGCGTGAAAACGAAAAATGATGGATAACGAGCGAAACATCTGACGACTGACAAAAGGCACTGAATTGCTTTAGCACGGTAAAGCGGTGGGCGGGATGAAACAAAATCAGGTCAGACGGTACAGACATGAAAGAACGGATTATGCAAAATAGACAAAAATGCGGAGGGACGAGGGGCGAAAGTTTGTGAAAGTATCTTTCAAAGCGGAAAAGAAACGCACGGACGAGTGGACATTGAAGACAGGAAAGAAACGCCCGGATAAGTGGATAGAAGGGACGCAAAAAACGGGCGAAACGAACGGCCGAAAAAGGCAAGCGGGAGCTGACTTTTTGAGCGAACGGCGAAAAAGAGACAAAATGGAAAAATCTCAAAAAAATCGAAAAAAAGTTCAAAAAAGGGGTTGCAATTTCCCGGAAAATAGAATATAATGTGGCAGATGTCTGCAAAGGGGATGAAGTAACAGATTGCTCACTGGCCGGTGAGGGAACTGTTATGGACCATGTCCGCCAATCGGACGACGGCTCAAGATCCGTCATGCAGGGCAAAAGCCAAGCAAGTCGTACTTGAGTACGAACAAGGAGGAAAAGAAATGGCCAGCAAGAAAATTCGCATCAAGCTCTGGGCTTACGAGCACAGCCTCGTTGACCAGGCTGCCGAGCGCATCGTCGAGACCGCTCGCCGCACCGGCTCCAAGGTGTCCGGCCCGATCCCGCTTCCGACCGAGAAGGAAGTCGTGACGATCCTGCGCGCGCCGCACAAGTACAAGGATTCCCGCGAACAGTTCGAGCAGCGCACCCACAAGCGCCTGATCGACGTTCAGAACCCCACTCGCGCCACCTTTGACGCGATGGAGAAGCTCGATCTCCCCGCTGGTGTGGAAATCGAGATCAAACTGTGATCAGGAGGTAAGCAGATATGAAGAAAGGTATCGTCGGCAAGAAGATCGGCATGACGCAGATCTTTACCGAGGACGGCCGCCTGATCCCGGTTACTGTTATTCAGGCAGGCCCCTGCCCGGTCGTTCAGAAGAAGACCGTGGAAAACGATGGCTATGAAGCGATTCAGGTCGGTTTCGACGCTTACGCCGAGAACCGCGCTGAGAAGCTGGTGAACAAGCCCCTCAAGGGTCACTTCGCCAAGGCGAACGTCGCTCCCTGCCGCAAGCTGCGCGAGCTGCGCCTTGAGGATTGCTCCGCTTACAACGTTGGCGACGAGGTGAAGGTTGACGTCTTCGCCGCAGGCGACAAGGTTGATATCACCGGCACCTCGAAGGGCCACGGCTTCACCGGCGCGATCGCCCGTTGGAACCAGCACACCGGCCCGATGGCCCACGGTTCCAAGTATCATCGCGGCGTTGGTTCCCTGAGCGCGAACTCCACGCCGTCCCGCGTGTTCAAGAACAAGAAGATGTCCGGCCACTACGGCGTTGATCGCGTGACGACGCAGAACATGAGCGTTGTGCGCGTTGACGCGGAGCGCAATCTGCTGCTCGTGCGCGGCGCTGTGCCGGGCCCGAAGGGCGGAACCCTTGTGATCCGCGATTCCGTCAAGGCCTGATAAGGAGGAACCGTCACAATGCCTAAGATTGCAATGCTGAATCAGGAAGGCGCTAAAGTCGGTGAGATCGAGCTGAGCGAAGCGATCTTCGCCTCCGAGATCAACGAGAGCGTCCTGCACCTGGTCGTTCGCAGCCAGCTGGCCGCCAAGCGCCAGGGCACCCAGTCCGCCAAGACCCGCGGCGAGGTTCGCGGAGGCGGCCGTAAGATCTACCGTCAGAAGGGCACCGGCAACGCTCGCCACCATGGCAACCGCGCGCCGCAGTTCACCCACGGCGGCGTCGTGTTTGCGCCGAAGCCGCGCGACTATGTCGTGAACGTGCCCAAGAAGGTTCGCCGCCTGGCGCTCAAGGGCGCCCTCACCTCCAAGGTGAACGATGGCGAGATGATCGTTCTTGACAAGATCGCCCTGACCGCGCCGAAGACCCGCGAGGTTGCTGCGATCCTCAAGAACCTGGGCGTCGAAAAGACCGCGCTGCTCGTGCTGGCCGGCCCGGACGACACCATCACCCGCGCGTCCGCGAACATCGCGGGCCTGAAGACCGCCTATGTCAACACGATTAACGTGCTGGATATCCTCGGCAATGAGAAGTTCATCATCACCGAGGAAGCGGTCAAGCTCGTTGAGGAGGTTTACGCGTAATGAAGAATCCTCATGATATCATCCTCCGCCCCGTTCTGACTGAAAAGTCTTACGACGGCATGGCGGACAAGCGCTACGTGTTTGAGGTAGCGATCAACGCGAACAAGATCGAGATCAAGCAGGCCGTTGAAGCCGCCTTCGGCGTGAAGGTCGAGAGCGTCAACACCCTGCGCACCCTCGGCAAGATCAAGCGTCAGGGCCGTTACGCCGGCCGCACCCCCGAAATCAAGAAGGCTTACGTCACGCTGAAGAAAGACTCCAAGACCATCGAGTTCTTCGACGGCATGGCGCAGTAACAGGGAGGTTAACAAAAATGGCTATTCGTGTTTATAAGCCGACTTCCCCGGCCAGACGTTTCATGTCGGTGCTCACCTTCGAGGAAGTCACCAAGACGACGCCGGAAAAGTCCCTTCTGGAAAGCAAGAAGAAGAATGCCGGCCGCAATAAGCAGGGCAAGATCACCGTTCGCCATCAGGGCGGCGGCAACAAGATCAAGTACCGCGTGATCGACTTCAAGCGCAACAAGGACGGCATCCCGGCCAAGGTTGCCGGCATCGAGTACGATCCGAACCGCACCGCGTTCATCGCGCTGCTCAACTACGCCGACGGCGAGAAGCGCTACATCCTGGCGCCGATCGACCTGAAGACCGGCGACACCGTGGTCAGCGGCGAGGGCGCGGACATCAAGCCGGGCAACGCGCTGCCGATCCGCAACATCCCTCTGGGCACGCTGATCCACAACATCGAGCTCGTTCCGGGCCGCGGCGGCCAGCTCCGGGCGCAGCGGCTCCAGGCAGTGGCGGCTCATCTCCTCCGCGGAGGGCAGCACACCGTACCGCCCCGGGATAATAGTATCGGTATCCACATCATCGGGCAGCTTCCATATCCGGCCCGTAAAAACAGTATCCATAGTTATGCCCTCCTGTTACGCTTGATAAAGATATCCGCTGAGCGCCGCCTGGGCGGCAGTCCGCGCAGGAACCAGATAGACCCGGGAAGCGGGGGTGCCGCAGCAGCCGGAGTAGTGGAAGCACCCGGTAGAGGCCATGACCTCCCCATCCCCGATGACGCCGATGGAGGTGGTCAGGCAGGAGGCGCAGCCGGGATTGGTGACCTGCGCTCCGCAGTCCAGGAATACATCGATCAGCCCTTCCTCCATGGCCTGCAGGTAGTCCGTGTTGGAAGCAAAGCCGATCAGTAGCCGCAGCTCCCGCCGGATGTGATGTCCCCGCAGAATTTCAGCGGCTTCGCGCAGCTCCTCTATCCGCCCGGAGGAGCAGCCCCCGATAAAGCAGGCATCCACCCGGATGTCGGACAGAGCGGTAAGGGGCTGGGCCTCCATCGGATCTTCCGGCAGGCTGCCGGGGAGTATAGCACAGGGTGGATAGTCCTCCAGCTGCAGTGTGGTATCGGCCGGGGCGTCTTCCACTGTAAACAGGGCGCTTACCGCACCGGCTCGCTGGGCCATCAGACAGAGCGTCTGCTTTTCCGCGCGGGTAAGCCCCCGTGCGGTGTGGTCATGCAGGAGCAGCAGGCGGCCTTCGGCTCCTTTTTTGCCCGCACAGGCCAGCGCAATGTCATAGGCTGTGGCGCCGGGGGCAAAGTCCCCCTCCAGCCTGATACGCAGCGGCTGCGGTGCCGGCAGGGTCAGCTCTCCACCCTGCAGCCACCGGGCCAGTTCCTCGGGGGAAAAACGCAGCCCCAAAGCACCGATGACACCCACCTGTGCCACATGCTGGCCGCAGGTCACCAGCAGAGAACCAGTTGCCAGCCGCCCCTGCATCAGCAGCTGGTAGCTGATTCCGGCGGACTGGATAAACTCCAGCGAATTGGCCCGGGAAAAATCAATCAGTGCTTTCTGGCGGAAAGCGCTCTGGAAGCTCCCAGCGGGAATATCATGGTCAAGGATGACCACCACCTGCGCGCGGCGCGCCGGGTCTACCTGCGGCACCATGGCGGGCAGGTCTCCGGAGGGACCATCGTTGATGAGACACCAATCAGGGGATAGTGTGACCGGGGTGCCGGCCGGGGCCTGTAATAGCTGTTGCAAAGCATTCTGTGGCAAGGAACTCACCCTTTCTTAAAATAACTAAATCGTTTTAGCTAATTCGATTATAGTGGGAGTACAATGAATTGTCAACAGGAAATTTCAAAAAGCAAAAACGATTAAGCTTTTCGGGAGGAATTGACTTTCCGGGCAAATTTGGGTAAGATGGAGCTATCACAAAGAAAGGGGGCTTCGCTATGGCAACCATCAAGGACATCGCCCGCATCGCCAATGTATCTCCCTCCACGGTTTCCTTTGTCCTCAATGGCAAAGCGCGGGAGATGAAGGTCTCCTCGGCCACGGAACAGCGCATCCTGGAGATTGTGGCGGCCACCGGTTACCGCCCCAGTAATGTGGCCCGGCGGCTGCGCGCCAGCGAAGCGGAACGCCCGGTATTGGCGCTGTATTGGCCGCTGGATCGCAGAGCCTCCTATGTGGGGCGGCTGTTGGGGGCCTTCCAGCAGGAGCACCTGCGCCAGGAGTTGGACTACGATTTGGTGGTCAATACCTTCCGGGAGGGGCACCTGTGCGAGGAAAAGGGCCTGCACTTCCATAGCCCATACAGCTGCGCTATTTTAGGCGGTCTTTCCCCGGCAGATATGGACGCCCTGGCCCAGCTGGAGACGGATCTGCCGTTGGTGCTGTATAACCGCCGCCAGGCGGGCTTTGGTGCGGTGTATACCGATTATGCCAAGGCGGTGCGGCAGGTGATGGAATTGGCCCGTGCCAAGGGCTGCCGCAGCATCGGCTTTTTGAAGAACCGTTCCAACTTTATGGCGGATAGCAGCCGCATACGCGATGCCATAACAGCAGCGGGGGAGTATGGTCTGCGGGTACCGCCCCACGCGGTGGTGGAAGCGGAGGATACCTACGAAGGCGGTGCGGTGGGCATCAAAACCATGATGACCGGCGGCTCGCTGCCGGAGCTTTTGGTATTTGCATCCGATATTATGGCTATTGGGGCGGCTCACCAGATGCAAAAGGAAGGCATCCGCATCCCGCAGGAGGTGGGGCTTATCTGCTTTGGCTTGGGAGAGCGCCAGCAGGCGCAGTACTGTACCCCGCCGCTTTCGGTCATCGAAATGCCTACCGAGGCGATGACGGCCGGTGCCGTTCAAATGGCCGCAGAGATGATCCGCAAGGGCGCAAATGCCGCCGTGGTGCGCTCCTACGAGCCGGTGGTCATCTTCCGGGAATCTTTCTCCCTGTGAAAAATATGCGGTCGAAAAGACCAATGCCAATAGCATATTCATAAAAGAGAGCCGTAACGGAAAGACGATCCGTTGCGGCTCTGTAATTATTTATTTTAATACTTTCGATTGACAAGAGCACATACGGCTTTTGCGGGTATAAATACCGCCCGATATTGCGCGTCGCGTTGATAGGCGCCAGCCTGTCTGCCGCTTCGCGCTTCCTCGGACGCCATTTTCTCCTGCGCGAAAACCGGATGATGACAAGGAAGAGGACACCGGCATACTGGCGTATGCTGCTGCGGGGTCCCCGCAAGGTCGTAAGACCTCGTGGGGAGAGGCGGAGCGACGAAGCGTTGGAGGGGTGCCTATTCCGTAGGAATAGCGCCCCGACATGAAGCGCAGTCCGCGACGACGAGATGACGCAGTCAGCGCCGATTTTCACTTGGGGTCCCTGCAAAATCGTAAGACCTTGCAGGGAAAGGAGGACGCACCGCAGCGGGGAGGACTGCCCGAAGCAAAGCGCAGGGTCAGCACGACAGGAGCGCAGGCTGCGCTCGATGCAAAAGCGTGGGTGTCCTTGCTTAGCGAAGGGAAGAAAGTCCGCAATAAAGTAAACATCCCCCGGTCGGGGGATGTTTACTTGCGAGATGGGAAAAGATAGGAGCTGAGAAGCCAAACGCGAACAAATGTTTCACGTGAAACATTTTTACTGGCTGTCCGCGGGGGCATTTTCCGGCGGGGTAAAGGATTCCCGAAGCTGGACCTGTGGCTCCATTTCCACATGCAAGGGGGCGGCTGGCAGCTCCCGGATGAGGCGGAGCAGCAGGGCAACGGCCTGCCGGTCCACCGTCTGCGGGATGGAGATGCAGCTGAGGGCTGGATTCAGGCAGTGGTTCATTTCCGGTTTGCGCAGCCCAATGCAGAGCACCTCGGTATCCTGTGGGACACGGATGCCGCTGTGGGCCAGGGTATACAGGCCACCTTGGGCCATGCTGTCATTCTCGTAGTAGATGACACGGGGGCGCTGGCGGAGAACGCAGTATTCCTCGGTGGCGGCGGCCCCGCCGGCAATGGTGGGCGCGGCCTGGAAGGTCCATTCCGGCTGGATGCGGATGCCCAGCTGCCGGCAGGAATTGAGGAAAGCCTTGGTGCGCTGGCTGGTGCCATCATAATGGTCGCCGCCCCGGATGACCGCGCATTCCCGGTAACCCTTTTGGTGGATGAGGGCAGCGGCCTGGGAGCCGGTTTGGGCGTGGTTGACCCCGGCGGTGGAATACTTCCGGCTTTCGGCATTGAGGAGGACAAGAGGGATGGAAATATCCGCATTTTCCAGCTGAATGAGATCCTGCTCGCCGGCCCCGCCAATGATGACGCCATCGTAGCGGCCCTGCAGGATGGGGGAGAGCATCTCCCCCAGGCGGCCGCTGAAATAGGTTTGGATGAGCAGCTCGTAAGGGTCGGCGGGTTCCTGCTCCTGCTGGAGGATACCGAACTGCACCGCACGCACTTTTTTGAGGTGCTGGTTGGCGGGACGGGCTGGCAGATTGAGCTGTGCGCGCGCGGGCACCGGGAGGACAGCACCCTTTGCGTCTTCCTGGGTGCCGCCTGCGAAGGTAACGATGGCTGGACGCTCACACTGGCGCCGGGAGAGCGCTATACCACCTGCCCGGCTCTGTACGGTTGCGTCGAGGGCGGCTTTGAAGAAGCGGTCGCGGCACTGACCGGCGCCAAACGTGCCCTTGCACTGCGCCGCCTTCCGGGCGGTGTTCCGCCGCTTTGCTTCAACGATTACATGAACTGCCTGTGGGCACTGCCGACACGCGAAAAGCTGATTCCTCTCATGGATGCCGCCGCCCGTGTGGGAGCGGAGTATTTCGTCATTGACGCAGGCTGGTTCCGGACATCCGGCAACTGGAGCGCGGATATGGGCGACTGGGAACCGTGGGACGAGCTGTTCGGCGAGGGCGGCGTCCAGGGGATTCTGGACGAGATCGTTGCGCGCGGCATGAAGCCGGGCGTCTGGCTTGAGATTGAATCGGTTGGGATCAGCTCCGCCTTTGCCAAAGCACACCCGGAGGCTTTGCTGTACCGTCACGGGCACGTGATCGGCAAGGACCGTTGCTTCATGGATTTCCGCAATCCTGCTGTCCGGGCTCACATCCGCAGCGTATTCGACCGCCTGTACCGCATGGGAGTGCGCTACGTCAAGAATGACTACAATCAGTCTGTCGGTGTGGGCATTGATACGCCCGGCGCTCCCGACCGGAACGGAGCACTTGCGCTTGGCGACCATGCCGCCGCCGTGCTGTCGCTGGTGGACGAGATCTGCACTGCGTACCCCGACTTCATTATCGAAAGCTGCTGCTCCGGCGCCATGCGTTCGGACTTCGGCGCTGTGCGCCACTTTTACCTGCAGTCAAGCAGCGACCAGGAGGATTACCTGAGAACGCCATCGGTTATCACGGGGTTATCTGCCTGCCTGCCGCCGGAGCGGGTCGGCGTATGGGCGTGCCCCTACCCGGTTGCGATCGACTACCGGGACAGCTTCCGTTCTTCGGCAGAATTTACAGCCGGCTTCGCGGACGGGCGCGTCACAGTACACAACATGGTTTCCGGTCTTATGGGGCTGATGTATTTGTCGGGACACATTGACTGTGCCGATGAGTTCAACCTCTCGCTCATGCGTCAGGCGGCGGATATCTATAAACGCAACCGCACGATTGCGGCGCGCGCCGTGCCGATTTTCCCGGCAGGCACCCTGCGGCTGTCCGGACGGGAGACCTTCCCTTACGGTCTGCTGGATCGTGAAAGCGGCAAACTTCTGCTGGCGGTCTGGTCCACCGCTCTGCCGGACGGAACACCGCTTCAGACGCAGATCGACCTGTCCCGCTATGCGGGCGCGTGGCGCGTCGCGGATGTCTACCCTGCCCTGCCCGGTTATACCGCCTCGGTTTCGGGAGCGATCCTGACAGTCACGTTACCGGAGCGCGGCAGTGCCGCATATATCGAACTGGATATTCTGTAAGCTGGAGGAAAACGCTATGTCTGAGGAAGTTTATTCGATCCCGCTGGTAAAGCTGGCGCAGGAGTTCTCTTTGGAAGAAATCGTGATCCCGGACAACTACAACGACATTCTGATTACTACGCCGGAGATCAGCCGTCCCGGGCTGGCTCTTGCCGGCTTCTTTGAGATATTTGATGCGGAGCGCATCCAGATGATCGGCAATGCAGAGCACCGCTACCTTATCGGGCTTGAGCCGGAGGAGCGGCGCCACCGCATCGTCAATTACATTCAGGCACGTCCCGTGGCGGTTCTGTACACCACGGCACTGCCGGTCTTTGAAGAAATGGCGCAGGAGGCACGCAAGGTCGGCGTTCCCATCCTGCGCACGGAAAAGAAAACAAGCCCGATCATGGCTGCTATGATCGGATCACTCAATACGCATCTTGCCCCCCGCATAACGCGGCACGGTGTGTTGGTTGAGGTGTATGGCGAGGGTATGCTGCTGCTGGGCGACAGCGGCGTCGGCAAGAGCGAAACCGCCATTGAACTTATCAAGCGCGGACACAGACTGATCGCGGACGATGCCGTGGAAATCAAGCGTGTATCGGACAAAACACTGCTCGGCACGGCACCGGAGATCATTCGCCACTATGTGGAGCTGCGCGGTATTGGCATCGTGGATGTCCGGCGCCTGTTCGGCATGGGTGCGATCAAGACAACCGAGCGCATTGATCTGGTTATCAACCTGGAGAACTGGATTCAGGGCAAGATGTATGACAGACTGGGTCTTGACGAACAGAAAACCAACATTCTGGGCATTGATGTTCCGTCCATCACCATCCCCGTCAAGCCCGGTCGGAACCTCGCCATCATTCTGGAAATTGCCGCCATGAACAACCGTCAAAAGAAAATGGGCTACAACACCGCCGAGGAATTCAACAAAAGGCTCATGGAACAGATGGGGCTGAACAGCTGATATGGACACCGCCGATCTCACGCCTGCACCGCTCCGGCACATAGGCGGACTCTTCCCGGCGGTACGCCGAATGCCGAGCCCGCCGCCGGAGGCAGGTGTGCTGTACGCGGCGCTGTGTGCTGACTTTCCGGACAGTGACAGTCTTGATTATCTTGCTGACCTTGCGCGCGGCGTAAACGCCCCGATCCGGCTGTTTGCACTGTCCCTTCTGCCGCCTTTGCTGTCTGAAGCGGGCGTAACATCCGCCGGCTGCTCGTTGCGCCGTGACGCAAATGGGCGCCCGTTCCTGCTGTCGCGGGACGGCGCGGCTCTGAACGCAGACTTCAGCCTGTCACATTCCGCCGCACACGTCGCCTGCTTTCTGTGGGCAGGCGGCGGGCGGGTCGGCGTGGATGTAGAGGAGCCTGTTCCGGAAGAACGCGCCCGGAGGTTGGCGGCGCGTTTTCTGTCTGAACAGGAGCGGGCGCTTCTGCCTGAGGGCGGGGTATCGGCAGGCTTTACGCGTATCTGGACACGCCGCGAGGCGCTCTGCAAGCAGGATGGCGGCGGTCAGCCCCTGCGTTTTGATTCCGCCGCGCCGCCCCCCGACGTACAGATTGCATCCTTCTGCCTGCCGGACACCGGCGCTTTCCTGTCGGTCTGCCTGCCGCTCGGAATGCAGGCTCCCTGAGCGGAGTGCGCAATCGGTGAAGGTGCCACCGCGTTCCCTGTACAGGGGAACCGTCATACGGAGGAGAACATGGGCAACATCATGCACTGCCATTCACCGCTCGGCGACATAACGGTTGTCAGTGACCAAACAGGGGATGCGCTGATCGGGCTTTGGTTTGATGGACAACGCGGCTTCGACAACGCATTGTCCGAACGAGTTTCGCCGCGCCCGTTCCCGATCCTCCGGGAGGCGGAACGTTGGCTGGACATCTACTTTTCCGGGCGTAAGCCGGAGTCTATGCCCCGGTTATCACCGGTCGGCTCCCCATTCCGTCTTGCCGTCTGGCGCATTCTGCTCGACATTCCCTGGGGACAGGTCGTAACATATGGGGACATTGCCCGTCGGCTGGAAGCGGAGCGCGGCGGTCGGGTATCCGCACAGGCGGTCGGCGGTGCCGTCGGGCACAACCCCATATCGTTGATGCTTCCCTGCCATCGCGTCATCGGCACCGGCGGCAATCTGGTCGGCTATGCTGGCGGTTTGCCGCGCAAGCGTTATCTGCTGGAGCTGGAGGGCGTAGATGTATCCGGATTGAACCCCCCGCAGGTAGCCTGTCATGGAACAGGCGCACAACAATATCCGTAAATGCCGCATTTTCACGCGGCGGTAGCAAGGAGGTGACAGGTATGCAGGAAACAGAACAGCATCTGCCCACGGAATGGTGCAATGCAGTGGACGAGAATGTACAAAGCGGGCTGTCCGAGTTGTGGATTCTGTCCCTGCTCGCAGAGCGGGATATGTACACCTACGAGATCCGGCAGGAGCTTGTCCGGCGGAGTGCCGGTACGCTACGGCTGAAGGACGGATCCATGTACGCCCCCATGTACCGTATGCGGGAGCGTGGGATGATCTCAGCCCGACAGGTTACGGTCGGAAAGCGCCGCGTCCGGATGTACTACCACCTGGAAGAACCGGGGCGGATGTACCTGCTTTATGCCGCCGACCGCTTCCGTGAAATATTCCGACTGACAGCCGCCCTGCTTGACGGAAACGGGACGTAATGAAAATTCAGGAAATTCCCCTTGAAAAAAACGCTGTTTTGTGCTATACTGTACTTAGGGAGTTTCAAAACATTCATCGCACGATGAATAGGCGGTGCCCCACAGGCGGCAGAGGATTGCCGCAACCGAATATGTAAGGAGGAAAACAGTATGACAAAACGGATCATCACCATCAGCCGTGAATTCGGAAGCGGTGGACATACCATTGGAAAAGCAGTTGCCGAGCGGATGGGCGTTTCCTTCTATGACAGTCAGCTTATCAGCAAGGTGGCAAAGCAGAGCGGGCTGTCTGAAGAATTCATCCGCGACAACGAGGAATACGCTTCCCACGCAAACAGCTTCCTGTATCAGATCGCCATGAGTGCGGCTGGCTCCTACGGCTACCCGTCCATTTACCAAAAACTCTACGAGGCGCAGACACACGTCATTGAGGAGCTGGCAGAAAAGGAAGCCTGCGTCATTATGGGGCGCTGTTCGGACTACATCCTGCGCGGACGCACCGACTGCCTGCACGTTTTCATTCACGCAGACAACGCACACCGCGCCAAGCACGTGCTGGAACGGTACGGCGCGACCGAAAAGCCGGTTGAACAGCGGCTCAAGGAAATGGATAACAGGCGCCGCAATTACTACCGCTTTCACACTGACCGCGATTGGGGCGTATGCAACAACTACCACCTCGCGCTGGACAGCGGACTGCTCGGGGAGGAAAAATGTGTGGAGCTGATCCTGGACGCGGCTGATTTCAAATGCCGGTGAGCAAGAAACAGAGACGATTGCCCTGTGGCTTTCGTCTCTGTTCTTTTTTCGCCATATAAACCGGAGGGAATTCTTATCCCAACAGCCCGCGATCACTTGAAAACTCGCTGCCGCTGCTGACCGAGAATTTCTCCAAAAGGTCGGTTACCGTGAGATTTTTCTTTTCCTCGCCTGAAATATCCAGGATGATGTTGCCGGCGTGCAGCATAATCAGGCGATCTCCGTAGCGGATAGCGTCCCGCATATTGTGCGTTATCATCAGGGTGGTCAGCCTTTCCTCCAGTACGATGCGTTCGGTGATGGACATGACCACCGATGCGGTTTTAGGATCAAGCGCCGCCGTATGCTCATCCAACAGCAACAGGCGCGGCTTTTGAAGCGTAGCCATCAGCAACGTCAGGGCTTGGCGCTGACCGCCCGACAGCGTTCCGGCTTTGGCGGTCAGACGATTCTCCAGCCCCAACCCCAACTCGGTCAGCTTGCGGCGGTACTCCTCGCGTTCCGCCCTCCGGATGCCCGGCATCAGCGTGCGGTGCCGTCCCCGGCGGAACGCAAGCGCCAGATTTTCCTCGATCTGCATCGCCGCGGCGGTTCCCAGCATGGGGTCCTGATATACGCGCCCGAGATACTTGGCACGTTTATGCTCCGGCAGGCGGGTGACGTCGATTCCGTCCAGCAGGATACTGCCGCTGTCCGGACGCCATGTGCCGCAAATGGCATTCTGCATGGTGCTTTTCCCGGCGCCGTTCCCTCCGATAACCGTCACGAACTCGCCCTCTTTCACGGTCAGGCTTAATCCTGCCAGCGCTACCTTCTCGTCCACGGTTCCTTTGTTGAAGGTTTTGACTACATTGCGCATCTCAAGCATGGTTGTTCCCTCCCTTTGCCGCCTTGGACGTATGGCACGCCTCCCGGACGGTCTTCTGCAGGTACGGTATACCGAGGAACAGCGCAACTACGACCGCCGAGAACATCTTGAGCAGGTCGGCGTCGAAGCCGAGAAAAATAACCGTCTGGTACACGAGATAATAGATAACGGCTCCGATTGCAACCCCCGTAAGCCGCACGGCAAAATTCGGGGAGATATGCCGCACGACCGCCTCGCCGATAACGACAGCGGCAAGCCCGATGACCACGGCGCCGCGACCCATATTGATATCGGCATACCCCTGATACTGGCAGAGCAGTCCTCCGGACAGCGCGACCAGACCGTTGGACAGCGCCAGACCGATAACCTTATTGACACCGGTATTGATACCCTGCGCCCGGCTCATAGCAGGATTGCAACCGGTCGCCCGGATGCCGCAACCCAGTTCGGTGCCGAAAAACAGGTACAGTACGCCGATAACTGCCGCCGTTGCAATCCCCAGCAGGAGCAACGCCGCAGGAATGTCCATCTGGGAGAGCAACACCGTATACGAACGCGCCGGAATTGCCTGATTCGCCTTACCAAGAATTTTCAGATTGACCGACCACAGAGCCATTTGAGTCAGAATGCCTGCCAGAATAGCAGGAATACCCAATCCGATGTGCAACGCCCCCGTGATACTCCCGGCGACCAGACCGACCAGAAAAGCACACAGCAGCGCCAGCCACGGGTTGATGTTCCGCATGATCAGAACCGTGCATACGGCGGCACCGGGGCATATGGAACCGTCCACTGTCAGGTCTGCGATATCCAGAATCCTATATGTGATATAGACGCCGATTGCCATGATACCCCATATCAGACCCTGCGCAATGGCACCGGGAAGTGAGGAAAACCAGTTTCCCATATATCAAAACTCCTTTTCGTTGCGTGTGCGGATATTGGCAGCGTCAGCTAAGCGGCGCGTAGCCGGCAGGCGGCGTAATACCCAGGGCGGCACACATATCCGCGTTGTACTTTTTGGCGGCAGGCGCATACGCAATGGGCATGGTCGAAATATCCGCCTCACCCTTCAGAATTTTGGCAGCCATCTCGCCGGTCGTATAGCCGAGATCATAGTAGCTGATGGAAAGAGTCGCCACACCGCAACCGATGCAGATGCCGGATTCGCCCGCGATAACAGGCACCTTCTGCGCCCGGACAACGCCGCCGATTGCCTCCGTGCAGGTCGCCGCCGTGTTGTCTGTCGGGATATAGAGGACATCGCTGTCGGCAGCCGCCCGCGTTGTGACAGACACCACGTCATTGGTATCCGAGAAAGCGTAACGGGTACAGGTCAAGCCCTTTCCGCCCAGATACTCCTCCATGACCTTGACCTGATATTCGGAATTCGACTCTGCAGAGCAATACAGGATTCCCACCTTTTTGGCTTCCGGGAACAGCTCCATCAGCATATCTCCCTGCTCGGTCAGCGGTGCAAGGTCGGATGTTCCGGAAACATTGCCGCCGACGGTTCCGTTGAAATCCTTCAGATTCAGCGCCCCGCCGTACTCGGTGACGGATGTGCCGAGAATCGGGATGGTGCTGGTCGCGTTGTATGCCGCCTGCAGGGCGGCGGTCGCGTTCGCCATTATCAGATCCACCTTTTTGGAAACGAAGGAATTTACAATGGTGTTGCAGATATTGCTGTCTCCAGCCGCGTTCTTCAAGTCAAATACTACATTGTCTGCGCCCAGTTTGTCCTTGAGCGCATCCTGAAAACCCCGCGTGGCAGCGTCCAGTGCATCATGCGTTGCCAGCTGGCAGATGCCGACGGTATAGACTTTTTTGCTCTCGCCGCACGAGGAAAAGGACAACGCGGATGTGAACGCCAGCACAAGTGCCAGCACGGTTGCAAGTACGGTTTTGCGGTTCTTCATAACTGATTCCTCCGTTGTGAATAAATAATCGGACTGTTTGCAGGAAGACGGAATTTGCAGGTTTTGTATCCGGGCAATGCGTTCCTGCTCCGGATAAAACAATACCGCACGGATCCGTGATCCATGCGGCAAACGCCCGTTCCATCCTGCCTTTTCGGTAAGGCGAAGGACTTTCTTTCACGCAGGCACCTGTTCATGAGCATCACAAATCGCTTTTACTTCACTGCTGTACAGATAAAAGTAAAAGTAATAATAGCTATAGTAGCGATTTGCACTGTTCCTGCCATCGGTTCTGCCGAGCATGTCCTCCGTTCCCCTTTCCTGAAAAAGTTGCATTGAGTATACCACAGTGCGAGCCGTTTGTCAAGTGGATTCTGAATTTTTTTGCAACAAATCCTGCATTTTTTGTGAAGCCCGACGTTTTATCCGATTTGCCCCGTGTTATCGCAGGCGCAAACAGCCGACTCAGTACCCGAGGATCGTTTCCTTCTCCGGCGCTGTTACCACGCAAAAATCCGATCCTGCCCCTTGACATATACCGCAAAACATGGTATACTTTACCCGTAGCCGCGCCGGACGGTCGCGTGCCGTCACACCGAAAGGCAGCAGTGCGAGGAAAGTCCGGGCATCACAGGGCAGGATAACTGATAACATCAGCCGTGGGCAACCACCGGAAAAGTGCAACAGAAATAAACCGCCCCGGCGCACGCGTCGGGGTAAGGATGGAAAGGCGAGGTAAGAGCTCACCCATTTCCATGGCAACATGGATCTGCTGTAAACTCTATCCGATGCAACACCGTAAGTGCGATGGGAAAACCCATCCGGTCTGCCCGGCCGCCTCCCTTACGGGAGGGTGTTTTGGGTGGCACGGGGCGGGGGAGACGCCGCTCCGGAGCGCTCCCGGCAACGGGACGCACAGATAGATGACCGTCGCCCCGCGAGGGGCACAGAACCCGGCTTACAGGCGCGACTGCACAAAAAGGATCGGATGAGTATGTCCGATCCTTTTTTCGTGTCTGTATGTCCCGGCAGTCCGTCATATCCCGGACAGCACGGCGGCAAGCGCCGCACTCACATAGCCGAGCAGGCATTCCGCTTCGGAAAACGTGTTACCGGATGCGCCAAGCTCCAGCGTCAGAAGGCAGGGTGATGGGTACCCGTCGGCGTACTCGGTGCCGCAGAGTCCGGTCGGTATCAGCCCTTGCGATGCCCGCAGATACACCGGGCGCGCAAGGGTCGGAGACACGGAAAACAGCGCTTGCCGCAAGGCAATCGCCAGCGCCAAATCGGTCGCGGAGCCGTCCGGCTGTGCGCCGCGTCTCAGAGCATCCACAATAAACCGCGCCTGTGCGGCTGACTGTCCCCCGACCGTTCCGTAGGTAGCAAGCCGCTCGTTCCCCACGGTTTCCGCACTGCGCCGCACATCCAGTACCAGCGTGATATTTCCGTACAGGCGGCAGTAATAGCGAGCCAACGCCTGCGTTCGGGTATAGCTCTCCCGCACGGAACTGTCCGGAGTCAATCCGGATAGCGCACTGCCGACAAATACAACGCGCACGCCCCGTGCGCGCAGAGCCTCCGCCAATCCCGTCGCCAGATCAGATACCGTTCCGGCGGCATCGCCCCCGCGGTAACTTTCGTAGGGGTGCGAGCAGACTATCAGCACGGTCGGCGGCTCAACGCCCGCATAGGTCCACTCTCCCGTTGGCGGGGAGATGAATCGGTCGGTGTCATTCCACACGTAGTGGACGCCGCGCTCGCTCTCGCTCATATCCCGATATGCAATACCCGGCGCATTCTCCGGGTAGCACGAGGTTTCCGGCGCCCCCGTCGGTTCTTCCGTCCATACGGACGTGTCCGGCGGCAGTGTCGAAGGCTCTGTTTCATCTTCATCTGTCACCGCAGGGTCAGTCTCCGGCGGCGGTTCCGTGGCAGATCCGGCATTTCTGTCCGGTTCCGCCCGGGTTATTTCCGCCGCCGTCGGTGTTTCGGTTGTTCCGTCCGGCGCTTCCGTTTGTCCGACACCGGACGCGGATTGTCCGGTGGGCGGCAATCCGGCACTGCTCATGAGGCGGCACAATGCAGACAGCCACCCGTGCCCGCCCGAAGTTCCCGCCTGTCGGAAGACGGGTATTGCCGCCGCCATCAGGCACAGCACGACCAGCAGGCAGACCGTTGCCGTCCGTGCCCGTTTTCCCAAACGATACCGCCCCCGCATTGGCAAGGAACCGCTTCCCTGCCCTCCGCAAACTGTCTCGGTGCCGTCTGTCCGCCGGATTGCCTGCGTCCCAGCCGGGATCGGGAGTCCTCCCTGTCGCCTGCTTGCATCCATAGCAACCCCTCCTCCGCCTTGTGATTCGGAGCAGTATATGCAGGGGACGGGGGGACTATGTTCTTTCGTCTTGATTTATCGGAACACCCGTCCGCCGCAGGGCGTTTTTTTATCACCAGCCTGCAATCACGATATATACCAGCATAACAAACAGTATTCCAAGCATGACCACAACAAGAATGATTCTGTCCAGGAAAGACAAGCTTTTAACGAAGAAAAAGCCTAACAGACAACCAATCAGTGTGATCAGCATAAAGGTCAGCGCAATCACCATATCAATTCTTATTCTTAGAAGAACCGCGTTTACGGGCAAGACTGCAAATAGATTCGGTTAACTCCGGCAAATGCAAGCCGAGCCACGTCATATTCCCGAAAGATTCGGAAAGCTCCGCATGGTTTTCTATCATAACTGAATTGAGCAGAACAGATTCAAAAAGAGTTCCCTTTTCAACGGTACACGAAAAGGTCGGAACAACTTCTGAGCAAACTTGCTGACTAATCGGCAAAAGATGATCCTCTGCGACAAAACCGCAACGCGGACAGGCGAGCGCCTTATCCGACACTTTTGCATTACATTCGGGACATCGTATCAAACTCATAGTCATCCCCCTCAATATACCAATTCGGGATATTTGTATTATACCATATTGGTATAATAATGTCAATAGGTATAAATCAAATAATCAACAAACAGCGGGGGCGGTAACTAATGAATTTCCGATTGCGCGAATTGCGTCGCCAGCGTAGAATATCTCAAGTGCGTCTCGCTATGGAACTGAATGTCAGTCAGAACACGATTTGCCGGTACGAAACGGGCGAGCGGGAGGCGGGATATGCCATGCTGATCCGCATTGCAGACTATTTTGATGTATCGGTCGATTACCTGCTTGGCAGAACAGATACTCGGGAAGTCAACCGCTGATCTGTCGTGTATGCATATTCAATCCAACAAGCGAAAAGCCCCGCCCGGATGGGCAGGGCTTTTCCGCACGCAGAGGGGGCGTCGGATATCCGGCGCCCCCTCTGGGTATATTACAGACCTCTCTTGACGTAGCTGGTGTGCAGGATGTGATGTGCCTTCTCAGAGTTAGGATACCCGAAGAATTCATCATACAGCATCTTGACAGCAGAGTTGTCCTGCGATTTGCGCAGATCATCGTTCCGGTCGTCGTTGTAGAGGACGGCGGCACGGACGGCACGCAGATCAATCGTCGCGCGGACGTGCGCAGGCTGAATCGGCTGACCGCCACCGTTGACACAGCCGCCCGGGCAGCCCATGATTTCGATAAACTGAAGATCCAGCTCGCCGGACTTAACCCGGTTCAGCAGTTCCTTCGCCTTGCCGGTGCTGGAAGCGACGCCGACATTAACAGTCAGGTCACCCAGCTTATAGGACGCCAGCTTGATACCCTCGGTACCGCGCACCTCCGGGAAATCCACGGATTCCAGCTTGGTGCCCAGGATCAGCTCGGCGGCGTAACGCAGTGCAGCCTCCATGACACCGCCGGTCGCTCCGAAGATAGCACCGGCGCCGGACCCGATGGCAAAGGGAGCATCAAAATGCTCGTCGTCCAGGCTGCGGAAGTCGATGCCCGCCTTCTGGATCATGCGTCCCAGCTCGCGGGTGGTAATTGCCACATCCACGTCCGGAATGCCGTTACCGGCGGCGGACTGATCGTCTCTGCCGACCTCAAACTTTTTGGCTGTGCAGGGGATAGCCGACACGAAGAAGATATCCTGCGGATCCCAACCCATCTTCTCGGCAAAGAATGTCTTGACGACTGCGCCGAACATCTGCTGCGGCGACTTGCAGGTGGACAGGTTCTCCGTCATATCCGGGAAGTAGTGCTCGCAGTACTTGATCCATCCGGGCGAGCAGGAAGTGATGAGCGGCAGAGCGCCACCCTTCTGAATGCGTCCGATGAGCTCGGTCGCCTCCTCGATGATGGTCAGGTCAGCGGTCATGTTCATGTCGTACACACCCTCAAAGCCCAGCGCCTTGATTGCCGCGACCATCTTGCCTTCCACATCGGTTCCCGGCTCGTAGCCGAAGCACTCGCCGATCTGGGCGCGCACGGAAGGAGCAGCGCAGATCAGAACGTGCTTCTTGGGATCAGCCAGCGCCTCAAACACCTTATCGGTATCGTCACGCTCATAGAGTGCGCCCACGGGACAGGCAACGATGCACTGCCCGCAGTTGATGCAGGATGTGGACTCCAGCGGCGTTTCAAACGCCGAGGCGATGTGCGTATCAAAGCCGCGGTCATTGGCACCGATAACGCCGATGCCCTGCACCTTCTGGCAGACTGCCACGCAGCGCCGGCAAAGAACGCACTTGTTGTTATCCCGGATGATCGGCGTCTTATCATCAATTTCGTAGTGATTCATGACGCCCTGGAACCGGCTCTCGGTCACGCCGTACTGGCGGCACAGAGTCTGCAGTTCGCAGTTGGTGCTGCGGACGCACTCCAGGCACTTCTTGTTGTGATTGGAAAGCAGCAGCTCCAGATTCATTTTGCGGGAATTGATGATGCGGGGCGTATTGGTTTTGATTTCCATCCCCTCGGTGCAGGGGTATACGCAGGCAGTCACAAGCCGGAACGGCTTTCCGCCCTCCGACACCTCCACCAGACACAGCCGGCAGGCGCCGATCTCATTGATATCCTTCAGGTAGCACAGGGTGGGGATATCGATCTTCGCCGCCTTGGCGGCTTCGAGAACCGTGGACCCCTTGGCAACGGCATAGGGTCTGCCGTTTATTTTGACGTTCAGAGTTTCCATTCTACCACAATTCTCCTTTCTTAGGCTTTGGTAATAGCGTTGAACTTACAGTTGCTGATACAGGCGCCGCACTTCACGCACTTCTTGGTATCAATCTGCATGGATGCCAGCTTATGACCGGGTGCGATGTAGTCCGTGCGGGTGATGGCGTCCACGGGGCAGTTCTTGGCGCACTTACCGCAGCCGATGCAGGCATCGGGCTGAATGGAGAAGCGAACCAGCTTCTTACAGACACCGGCGGGACAGCGCTTCTCCACGATGTGGGCGATGTACTCATCCCGGAAATACCGCAGGGTGGACAGAACCGGGTTGGGCGCGGTCTGCCCCAGTCCGCACAGGGAGGCGGACTTGATGTAGTTGGCAAGCTCCTCCAGGCGGTCTATATCTTCAAGCTCGCCGTTGCCGGAAATAATCTTGTCCAGGATCTCGAGGAGGCGCTTGGTGCCGACGCGGCAGGGGGTGCACTTGCCGCAGGACTCGTCCACGGTAAACTCCAGGAAGAAGCGGGCAATGTCCACCATGCAGTTGTCCTCATCCATGACGATCAGTCCGCCGGAACCCATCATGGATCCGATTGCCATCAGGTTGTCATAGTCGATCGGCGTATCAATGAGGTGAGCGGGAATGCATCCGCCGGAAGGTCCGCCGGTCTGCGCCGCCTTGAATTTCTTACCGTTCGGGATACCGCCGCCGATTTCCTCAATGATATGGCGCAGGGTGGTACCCATGGGAACCTCGACAAGACCCGTGTTGCGGATCTTTCCGCCCAGTGCGAACACCTTGGTGCCCTTGGATTTTTCGGTACCCATGGAACGGAACCAGTCGGCGCCCTTGAGTATGATCTGCGCCACGTTGGCGTAGGTCTCGACGTTGTTCAGAATAGTGGGGCTGGCGAACAGACCCTTGACCGCCGGGAAAGGCGGGCGGGGACGCGGCTCGCCGCGCTTACCCTCAATGGAGGTCATCAGAGCCGTTTCCTCACCGCAGACGAACGCGCCCGCGCCGAGACGGATCTCCAGATTGAAATTGAAGCCGGTGCCGAAAATGTTCTCGCCCAGCAATCCGTACTCCTTCGCCTGATCAATGGCAATCTGCAGACGTTTGACCGCGATGGGGTACTCTGCACGGACATAGACGTAGCCCTGATCAGCGCCGATAGCATACCCTGCAATCTCCATTGCCTCAATGACGGCATGGGGATCCCCCTCCAGAATGGAGCGATCCATGAATGCACCGGGGTCGCCCTCGTCGGCGTTGCAGCAGACGTACTTCTGCACGTTGCCGCGGTTGCCGGATGCAAAGCGCCACTTCAAACCGGTCGGGAAGCCGGCACCGCCGCGTCCGCGCAGACCGGAATCCAGAACGGTCTGGATAACCTCGTCCGGCGTCATCTCGGTCAGCGCCTTACCCAGTGCGGCATAGCCGTCCATGCCGATATACTCCTCGATGTTCTCGGGGTTGATCACGCCGCAGTTGCGCAGTGCCACGCGCAGCTGGGACTTATAGAACACGGTATCGTTCAGCGCGGCATGCTCATCCTCCTTGTGCTCGGCGGAAGCAGACTTCTCGTTGTAAACCAGACGCTCAACCATTCTTCCCTTGAGCAGGTGCTCGTCCACGATCTCCACCACGTCATCGGGGGTAACATGGCTGTAAAAGGTTCCGTCAGGGTATATGATGACAACGGGGCCGAGGGCGCAAAGACCGAAGCATCCGGTCTGGACGACCTTCACTTCCTCCGCAAGCCCCTGCCGTTCAATCTCCTGCTGGAAGATCTCCTGGATCTTCTGGCTTCCGGACGAGGTACATCCGGTGCCGCCGCAGCACAGTACGTGTGCACGAATCATGTTATGCTATCCTCCTCTGCTTGCTTATGCGTTCTGTGCGGCAGCGAAGGTATACTCCTCCACGATCTTGCCGCCCTTGATGTGCTTCTCAATGACCTCTGCCGCCCGCTCGGGAGTCATTTTGACATAGGTCACTTTCTCCTTGCCTGCCTGGAAGATCTCCACAACAGGCTCGTACTGGCAGATGCCGATGCAACCGGTCTGGGACACCATAACGGTATCCGCCAGACCCGCCTTGTTCACGCCCTCCACAAAGGCGGCAAGCACGGGGCGTGCCCCGGCGGCAATGCCGCAGGTCGCCATACCGACCATGACGCGGATGTCTCCGCTGCCCTCACGCAGGACCATCTTGTCCTTCATCCGCTCACGGATGGCGGCAAGCTCAGCTAATGATTTCATCTGTATGTTTCCTTTCCAAAAATAATCTCAGGGTTACTTGTCGGGGTTGCGCACATCCGGCTGTGCGTACTGCTCGCGGAGATAATCCGCTATCCAATCCAGCACCGCCGGTGTGTTCAGGGGAAGGTCCGCTCCCAGTTCGAGCCGCAACTCACGCGTATCCAGCCGGACGACCCGTTCAGGCGTCTCGTGCAGGAACACGAAGTCGATCTCAGGGGAGCCTTGTATCAGCGTCCACAGCGTGGACACAGTGTCCCCCAGGGGGGTACAGTCAATGTGATCGGTATGAAAGCACGCCGTGACGCAGGTGCCGTGTCCGTCCGGGAATGCATCCCGGTGACGCGACTCCACTGTCAGACTACCGCCTGTCTGTTCCGCCGCCAATCGCAGAAGCGGCAGTCCCAAACCGACCTTGCGCGTCCTGCGGGTGGTAAAGAACGGATCCGTCACGCTCCGGAGGAAATCCGGCTTCATACCGCAGCCGTTGTCCTCCACGGTCATGGTCAGCACGTTGCCTGCCTCGCGGAGTGTCATCCGGATCAGCGTAGCGCCTGCCTTGACCGAGTTCTCGGCGATATCCAATAAATTCAGGGACAGTTCTTTCATGTGTCACCTGTCACCTCCGTTGGGATGCATCGCTCCGCAGGAACCGGAACAGCGCCGCCCGCACATCGTCCGGCGATCCGTCCTCCACTTCCAGCTCCACAGCATGGCAGGCATCCGGAATGCCGTCCAGCCGGTGGGCGTCCGATCCGAACAGAGCGCCGACGCCGCAAAGCGCCGGATGCGCCGTGCGCAGGGTCGCCTCGCATTCCATGTCCCGGAACTCCGCAAACAGGAAGGCAGGCGATTCCGGAAAACTGCCAAGCACCGCAAGGATGCCGTTTGCCTCCCGGTCAATGTGGGCGGGCCAGCAGACGCCGCCCGTTTCCGTACACAGCCGTGCCGCATCATCCAGAGACAGCGCGGTGGCATTGGGGAGCAAATCCGGCTCGCTATCGGTCACGCAGTCGTCGCCGTCCATCACCAGCTGTTCGCCGAATATGTCCGGTCGGTTGCGAAAGCGGATGCGTTGCGCATCCACCGCACGGTCGAACACAAGGGCTTCCTCCAACCGCTCAAAGAGACAGACCATGTGGATATCCTCCGCTGTGGTCAGCTCCATGCCCGCAACAGCAATCAAGCCGAAGCGTTCCACCGCCTGCATAAAGCCGGGGCAGTTGCGGCAAGTGTTGTGGTCAGTCAGCGCAACGATGCGCAATCCTGCGAGGCTTGCCATGCCCGCGATGTTACCGGGAGTCATATCATTATCGGCACAGGGAGACAGGCAGGAATGAATGTGAAAATCGTAAGGAAATCGCTGCTTCATGTCGCCGCCCTCGCAAGACAGGCGGACAGGGCAGCGGCAGTTTCATAGGCGGTCCGGGACGTGGTGAGAAAGCAGATCTCCCGTTCCGCGGCGGCGCGCTGCACATCCTCCGGCAGGGTGACGCCCTCGGCAAGGATGACGCAGGCAACATCGGCAAGCGATGCGACCGCTACCGTGTTGATATTGGACATAATGGTAATCCATGCCTGTCCGCTCCGGGCACGTCCCATAACCCAGCTCAGCAGATCGCCGACGTAGCCGCCGGTCACAACCCGCTCCGGGTCGGGACAGGTCAAGGGGGTCAGTTGCATTTCGTCGATCATCTGACGCACTGTCATACAGGATCCTCCTCTCGTCCGGCATCACCGTCCGCGCGGCGGCTCCGCTCGACTATGCAGTCGGCTCGGCTCGCCACCCCACGCACCACATCCTCCGCAAAGGCGCGGCAGTTGGGAGCACCGCAGGCACCGCAGTCGATTCCGGGCAGTTCCCCACGCAGTTTCTGTATCTGCGCCATCATACGGAGCGATTCACCGAAGTTGCCGCTCAGGCGCTGGATCGGACGATAGGACGGCAGGGATTCAAAGAAGCAGTCACCGGGGATGAATTCCTTGTCCTCCCCGCGCAGGATAGCCTGCGTTACGGGCAGGTAACGGCGCAGGGTCTGCAGGCGCGCCTTGGCAACGAAGGGGTTCTCCACCGCCATGACGCCGCCGACACAGCCGCCCGGGCAGGCGTTCAGCTCAATGAACTCCAGCGACGGAAAATTGCCGTTGTCCAGCTGATCCAGCACGCGGTTGACGTTTTCAATGCCGTCCGCCGCCAGATACTTGTCGTTGAGCAGAGCGGCAGACTCGCCGCCCGAGGTCGCCCAACTGACGCCGATCCGTCCCGTGCGGGACGAGGACGGCGGGGTTTCTTCGCGGTGCATGACGCTGAGCAGGCTGAAATAGATGTCGCTGACCGACACCACTTCATCCACCCGGCTGACATAGTCCCCAAACCCGCCGCGGACATAGCTGACCTTCGCAGGGCAAGGGGAGATGAACACGACGCCGATATCCGCATCGGTCAGTTCGGGGTGTGCTTGCTTTGCCCGGCGGCGTGCCATACCGGCGGCTATCTCCATGGGCGGCAGCAGCTGCAGGATATGCCCGCACAAGGTAGGGTAGCGCAGGGAGATCAGCCGCAGCACCACCGGGCAGGCGGAACTGATAACAGGCTTGACGACTCCCTCGGTCTTGAGATACAAACGGGTATACGCCGATACATACTCGGCGGCTTCGGCAACCTCCACGACATCGTCAAAGCCTATATCGCGCAGTCCCTGCAGGACGAAATCCACGTCGCCCAGCTCCTCAAACTGACCGTAGAGCGCGGGAGCGGGCAAGGCGATTTTCCAGCGGTAGTGGGCGATGTCTTCCAGACGGCTGTAGGTTGCCTTTTTGGCTTTGTTGGGGCAGTACCGGATACACAAGCCGCAATCCAGACACCGGTCGGGATTGATTACGGCGTGACCCTCCTGAATGCGGATGGCCTCGGTCGGACAGTGTTTCAGACAGGTGGTACATCCGGTGCAACGGGTCACGTCAAGGGATACCGAATGCTCATATGTATGCATACTGTCATTTCCTTCCTTGCACTTGTCGTTTTCAGGATACGGACGGTACGGAGAAGGACGGGTCTGTCAGAGATTGACCCGCATGGTGATGGTGGTTCCTTTGCCCAGCTGAGATTCAATCGTCATATCATCGGTGTAGCGTTTCATGTTCGGCAATCCCATGCCCGCACCGAAGCCGAGGCTCCTGACCGCGTCGGGTGCCGTGGAGTAGCCCTCCTGCATGGCAAGATCAATGTCCGCAATGCCGGGACCGCGATCCTCCAGCCGGATGGCAATGTGATCCTCACAGATCAGCACGTCAGCGACACCGCCGCCCGCGTGAATGACCATGTTGATCTCGCCTTCATACATGGCAATGGAAACCTTCCGGATAATATCCGGGGAGATGCCTAACTGCCGCAGGCTTTTCTTGACCTGTACGGATGCCTGCCCGGCAGAGGTAAAATCGTCCCCGTCTACCTCAAAGCGGAGAGTCAGTCCGCCAGGCTCAGGATTCATGAGCCACCCCCAGCCCGGCTGCGTACAGCTTCCCACACGCCTCATACATCCGCTTGCGGGTCGCCAGAATGACCATGTGGCTCTCCCTCGCCAGACGGACAATCTCCTCTGTAGGCATCTTGGAGCGCACGAACACCACGCACACCATATCCATCATTTCGGCGGTGCGCACGACCTGCGGATTGACCAGACCGGTCAGAAGAACCGCCTGGTCCTTCACATACGCCAGCACATCGCTCATCATGTCGCTTGCAACGGCATATGAGATGTCCAGGTCAAGGTTTTCTTCCCCGCAACGAACCTCAGCCCGCAGGATCTGCGCAATTTGGGAAACTTTCACGCGGTGCTCCTCGTTTTTCAGCCGATTTGGCGATATTTATCCAAAATGCCAGGGATCTCCGCCGGCGTTACTTTGCCGTATACATCGTCATTGATCATCATTGCAGGGGCGAGGCCACAGCAGCCGATGCAGCGGGTCGCATCCAAAGTGAACAATCCGTCTGCGGTGGTATTGCCCGATTCAATGCCAAGCTGCTTCACCAGCTCATCCATTACAAGCTGGGATCCCCTGACATAGCAGGCTGTGCCCAGGCAGAGGCCAATCGCATACTTCCCTTTCGGCTGCAGCGTAAACTGGGAGTAAAACGTCGCAACGCCGTAAATCGTGGATACGGGAACGCCGACCTTTTCGGAGATATAATGCTGCACTTCCTCGTCAACGCAGCCAAGAATCTCCTGTGCGTTCTGCATGATCGGAAGAAGCCCGCCAGGCTCATCCTTCCATTGCAGGATGACTTTGTCCAGCTGCTCGTAAAGTTCCTTCCGAGCGCCCTGTCCGTTGGCCATGTGTTTTTACCCTCCTTGAAAATAAGTAGATCGTCATAAAACCGACAATATACCTTTTTTAATTTTATCATAAGGAATCGTGAAAAGAAAGCCGGAAATGAAGAATGCATTTTTTATTTTGTCGTTTTCATGTGCGGCTGTTCAGCGGCGCTTATGCGTGCCTTCGCGCGGGGTTCGCGGGGTGTTCCGATGTTTTCCATGCAAGTTTTCGTTTCTTCTCCTGCATTCTTGCGGCGTATCCGCCGCCTGCTTTCCCATGCGCGGCGGCACAAGGGCATGCTTGCCGAAGCCGATGAGATCCTCCCGCCCCGCTTTTTGGAGCGCTGTACGCGCAAGATCCCGGTACTGCGGCATAAAATACTGCATCAGAGCGCGCTGCATGGCCTTTTCAGACGCGCTTTTCGGGACATACACGCGTTCGCCTGTGCGCGGGTCGAGCCCCGTATAGTACATGCAGGTGGAAAGCGTGCCGGGCGTCGGATAAAAATCCTGCACCTGTTCTGGCCGCTGTCCGGTATGCTTTAAATATTCCGCAAGCTCAACAGCCGCGGAAAGGTCGCTGCCCGGATGAGAGGACATAAAATACGGCACGATGTACTGTTCCTTGCCCATGTTCCGGTTGAGCTGCATGTATTTTGCAACAAAGCGGTCATACAGCGCAGAGGCGGGCTTCCCCATCAGGCGGAGCACCTTATCCGATACATGTTCCGGAGCCACCTTAAGCTGGCCGGAAACATGGTTTTTGATAAGCGTTCGCAGGAACGCATCGCTCTTGTCGTACATTACATAATCATACCGGATGCCCGAGCGCACGAACACGCGTTTCACGACCGGCACGGCGGAAA
>ERZ779840.1049-NODE-1049-length-28445-cov-10.181191_pt1 | contig 28445 bp, 31 predicted proteins | sample MGYA00511561_ERZ779840 | MGnify/ENA primary metagenome ERZ779840 (study PRJEB29588, sample SAMEA2162036) | human gut metagenome | biome: human gut; feature: human-associated habitat; material: faeces | place: Denmark | collected 2008/2010 ...
TGAATATCTGTATCGTGTTCGCCCAGCTTGAACGGGAAACGATACAGAAGCGGGTGCAGGACGCATGGTACTCCCGCTGTCAGCGGGGCTTCAAAATGGGCGGCAAAACGCCCTACGGATTTCGGACAGAGCCTTATGTGATGGACGGGGTGCGCACAAAGAAGCTGGTAATAGAGCCAACCGAAGCGGCCTTTGTCCGGCAGATGTATGAGATGTACGCTGACCCGCAGGTATCGCTGCATGACATTACAAAGAAGCTGACGGCGGACGGTATGCGTACTTATCATGGCAGGCCGCTGTCAAGGGCTACTTTGAGCGTTATTCTCCGAAACCCGATTTATGTCATGGCTGACCTCGACATATACGAGTTTTACAAAAGCCAGGGAACGGATATTTACAATGATGCCGCCGACTTTGCCGGGACAAACGGCTGCTATTACTATCAGGGCAAGGGGAATACAGAGGACAAGCACAAGCACCTGCAAGGACAGACGCTGGTACTGGCTCCACATGAGGGGTTTATCCCATCGGAGCTGTGGCTGAAATGCCGGAAGAAGCTGCTTGCCAGCCACACTTACCAGCCCGCAAGGAAAGCCCGGAACACATGGATGGCGGGAAAAATCAAATGCGGGAAATGCGGCTATGCGCTCATGTCGGCGCACTCCAACGGTATTCTTTACCTGCGCTGCACCGTCCATGCGGACAGCAAGGCGTGTCCCGGCTGCGGGTGCGTGAAGCTGCACGAACTGGAAGCGGTAGTCTATAGGGCGATGGTTAAAAAGCTGAAAGATTTTAAGACGCTGACAGGTCGGAACAAGGCTGCAAAAATCTCCCCGAAACTGACTGCAAAGCGGCTGGAACTGGCACAGGTAGAAAGCGAGATTGAAAAGCTGCTTGACACGCTGACGGGCGCAAGCCCTGTTTTGCTCTCCTATGCCAACAGCAAAATTGAGGAGCTGGACGCAAGGCGGCAGTCCATTGCCAATGAGATTGCAAAACTCTCTGCGGACGCTGTGCCGATGGAGAAGATGGAAAGCATTTCCGGGTATCTGGATGACTGGGAGAATGTCAGCTTTGAGGACAAGAGGCAGGTGGTGGACGCACTGATAACGGTCATCCGGGCAACAAATGAAAAGGTAGAAATTGAATGGAAAATCTGACGGGTTAATCCCCACCGTACCTATCCTTTTTGTGCTCTTGTCTATAATAGTGAGATATATTTTCCCCAGAAGAATGTCCGCTTCATCGCTGTCAACGATGGCGTGGATTCCACGGTGGAGAGCAGCAATGACTTCAACCCCATCCGCAACTGGGCCAACGAGCTTCACGCCAAGGATACCAGCCGCAAGGTCCGCGCGGTCATGAAAATGAAAGCGGAGCAGGGAGAGCGGCTGGGCGGCAGACCGCCCTACGGCTATCGGAAAAGTGATGGTGACGCCAACACGCTGGTTCCGGACGAGGACACCGCACCTGTGGTGAAGCGCATCTTCTCCCTCTGCGCCGCTGGAAACGGCCCCAAGCGGATCGCCGCCATCCTCACCAAGGAGCAGGTGGTGAACCCGTCCAACGCCTACTACCGCAAGACCGGGAAAAGCCATCGAGGACTGGACACCACCAGACCATGCCTGTGGTCTTCCAACAGCGTCACCAGCATTCTGAACAATGAGGTCTACCTCGGGCACTCGGTTGGGCTTCGCACCACTACGATCTCCTACAAAAACAAGCAGCGTGTGGAGCGCCCTGAAAGTGAGCGGTTCGTGGTGAAGAACACCCACGAAGCCCTTGTCACGCAGGAGCAGTGGGACATCGTGCAGGAGGTGCGTCAGCACAAAAAACGTGTTCCCAAGCACATGGACGAGCCGAACATCTTCTCTGGACTTGTGTTCTGCGCGGATTGCGGTAAGCCGCTGGTGCTGCACAGAGCCAGCACGATGAAGCGGACGGAGTACAACTTCAAGTGCTACACCTACGGCAAAAAGGGCAAGACCGTCTGCACACCGCATCACATCCGGGAGTTTGAGCTGAAAGCCGTTGTGCTGGAGGACTTACGCCGGGTGACGCACTTCGCGCGGATGAAAGAAAAGCAGTTCGCCGCCTACATCGGCAGCAAGAATACGCTGGAGCTGCGGCGTGAGATGAACACGATCCAAAAAGATCTGGATACCATGCGGCGGCGCAGAGAGGAACTGTCCAAGCTGTTCAAGCGGCTCTATGAGGACAATGTGCTGGGGCGGGTGACCGATGAGCAGTACCGGATGCTGGCGGGCGATTACACCGTCGAACAGAAAGCGTTGGAGGAACAGATCCCCGAAAAGGAGGCCCGGCTGGAAAAGCTGAAAGCCGCCTCCGCCAACGTGAACACATTCGTTGAGAAGGCGAAGCAGTACACCGCCATCGACGAGCTGACGCCGGAGCTGCTGCGGCTGTTCATCCAGCGGATCGAGGTGGGAGAACGGACGGAGAAATACTCCCGCAGCTCCCACCAGAGCATCCGCATCGTGTACCGCGACATCGGCACGGTGGACAGCGCGATGGAGCAGGGCGAGGCGCAGCCGCGCATTGCGCCGCCCCTGAGTGAGGTATTCCAGCTTCCCGCATAATAAAAACAGAGAAAAAACACAAGAAGCGGACAGCAAACGCTGTCCGCCCCCTTGCAAGACATGGTGTCAACTTGTGTCCCTACGAACATTACCCGAACGGTTCTAAGGTTTTTTCGTACCCAAATTTGAGGTTGGGATAAAAAGATACCGAAGTGAATATCGAGGAGTTAGACAGGATTTGAACCGAAGCCCCCGCCGTTTTGGGCCGATTTTTCGAAGAACATTCGAGAAGTCGGCCCATTTTTTCGCCCTAAATTATGAATTTTTTGTTAATAAAGTGGACACGCATACAAAATGATACTGTCCACTTTAGATAAATCAAGAAAAGGAGGAGCCTATGAACAGATACCGAGTTTGGTATTGGGCCAGAGATGGACCCCACAACTGAATAGCAGAAATATGATGAAGGTCGTTTTGTGTGTATGGATTGAGCCATACATAGAAAACGACCTTTCTTTTTGCGTCTGGCCTGTCCATACACCTACGACCTCGAAGGAGGTCTTAACTTTGTCGGCATCAACCAGTCCCCTGCCCTACACAGGAAATAAAAGTTGCATCGTCAATACCATTTTGTCAGTGATGCCGAAGCACACAGTCTACATTGATCCTTGCATGGGCAGCGCCGAGGTATTCTTCCGTAAGCCAAGAGCAGAGAAAGAAATCCTCAACGACTACAATGGCGATCTCGTGAACCTGTTCCGTGTGATCCAGAATAACGAGAAGCTGGCTTATCTGTTAGGCCGGTTGTACCTCTCCATTAACGGTGAACTTGCGTTCAAGCAAAACAAGGATAGGCTCAAGGGCGTCCCCAACATCCTTGACGATGTCATTGAGACATCCCAAATCTTCTATGACGCCAGCTGGGAAGACATCCAGAATGCGGCTGCCTTCCTCGAGAATCAGGTCTACAGCTTTTCCTCCACCGGCCAAACCTTCGGAATCGCCAGGAGGGATATGTCGCAAAGACTGCCTCGTTTGATGAGCGCCTACAACCGCATTCGAGATGCAATCATTCTGCATCGTGACTACAAGGATGTAATTACCTACGCAGCTTGCCCAGGGAGCTTCATTCTGCTTGACCCGCCCTACAAAGGGACCGAAGACATGTACTCGAAAGCCAACTTCGACATAGAGCAGCATGACATCCTCTTCAGCTTTATGAGCGAGGTCAATCAACAGCACCATGGGGAAGTGAAGTTCCTCATCACCTATAACAACGGCCCATATATCCGTGGACTTGCTGAAAAGCATGGGTTTGACACCTTTGTCCAAACTCGACTTCACTCTATGAAGCAGAGCAAGGAGGCTGGTGCGCTGTATGAAGAACTGCTGATCGCAAACTACGACCTGGAAAAGCAAGCCGCAGCCAACCACCTGTATCTGGACGAACAGAAGAGTCAGATGACCCTGTTCGACTTCAAAACAAACTATACGGAGGACTAAAACCATGTTTGAGTTTACCCTGAAGATCGATCCCGCCGTCGCCGAGCTTCTCGGCTTGGATGGGGACTCGATCATTGAAGCCTTTTACGACCCCGACGAGGATGAAATCGTGATCCGAGTCCTCGACGAGGACGAAATCGACGGTGAATTCAATGACCCCCCCTGCAATGGCTGTCCGCTGTTCTGCCAGGAACACGGAATCTGCCTTGCCAAAACTATTTTGGAGTGAGGACCATTTATGGCTAAGATTTATCGCATTCTCGGCAAGCGCGGCAACACTACGATTCCTTATGCGCTTCGTGTATTTCTTGGCTTCCGCCCCAATGATCTCCTCAGCTTTCGAGCCGAGAGTGATGAGGTCATCATCCGCAGAGAGAAGATCTGCGACGATTGCTGCACCAGCGAGCATCGGGCAGATGCGCCCACCTCTTCTGAGGCACTGCGCAGTTTCCTTTCCTCTCTGCCTGCCAATGTTCAGAAGGAGGCCACACACAGCTCACAGAGATGTTCAGACATTCCGACCCCGCAGCTCTGATGGACGAAGCGGAACAAGCCCAGCTTGCAGAACTGGATGATACGGTCACAGTATACCGCGGCGTGACTACCATCAACAGCGACAACCTTCTGGCTTTGTCGTGGACATTGGACTATGAGACTGCCGACTGGTTTGCCCGTCGCTTTGATGAGGACGGCACAGTGTATAAAGCGCAGATCGATAAAGAACATATCTTTGCACTGTTTAATGGCCGTGATGAATCGGAGGTCGTGCTGGACCCCAAGTACTTGAAGGATATAACCCAGGCTCAAGAGCCTACCCAGGGCCAGGAACTATCAATGTAAAGGAGAACCTATGGGAACAAGAAGCTACATAGCCTTGCAGATCGAAGAGGACGAGTATCTCACGATATTCTGCCACTACAATGGCTATCCCGACGATAACGGTGCAATACTGGCTGAACACTACGACAAGCAAGAAAAGGTAGAATCCCTTATACAACTGGGCGACCTCTACTTCCTACGGTCGAAGCTTGAGCCCAACCCAGATCTGCCTCACAATCACAGCACCCCACAGCCCAATGTGACGATTGCTTATAACCGTGATGAGGGCTGGTCCGACTACGAAGCCGTGCATAAGACTTTGGACGAGCTTAATGATCCAGGCGAAATCGGCATTGAGTTCACCTACATATTCACTTTTGAAGGCAGGTGGATATATTTCCCGACCGGTGAGGCTGAACTCGGTTTTCGAGATGTCAAGGAGGACTTGGACAACGATACCGTTCAGTATGGCTCATTTTTCACCGAGCATGAAAACAATATGGACTGGCCAGATAATGGTGACTTCGCCCTCGACACGGATCTACGCCTGTGATCGACCTATGATGATGTGCGGTAGAGTTAATTGCACCATTTCGGCATAAATTCCTGACCTTAATTGCACCATTGCAGACGAAAAGCCAAGGCCGTGGTTGGCCTTGGCTTTTAACTGCGCTTTATTCGTTTAACAGCCTGTCCGCTTTCACGGCGCAGGCATAGCCGGCCGGAGCGACCTTCCGCAGACTCTTCAAGGCTTTCAGTTCATCTGAGATGAAGCCTGCTCCCAAGTAAGCGGCGGGGTCAATGTCCTTTTCAAAAGGAACATTTTTGAGCAGACAGGCGACCAGGTACATAACGACCGGAACCCGCTTGGACGCCTCTTCTGCGGAGAAGTTCTCTACGTAGATATGGCTGCGCACATCACGGAGGCCTTGCAGATAAGAGACATAATCCTCTTTGCTGACCTTGCCGCGGGAGGCAATACTCACCGTAGCGTTGTATGTATCTCTGAGCGCATCCCCGGGGCCGATGTCAAGACCACGATATGCGATCTCGTCCTGCACGAGGCTGTAGTAGGTTTCCCGCACCTCGGTAAAATCCTCTGCCACTTCGATCAGAGTCATCACATCGTAAAGCTGCTTGATGATCTCCATATCCTTGTTGCTGTTCAAGAGAATGCCGGTGGTGTGCGGTGCAAACGCTGTCAGCTTGTCACCCAGGATAGATTCCACGCTGGGGATCTGCACCGTCAGATCCTCTCCATCAGTGAGAATCAGCTCGTTTTTGATGGGTTTGGTGATGAGCCGCTTGTACTTCGCATCCTCGAACAGCACATCCAAAAGGATATAGATGCTACGCTCCATGACCGGCGACTCGTAGACGAACTTGAAGTGCCGCTTCTCTATGTTGTTTTTGCCCTTTCTGACCTGTTCCTCAACACTCACAAAGGGGAATATCTTGCCGGCCTCCTCGATAAAAGTATTCAGGTCGGTACCCGGCGCAACGATGATGTCGATGTCGGTGGACAAACGCATGGGACGCTCCAACAGCAGCATCAGACAGGTGCCGCCCTTAAAGATGAACGGCATGCCGACTCTCGTGATGGCCTCCAACAGGCCAAAGGCGTACACGGAACGCTCCAGAAGCAAAGGGTCCCGATGGCTGGCACTTTGCAGATTGCGAATGTGCTCTTCGGTAAAATTCTCTTTCTTCAACATGGCCTTACTCCGTTCTTAACAGTGATTTGTCTATCTGCTCAAGCACCTTGGCCTTAGCGTTCCTTCTCCGCGCATAGCGGAAGAGTTGGCTTTCATCAATATAGAAATCTTTGAAAGCCTGCGTGAAAATTGTCTTGTATTCGCCCTGGTTCACACAGGAGCGAAGCAGTTTATCCGAAACAATGTCTACGAGCATCTTTTCCAAGTCAGTATGCCAGAACTCGTCGGTGCCTTTTGGTGCCTCCGTGATCAGTTTCTTGATAACGAGCATATCGTCCGCCCAATACTGGTGGTACATATCCGCATTGGGATTGAGCAGGATGTGTCCGGCATACTCTTCTTTCAGAGTGTCAAAGACATACTCTCCGAGGTCGCCTTCTACAAAGATGAACACGGCATTATGTGCAATCTGGTGATTCACAAACTCGTTGAGCTGGACAAGTTCAAAAATGCGGAAGTCCAGTTCCGGATAGGTCTCTCGGATCTTACCGGCGACCGAAGTTGCAAGGTCAGAATACTCGTGGGTGTACTTTCTCGAGGTCTTATCATTCACGCAATAATTGTTCCTTCCAACTCGGGCAATGGAACCGCTGTCCAAGAGCTTTTGCAGAACAAAGCGACAGGAAGACTCTGTGGCGTCCTTATTCTTTGCCCTGTAGACAAGGGCAAAATCGTCCCGCGTAAAATTGCCTGCGTTTGAAAGCGCAGTTAAAAACTCTGCCATGATGTAGCACTCCTTTCAGCGAGAACTGCAAATCGGCAAAAAGAATCCGAATTTGCCGTATTGCAGTTATATCATACTCATCAGCGCCTAAGTTGTCAACTGCAAATCGGCAAAAAATAAGAAATTTGCCGTTTTGCAGTATTCGCTTATGTTTAGTATATGCCAAATGATAGAGGTTGATACTGAGCCAAAAGGTTGTCCTGGCTTTATGTGGCAAGGGCGGGTATAGTGTTCACTTACCAACCGCCCAATGAAACAACAAAGAAACGAGGAATGGAAATGAAACAAATCACGAGAGAGTGGCTGGCGTTTCTGCGGGAGCAGTATCCTGTCGGTAGCCGCATCAGACTCAACAGTATGGAAGACCCTTACGCACCCGTAGAACCTGGCACGATGGGAACGCTTCAGCGCATTGATGATGCTGGTCAGTTCTTAATGAAATGGGATAATGGACGAACCCTATCTCTGATTTCTGGCGAGGACAGCTTCAGTCTCATCCTGCCCGAGCCGACGATGATGAAGCTGTACATGCCTTTGCACGCTGACCTCTACACTAAGGATGACTGGAGCGACACCAGCGAGGAGCCTGAAATGCTGACTGGCCGAGCGCTCATGGAATATGAGGACTCCATCCTGATCGCTCTCATCAAAAACCGTATGTCGGAGGAAGCCGAGCGAGGCATCATGCGCTGGTATGGTCGAGAGGACAGTGTCGACCGCAAGGTTAAATCCGTCGTATTTACCGCAGAGGAGCGAGAAGGCCAACTCTGGGGCGTTGCCGAGTGCAAAGTGGTCGGTGAACTTACACCCGAAGAACTGGATACCCTAAAGGACTACATCTCTGGCCAGGCCTCGGACGGTAATGTTGAGTTGCAGTTAATGTAAAGTAGAAGTGGGAACAAGCTGTATATACAGCGCATTTCCGCAGATTGCTTTACATTAAAATTGTGTGTCATCGACATTCAACAATCATCTCCTTAAAATTTGAGGCTCTGGACGAAGTACCGTACAGAGCCTCAAGGGTATTATAAACTTTGCAAAAATGTCATCAGTGTGCTGTCTCCAGTCCAGTCAGAAAGATTGCTGGATGGAAGTTCTGGGTACGCATTTTCTAATGCATCGCGGATTGACTCGATGTTCATCCTGGCATAAATCTCGGTTGTAGCGAGATCTACATGCCCAAGAAAATCACGAACATAAACAATGTTAATTCCGGCTTGGCAAAGATGCATGGCCTTTGTGTGACGAAAAATATGTGGAGTAATGTTATGCGGAAAGGTTGGCAACTGTCTATGCGCCAGTGCTGCATATTTTGAAACGACATACGATACTCCAGCACGGGTCAGTGGCCTTCTTTGGCGGTTAAAGAATAGCGGCATATCTTGAGATTTAACGGCAGACAGTTTGTTTTCTGCGATGTATCGTTCTGTTCTCTGTGCTACTTCCGTAACAATGGGAACATTGCGGCACTTATTTCCTTTACCGTGCAACAAGACATATGGGTTCTCGCCCAAATGAAGATCCCGTAATCTTAGGTCACATAGCTCTTGAACTCTGGAACCGGTATCATACAACAGATGCAGAAGCGCAGCGTGTCGGCGCCTCTGTACAGAGGATTCATCTACCTGTGAAAACAGGAGGCGCAGTTCATTCGTGGAAAGAAAGCCAATTATAGGTTTCTCGGCTCGTGCCATTTCTATTGCCATAATTTGTTGACACTGGAAAATGAACTGAGGCTCCCTACTTTGAAGGTATTTAAAGAAAGCGTGGATCGCTGCAAGTCTTATATTTACCGAGCAGACACTTGACCCTCTGGCCGCTTTCAGCCATTCCAAAAAGCCTTTTATGACATCCGGAGTTATGTGTTTGAGTCGCAATTTGTGGGCGGGAATGTCGTGTTCATGTTCGCAGTACATCAAAAACAGTTTAAATGTGTCTCTATAGGAGCGAATCGTGTTTACGCTAAAATTTCTGACACATGGCAGATACTCCCCAAAATATTTGGTGATGTGGTAAGAAAAGTCGGTTGTTTTATTCATGGCACACCACACTCCCATCAATGTTCAACTTATAGTAAACTTCCATCTTCTCTCTTATGTCGGGAAACATATCGGTCGTGAGTTTTAGATAGTACGCCGTATATTTGAAAAAGGAGTGCCCCATGTAAGTTTTTAATGCTTGGTGGTAAACGGCAATATCTTTACCCGATAAAACCAAGTGCCGTAAGCAGTGGACAGCAAATGTGTGCCGAAAGTCATAGATGCGAGGGCCCTTCCCTTTCCCGCCATAGGAGATTCCTGCTTTACGCAGAAAGCGGTGAAAATTAGTGTAAATGTTCATAGATGAGATCATCCCTCCATTTGGCGCCGGGAAAAAATATTTATGCGTTACTCCGTTGAAATGTACTTCAGCAGCATAGCGCCTACAAACCTCGGTAAGTTCGTGGGACATCGGTACATAACGATCATTGTCATTCTTCGAGGCCCGCACCAAAAGAACGCCTTTTTTGAGGTCGACATCTCCCACTTCAAGGCGTAGTACCTCTCCTGGTCTAAGACCACAGCAATACAAAATACGGAACAAAGTGGGCATAATTAGATGCCGATTAGGAACCTCGGAAGAAAAATGGCAACAATCTACTTGACGGAAAAACCTTGTAAGCTCATCCCCGGAGAAAATATATGGATTGTATTTGGGCTCTTTTGGAAGTTCGTTTGTTGGGTAGATGTATGCATAAAACCCCAAGGACGCTATGTGTTGTGCTAAATGTGCTATCACTGTTACTCGATGCCGTAGAGTACCCGGCGCTTCTTCTGGACCTTTAACTGCCCATACATCCAGCATAGCCTTCGTTACAGTGGAATCCTCTGAAAATCTCTCAGCACACAGCATATCAAACTTTTGCAGTATTTTAACTTGAGCTGTGTACTTGTACCCCAAGGCTCGTTTTTGCTCAATCAAGCCTATTATGTAGGGAACTAATCTGCTCCTAAAATTTAGAGCCCCCATAATCCAGCCTCCGACAGGCTCAAAGAGCATTCGCGCAAAAGGTCAATATCTGTTTTGATATATACGGATGCGGAATCCGGGCTTGAATGCCCCATGGCAGAAGAAATAGTATGTAGAGTTTCTCTGTTTTCTTGGAGACGATTTGCCAGAGTGTGTCGTAGGGAATGCATTCCGCATTTCTTCTTGGGCTGGTTTTGAATATCTGTCATTTGAAGATACTTGGATATCGTCGCATGGAGGTGATTTTCATCGGAATAATTTTTGAACGGTGGAGTATGCGTCAGAAAAACGAACGGCGAATCAATATTGGGGCGGCCATTTTGAATGTAGTCGATGAGCGCCCAACCAACATCTTTCAGTAGCGGTAGGCAGATAAAATGATGCGTTTTGCTCTGAACAAAATTGATACACTTCTTCTCCCAGTCAATGTTCTCAAATTTCAAATTATTTACATCCTTGACACGGATACCGAGCCTTGCTACAAGCAAAATAATTGCATAATCTCTTTTGCCGGAAGGATTTCCGCGATCGATGACAGAAAGGAGCTTTAGAACATCGTTTTTTCCCCAGACTGACGGGATTTTTGTTTGTGTGCGAGTTTTGACAGATGTTACAAATCGGCTTAGATCCTGTGTTGTGAACCGATGCAAATAAAGATAGCGGAGAAATATTCTGACAGGGCCTATGGTAGATTTGACGGTAACCTTATTCATGCCCGATAAAGACGCAATATAGCTGCGGACATCATTTACAGACAATTTTTCAATGATGAGTTTTCCCGACCGCTCAACGAAGTTCAGAAATCTGGAAACATAGCGCTGATATGAATTAACTGTTTTCTGACTTCTGCCGATTTCGTTCAGATGTGTTGAAAATGCAATTATCACTGCATTGAACTCATCTGTCAGCAAAGGTGTTTCGGTGAGATCGTAATAGCGATCAGCAAATCCTCGTCCATTTGCCATGTCTTCTACCATGCGGCTGGCTCGAATAACCTTTTTCTTGTAGCTCTGGCGGCGAGATAAGCGTTGCGCATCATCGATCCCGTAGTGCTCCTGTAGGCATAATTTCATGAGTTCTTCTGAAAAGTATGTTTCATGATGTGAGCGAAAAAATGCCAAAAACACTTGAAATATATAGTGGTACTGTGAAATCGCGTTTGGTGATTGCCCTCTGGCAAAGAGCTGCTTTTCAAGTTCTGCTACAATCTCAACTATTGGCTTTTGTGATTCGTTCATACACTCAACCTCCTGTAAAGTTTGAGGTTATACCTCACCACCATCTTAACAGAAAGAGAGATTTTCGCTATGACTGAATTAAATGAGAGCATATTTAATGTAAAGCAATCTGCGGAAATACGCTGTATACACAGCTTGTTCCCACTTCTACTTTACATTAACTGCAACTCAACATTACCGTCATTATGTGAAGCTTCACATAAGGACGGTTGGGGTGAAGGCTTTGAACAGCGGGAGATTCAGGTGGATGACGGAGAACTGTATGTCCATCTCTGGAATTTCGGTGACTGGAGTATTCAAACTGAAGAAGAGTGCTTCTCCCCAAAACTCGCCGAGGGTCTTCCCGATATGTGCTTCTCTACTTTGAAAAGCACCGGTGACCTCATCTGCATCAAACGAGGCGAGAGCGGCTACTACCCGTCCGACTGGAACACCGCAGACAAAGCCAGAAACGAGGACATGGCCGATGAACTCAACGAGAAGCTGGGAGTAACTTCGGCACAGCGGCAGGCCATGGAGGTCGGCAGTATGGCTGGCTGGAATGTACCAGGCGCCAATCCTGCAGCATATGAGCAGGATGTTCCTCAGCAAGGAGGGATGACCCTTGCGTAGTGTAATGAGAGCATGCATCGGCTCAAATAGAGCGCCCGATGGCCGGTATGCTGAAATCGATCTCCCTGCCTCTCCTTACCGGCTTTTGAATGCCTTAGACGAGATCGGCATCAAGAGCACAAAAGAGATCGTATATCAGGAAATCCTGAACTATGGCTCCTTCGGATATCTGGAACCTCACTTCGACGAATACACGATGTTGGAGGAACTGAATGCCTTGGCGCAGAAACTCGCGGTCTTCGACCGTGTTGATTCCATTGCCTTCGAGGGATTAGTGAAGATGGCCAAGCAAAAACCGGAACCCTTTGGTGTGAAAGAACTCATCAACTTTGCGCACAGCACAGAGAGTTGCCATGTGGTCAGCGATGTATTCGATGACGAACAGCTTGGCCGCTTTTACGCTGGCAAGGGCTTTATGCCAGAATATGAAACCCTTCCTGACAAAATCTATGAACATCTGGACTTTGCCAAAATCGGGCGGGAAGCCAGGGAATCCGAAGGCGGCGTCTTTACCCAGCGAGGCTACCGTCGTTGTACATGGACATCCCACGGCCAGTGCCGTATCGTGTGGCGGTGCATCAATCGACTGGATTACGGCAAGAAATACTGTCTTAACTCCATCACGGTTCAAGAAAACGACCTCCACGCCGCCATTGTGCGAGCCCTAAAACGATTCAATGCAGAGAACGAGTCCACATACCTGACGCTGATGAAAGCCACCATTGGCGATGCCATCGGCATCAACGGCGGCTCAGATGAGATTGACCTGCTCACCAGACGAGTCGAGACGCTTAACAAGCGCATGATGACTCTGGTCAACGAGACAATCCAGAGCGGCGGTGATATGGAAAGCAACGAGGATGAATTTAAAGACATCTCCGAACAGATTGAGCAGCTTAACCGCCGTATCGCCGCCATCCAGGACAGCTTAGCCAATGATATGTCCCGGCAAGAGCGTCTCGAGCAGATCCAGAAGGTGATCGAGCAGAGGGAACAGAATAGCGATCAATATGATGACTCCATCGTCCGGCAGATGATCGAGTGCATTAAAGTACACTCGGACGGTAAACTCACCATCATCTTCGGCGGTGGCTATGAAATCGAAGAATCCTTGAAATGATCCGAGAAAGGAGCTACAACATGGAGAACAAACTTCCTGTTACGCAATGCCAGTATTGCGGTTCTCGTGACATTGGTGAGGGCTGGCAGCATGGCGAGGCACTAGTCACCTTCCGCAAGCGTGGCCTGTCAGGAAATCGCCTTCGCTATCTCCTCTGCCGACAGTGCGGAGCCATCCTCTACCAATGTGTCGCTGAGCCCCAGAAGTATAAACAAGCAGATTGAACCAGCAGTTCAATGACAAACGCGTAAATCCACATTATTATGAAGTCAGTGAAACAACAAACGAAGGAGTTGATTGCTATATGAACATGAAAGACGCATTCCGGTTCCAGAACAAGCTACAGACCCTGATGGGTACTGCGCAGGACATTCTGAGCTCCTCTCGGAACATCACTAAGGTCGAGAACACCTATTTGCGCAAGAAGGTGATGCCCGAGGCCGAGGATGAAGTCACTGTCGACCAGCCCACCTCCGAATACAGCGAACAAATCACCTGCGTGGCTGAGTTCCTGCTCTATCTGATGACGGAGAAAGAGAAACTGGGCGCCGCCATCTACCAGGCAAAGGCCACTCTCGACCTGCAGGCTGGTCTCGACGGCGAGATTGGACTCAACAGCACACGTCAGGAACTGGCCGGTCTGTTCCGCCGCATGACCGAGGTGCGTAACTCCGAAACGCTGACCCCTAACGGTGGCACCGGCTTTCGCTTCAACAACGAAGGTAATCAGGTCTCCTACCGCTGCGACGTGAAGAAGGTGGTCACCATCAACTTCGACCGCAACAAGGTGCGCAAGATGTGTGCTGACCTGAGCAAGAAGTCCGACGAGATCTCCGGCCAGATCGATGCGGCAGTGGTCAATACCCAGGTGGCCTATGAAGCCCCCTTCGATGTGAACGACACCTTCTCGGATGTCTTCGAGGCCTTCGCAGTGAAACAGGCCACCGCCTGATTTGCTGTCTTAAAGGGGAACACAGCTATTGAGGGGGCGACGGAATAAGAGGGAGTGGCGACCGGTTCAGGTGCAGACGAACTATAGTGCTGCACACTTTAAGCAAGATGAAAGTCTTGGATTATAAATACTTAAGACACGCAGTCTTTAACTGCTCCATATACGGATATTGAGAGGATAAAACCCTCTTGAGACCGAAGAGGTCAAGCTCCGTATCAAGCAGCGATCACCGCACTGCAGTCTTTCGATCCTCGCTAACTCGATATTCCGTTCAGCACAAACTTACATCTCCATCGAAAGAGGATTTCGCCTCTAATCGGGCGAAAATAGGATTGGTTATCCTATTGCTATAACAGGCATAATGATCGTGCTGGAAACTGAATGCTGCCGTTCTGCTTGCAGAACCCTAACACTCACAGCCCGCACAACAAATGGTTCAAATGATCTTAGACTTCCGTCGCACCCCCAATAGCTGTGTCAATCTACCCCAAAAACGCGGAGAGCAGCAGGCTGCTTTGGCCTGCTGCTCATTCACTAAGATATTCAATTTTGGCCTCGTTTGCACCAGGATCTCATCCATAGTTACATCGAGCAAGGCACCGAGAGCGTACAGGTTGTCGACGGTCGGAAGGCTTTGGCCAGTCTGCCACTTGTAGATGGCACGAGGCTCTTCAAAGCCAAAGTAGGTTTGCAGATCTCGGACAGTGAGTCCCCGATCCTCACGCAGACGCACGATGTTTGCGCCGGTGGCTACAGGGTCAATGACCGGAAAAGGCTTCTTCATCATGGCAATCGCCTCCATTCAAGATTTCCCAGTGGGAAGCATTTAAGAATAATCTATTTGATTTTGAAAAGCAAGACTTTTCGGCCCGATGTAATCTAAATGTTATATTTTCGAGGTGCATTCAAATGGAAAAGGAACGGAATCTTAACTACTGGACGATCCGAAAGTTTTCTCTGTTGTATTCCTATTACGCAATCATTGACACGACAGACTATCTGGCAGACCAACTCTTTGTCAAGAATGAAGTCCGCGTGTGGTTCGGTCAGGAGTACATTTGCCCGGACGGACCCTATTGCGTAATTTTCTGTAAGTGCAGAAAGCGTGATACAGGAGCCTTCGAAAGCGCCATGAATGAACTACCTCGAAAGATGCTCCTGCGTGGTCATACAGATTATATTCAGTTCTGCGAAGGACTCAAAAACAAGATAGCGGCAGCCTGGAAGTCAGGAGGTGAATTACAACATGAGGAAGCTCGTCCCTCTGCATAAGCAGAGCAAAAAGCAAAGAAAGGAGTACAACGCAAAACAGCGAGGCTCCTGGAATGGCATCTCGCCTGTTACGCGCATCGTACCGAATGGTAAAGCTTATGACAGAAATCGAATTAAACGAGAAGATCACCAATTTGCTGAGTGAGAATCCCACCCAGCAGAAGCAAAGCCGTAGACCGTATGCCCGAGAGAACCGAGTGAAGAAGGATGACCGACTCTTGCGGATCATCCAGAGATACTATATTCCTCACGCCGGGTATGTGGACTGCGGCTTTGATAGCACTACGCTCCTGCACTCTGGCAAGTACATCAAATATCCGAAGCACAGCCATTGTCAGCGATGGATGAAGCGGCTGACGTCAAAGAAAACTCGCCGCTGCACCGACCTTGTGAGGAAGGACAATGAGTACCGCCGCCTGTTTGATTACTGGTGGACACTGTACTGAGTCTTCCTACGGATTGTCCAATAAATCATCACAGAGAAAATCGATGAGAGGGTGTCCTTTGTAATCTTGCTCTGCGCGACAAATCGCATTTGCTCGTCTCTGGTGGGCTTCAAATTCTTTCCACATCGTGGTCATGAAAGAGGCGCCCAAAGAAAATCTTTCGTCGGCAGTATCCAGATGAAGAGGCCTATCCCAAGCTGCTCTTCGCCAGGGACGGTGAGGTCTTCACGCTGGGTGGCAGAGCGCACCTTGTGTTGGGTGGTGCCTACAATGTGGACAAGTATTATCGGCTGATGAGAGGCTTCAATTGGTGGCCGGACGAACAGCCTTCCGATGAGATCAAGGAAGCCTGCTGGCATAAGATGGAAGAGTGTGGTTTTGTAGTCGACACGGTGCTGTCTCATACTTGTCCATACAAGTACATCCCCCGTGAGGCCTTCCTGCCCATGATCAATCAGGACAGTGTAGATGACTCCACCGAAAAGTGGCTGGACAACATTGAGAGCCGCCTCTACTACGAGCGCTGGTACTGTGGCCACTGGCACATCAGCAAACGGGTCGACAAACTCCACTTCCTGTTCCACGACTTCGAAATTGCAGAGGAATGATAATGAGTGACCAACAATACTATCGAATCCTGCTGGATGACTACTCCGCAGCATCCTTCACCAGTTTCGATAAAGCCTACTTCGGGACTATGTCGGACTTGGAAGGGTGGATAAAGGCCATCGAGGTTGAGAAGTGCTTTGCTGAGCGATTCTCTTCACTCACCAAAACCTTCCGCGCATACCAATCGGGGCAGCACAACATCACCCACAATGTTGCTTATCAGGAGGTTCGCTTCCTCGATAAGGTGACCCTGCTCTACCGAGAGAGCTATACCGCCGAAAAACTGGCTTGGGAGCATCTCAACACCTGGCAGTGGCCGTACTTCATGAGTTGTGAAAAGGTGGAATCCGAACACCTCTGGCTACGATGTAAAGACCGATACTACCGATGCTTCATGGCCAAGTTCTACAGTCTCAAGTATGGCACAGATCCAAACGAGCAAACACCGGCAGGCGGTATGCTGTGGGGGTTCCCTGAAATGCTGGAGGTCGACGATCTGCCGCTGATGTGGAATCGATTGGCCGAACCAGAAAAGAATTTCAAAACACTCGCAGAAGCGCAAGCGGACTGGGAAGCCTTCAGAGCCGCCCCAAACCCTGACTTCAGCGAATTCTGCAACGATATATTTGGAGATGGCTGAATTAACAGATGCTCGTAGAGATGTAAACGAATCAGATATTAATGTCAGAGAGGAGGCTGTGAAGGCTATGGATAGAACGCGATTGCAGGATTTCCGGAAGCTCTTAAATAACCTTTTCGAGAGCGGAAAATGCTATAGAATAGAGGAAGCCATGGAGCATATCAACTTCGCCAAGGCTGAAATTTCGCTTTGGATGATCATAGACGAAGTACCCGATGGCAGAATCAAGAAATGCACACAACTTTCAATGATTACCATTGAGGCCCGGCATCTTCTCTTGCAGAAGAAATGATGGAATCTGAGGCAAAAGTGAAAAACGAAATGTTGATGGAATCAATAAATATGACGAGGAAACAGCCATGAAACCCTACATTGAAAAAAATGACGGCGTTCCAGATAACAATCGCTACAGCGAAGCCTTGGAAGCGGCCAAGGAAACTGTAGAAGCACTAAATAAACTTACAGACCAGGCGTTGGCGCAGTACACAGCACTGGTCGACTCCGCTGTGGCTGGCCACATCACAGATGAGAGGGAATTAGAGCATATCATGGATGGCCTGCTTGACTTTGGTGATGATTTACGGTTCCTCGAAATCTACAAGCGGCTGTGCCGGCACATCTTCTACAAGCATCCGCAAATGGTTGGCGAACACATTTACTTATGGAGAATGCAGTTCGACACCAAAGATGAGGAGGACGAGAATGAATAACCTGAGAAGCAAACTCTCCAACCTGAAGAACGCTTGCCATATCTTTCGGCACTACCTACGCTGGCCGTACCCTATGTACAAGCCCAGCCAGTTCGACAGCTTCAACCATGAGCATACCTGTCTTGCATCGAAGCTTACGAACATTGAACTGAGCGATATCTGTCCTCTGGCTAAGGCAGGACAACCCTTTGAAGTAGCGCGGGAGAATACTTGCGAAGAGTGCAAATACTTCTGCCGTATCCACTATGAAGTTGACCCTGAATATGGTGATAAGCAAGTCCACTTCTGGATGAACGAAGAGATTGTCACATTCTTCTGAATTTAGACTAGCTTTACCCAAAGAAATATGGTATATGTTCGTGTTACCCAGAAAGAGGTGAACCCCTATGATCTATGTAATGTCTGATATCCACGGCCACCGGCGCCGCTTCGACTCTGTCATGAAACAGATCAATCTTCAGCCCGAGGATACCCTCTATATCTTGGGCGATGTAATCGACCGAAACCCTGACGGCATCCGCATACTCCAGCAGCTCAGAGCCATGCCCAATGTTGTTATGCTCTTGGGCAACCATGAGTACATGATGCTCGACGCGCTATACAACATCCCCGATGAGGAGGACGGTTACGCTGATTATCTCCGAGAGAAACGACTGAACCTCTGGTACCGTAATGGTGGTGACGTCACACACAGGTACCTGAAGCATATCCGCAAATCCGTGCGCCAGGAGATCTTAGAGTATCTCGATAAGCTACCTGTAAACATCGAGATCATGGTGAATGGCCAGAAATACCTGCTCACTCACGCGGCACCCGAGGACGAGTATCTCAATTCCAGCATGAAGCATCGGGACGGAAGAGAGTTCGCTGTCTGGCACAGATACCGCAGCCATGACCGTGGCCCCGATGACTACACCGTGATCTTCGGCCATACGCCTACCACGGAGCATCAACTGGCCAAACCTGCTACGATCTGGAACGGACGAAATCTAATCGATATTGACTGCGGAGCGGCATATGAGGAGATTGATGTGTGGGGCATCGTCATCAAGACGAGGCTTGCATGCCTGCGTCTGGATGACATGAAGGAGTTCTACTCCGAAGAGGATCTGAATGAGGAGGGCAATCAAAGAAGATGAGTCTGCTGTTTGATATCAGCGAGAAATTGAAGAGCGTACAAGTTCGGCACTATGTTGAGTGGCTGGGGCGAGACAGCCACCGCGGATACGGTTTCGCCTTCGGCTATGATGAGAAAAGCTATCGATTGATTGACGAGCTTTTTCAGATGCTTCAGGATGTGGAAACAGATGATGAGGATGGAGCTAAAGAGCTTTGGTTGTGCGCCAGGAGAGGGACCATTGATGACTTCGCAAAGCAATACGGAACCTATGAAGAAAACCTCGAAGATGGAACTGTCAAGAACCAGAAAGAGTACGAAGACTATTGGAAGTCTGAGTTTCCTGACGAAGTCGAGTGGTATCGCTTCGTTGCCGTTGAGCATACTGACATCAAATATCGCTGTGTCTTTCTGAGCAACAAGCAGGTACTCGAGATGGACAAGCGACTGGAGTCTGGCTATACACATGACATTTCCGAATTCACCGAATGGCTGGTCGATGCTGTGAAGTTGACCATCGAAGCTGTACGGAATGGCACATATAACGAGAGTGTGGCTCGTCTGCTGCCTTACAAACACCGGACAGGTGTAATCACTCGCGCAGGCCTTTGGAAGCTGTATCCCGAGGAAAAAGAATCCTTCTTCGAAGCCCTGACCCAAGAAGATGTGGATGAGTTCCTTGCCACCGGAACTGAAGACTGCACCGGTTTGCCTGAGCTGAAAGAGATGACAGCAAATGACTTCTATCGGTTTTGCGCCTTGGGCTATGCTGCCAACAATTACGATGGTCAGGCCTTTGCACCCAAAGCGCAGTACTACAGGCATGCCGACGGAAGAGATGATGGTCTGAAGAAGATCGACCCCGACTCAGCCGAGGCTTTTGCAGATTGGCTGGAGAATCGGGAAAAGGGCGGTCATCCTTGGGAGGTTTGCAGAGGTGGTAACTCCACACATGTATCCCTCTATGTGGGGTTGGGCCGAGTGGCCGAGGGCTGCTATCACCTTGCCCTTGCCGCAAAATCCTATGGACGCTGTGTGGAGGCAATCAAGTTCTATCTGGCCCTCAAGCATGCAGGCCTGCCGGTGATCATCTATGGTGCAGAGTTTATAAAGAAGCGCTTGCTCGGCCTGGAGCGAGTGGGTATTGTACCGAATGAAGTGATGCCGTTCTACTGCCACAACAGATTCCCCGGCGAGGATGTTGACTCCTTCAGACATCTGAATCATGAGAACCCGGATGCCGAGATTGCCCTGATTGAGTGGCAACCGATCAAACCTGTGAAACTAAAGGAGAATGCACATGAGTAAATGTTGCATCTACTGCCGTGTCGCCAACGAATCGACCCCGGCGCACAGTGCCGCGCTGCACAACCAACTCCTATCACTCCGAGCCGCCGCAGAAAAACTCAGCTTATAAGAAAGAGTGGTGAAACACCATGAATTACTTCACCAGTGACCTGCACCTCGGTCACCGCAATATTATCCGCCTATGCAACAGGCCGTTTGCCATCATCGAGGAGATGGACGAAACACTAATCCGAAACTGGAATGCCAAGGTTACCAACGGCGATACCGTCTATATTCTTGGCGACCTGTTGTTCCGAAACGAGAAGCCTGCCGAAGAGTACCTGAAGCAGCTCAAGGGCAAAAAGCACCTCATCATCGGAAACCACGACAGGGACTGGGTCAAGAAGTGCAACCTCGAAGACTTCTTCGAGAGCGTGAATAACCTGCACTTCATTAGTGACGGCAAGCGGCAAATGACGCTCTGCCATTACCCCATGATGTCCTGGCCGCACATGACCAGATGCTACATGGTGTTCGGTCACATCCACGGCAACACCGATGCCGACTACTGGCCGCTCATTCGGGAGAACGATCTGATGCTGAATGCCGGTGCGGATGTCAACGGTTTTGCACCTGTTACCTTTGAGGAAATGCAGGAGAACAACTACCGTCACAAAGCAGGTTGGAACCCTGAACTGTGTACTATGGAGGCCGACCAATGAAATTGAGAGAATATCATCCGCTCTCTGAAATGGAGCGGGTTCCGGCAGAAGAACTTCCCAAGCGGCTTGATGAACTGTTTGACCGCATGGACAAGGAGAATGTTGGCTTTGTTGTTACGGAGGAGGGAAAAGACTCCTGTGTCTTCTGCCCCTACAAGTGGTTTGAACTCGAGTACGAGACAATTGAAGTTGCGGTAGATGAAGTACTCTTGGCTCAGATCAAGGAAATCATTACGCCTCTGGGATGGACTGTAGAGCGGTTGATCGTGCGCTTCCTCGAATGGCTGGTTGATCCTGAGACACAGGAGGAAGCCATCGCATGGCTTATGAAAGCCAAGGAGGAACTTGGAGAGAAATGATAACGAAAGAAACCTTCGTGAAGGCGCTCCAACTCATCCAGGAGCAGCAGGAAATCAATCATCAGTTTGCGAAAGCACTTGACCTTGTCGGGGATGGACACTATGTGTTTGGCGTGAACAACAAGTTTTACGATGCCGCAATGCTCGTCCTCAAAGAAGCGGTGAACGACAAATACGACTACATCAGTTGGTGGCTGTATGAGGGAGAACCAGACTATAAAGTCTGGTCTTCCGATAACACAGAGGAGTGGAATCTGACAGAACCTGAAGCACTGTACGATTTTATCGTTAACGAGTGCCAAGAGTGATGATATAGTCCGTTATATGGGACACCTCCTTCGGTAGAATAACGCCATCAGAAAGAAAAGAGGTGTTATTCCATGTATTACTATAGCAAAAGAAGTAAAAGCAAAATCGTCCATCAAAGTACTTGCCAACATATCCAGAATGTCAGCGTTGAGGATGTCGGTTCCTTCGAGAACCTCGAAGATGCGTATGCAGCAGGTCCCCCTCCTTCCCCTCTCCAGCGCAAACAGGGCCGGCCAGAAATACTTCTGACCGGCCCGCATCTTTTTCTCCGCATCTGCTGTCTGACAGCTCCGCGGATCAGTTTTTTTCGGAGGCGGAATGGACCGCCTTTCTGAATTGCAGCGGCGTCTGCCCCGTGATATTTTTGAATACCACATAAAAATACTTGGGATTGGAAAACCCGACCAGTCCCGCAACAGTCTCCACCGGCTGCTCGGTCTCCCTCAGCAGTTCCTCTGCACGGCGGATCCGGGTCTGGTTCAGGTATTGACTGATGGAGGTCTGCGTACTCTCCCGGAAGATCCGCCCCAGATACGCGCTGCTCATCCCCAGCGAGTCAGCGATCCGGGTGGGTGAGAGATCCGAATCCGTATACGACTGTTCGATCTGGTGGACCACCTGAGACGCCAGCTGATCAATGTGCTGTCTATGCAGTTCCCGATTGTTCCGGACGATTTTCCGGAAAGCATCAGAAAATATGGTGTCCAACGTCTGGATATCCTTCAGCGTCGCCCAGAAATTGTCGGAAACCAGCGGTTTTAACGCAGGCAGCTGTTTTTCCATCAGTGAAACGATCCGTTGGAAGGCAAAAAGCTGGTCCTGAAACCGGTCCTCCCGGATACTGTCCTGAATCTGCTGCCACAGTCTCTGGATCTGCTCCAGATCGCTCCCTCGCAGGGCGGAAGCCAGTTCCGCACTCATTTGCTCCGTGAAGCTGCTGTGGGGACGGCGGGGTGTAAAGTCTTCCTCCAGCCAGCAGTGCCGGTCCGCTGCCCAGAATTTCTGGCGGCGCATTTCACACAGCACCTGATAGCACGCCGCCACCTGCGGGAATGTGGTCCTCTCAGAGCCGCAGAAGCAGTAGATGCTGGACTGGTCGGCCCATTCCCGGCAGATTGCAAGAACGGTCTCCCGCTCTTCTCCAAAGAACAGGACCACCTCGCAGCCGTCCTGATGATAGGTCAGCGCGGACACATCCGTGTAGGTCTGCTTCAGCGCGGGCAGCGCATGTCCCGTTTCCATCAGCACCAGCGTATAGGGCGCAGGCAGCTCCGGCAGCAGGCCGGGGTCCTGCCCCTCCAGAAGGGATTGCAATGCGCTGGCCTTGCGGTGCGCTTCGGACTGCTGCGCCAGCTGTGAGACCTGTCCCGCAAGCTCTCCCTTATTTTCCATCCCGATATTCCGCAGAGCTGCCCGGACCTGATAGACCGGGAAGTAAAGGAACAGGAGCACCCCCAGACTGCAGATCGCCAGCAGCGCAAAGCCGATCACAATGCAGACGATCAGGGCGTTTTTCAGCTCCAGCAGCTTGGGAACACATGCCTTCAGCGGCGTGATCTTCAGATAGTGCCAGCGGGAGGTGTCCAGTCGGCAATACAGGCAGACGGTCTGCTCGCCGTTAATCCGCTTCAGGATATACCCGCTGTCCGCCTGCCCCTCCCTGCTGATCTCGCCGAAAAACAGCGGGATCAAGGGCTGAAGCTCCTCCCGGCCGGCGGTGAGAAGTGCTCCCGTCTCATCCAGCAGTATACAGTCCCCCTGCCCGTTAAAGGACAGGAGCGTGTTCAGATACCGGTCATAGTCCACATTCAGCATTAGTGCGCCGCCGGTGGGTTCATCTTCGGAGGTGGTCTCAAAAAACAAAAAGGAGAAGTAGGAGTGGACCCGGACGGGATCGTCCGAAAAGGCGGTGCGGCGAATGGGACGCATCCGGAGATCCGGGGTCAGAGTGCGAAACAGTTCCGCCGCCTCCTGATCCGCGTATTTGTCAATGGGGGCGCTGATCACGTTGGAATCTGTGGAGTAAATAAATCCGGTATCCCGGTTATAGACCTGAATGGAGTCTACAAAATCGTTGCTGCTGACATAGGAATCCAACTCCCGCAGCGCGTAGACCTGTCCCATTTTGTCTAACGTCTTGTCTCCCCGCAGCGTCAGGACGGACGGGGCGTAGAATACCTGCATCCCGTAGTTTCGGACAGTGGCGGAGAGGATCCCCGAAATAGAGTCCAGCTGCCCCACGAAATCCCGGTGCTGCAGGGCCACGGAGTCCAGCACCACAGACTGAAACGCGGAGTAGACCAGGCCCAGAATGCACGCGACAGCGATCAGAATGCAGGCAAAGGCGGTGAGAAAGGTTTTTGCGTGGCGACGAAGCAGATTGTAAATTGGAGACATATTGATCGTTGTACGCAAGCGCTCACACCCTTTCTCGGTATTGAAGTTCAGTATAGCAAAAAAACAGCGCTGCCGCAACTTTACTTCCGTTATGAAATCAGGTAAGATAGTCACATTGACATCTGTTTGACGGAGGTACATTGGCATGAACGCATACAGGATCATCAAAAGGATCGCGGCCTGCCTGCTATTGGTGTGCTGTACCGCCGGATGCGCCGACAGCCCACGGCCGGCTGAAGCCCCGCCGTCCATGGCCGGGTACTCCGGAACCGTTACACTGTACTGTTCCATGCAGGAGGAGGAAATTCAGGCTATCAAGGAGGGCTTTGAGGCGAAGTACCCCCAGATCACCATGAACTACTTCTTCGCAGGGACCAACAAGGTCCTGACCAAGCTGGCCACGGAAATGCAGTCCGGAGAGATCGCCGCCGATCTGGTCTGGACCGGCGCTCCGTCGGATTACAGAAAGCTGAAGGAAAACCGGTATCTCTCCCCCTATATCTCGCCGCAGGCCATCAATATCAACGAAGCCTTCATGGATGAGCACCATTACTACATCGGCGGACGGCTGATGTCGGCGGTCATCGCCTACAACACGGATCTGGTCTCCGAGGAGGACGCGCCCCGGACCTGGGACGATCTGCTGGATCCCAGATGGAACGGGCAGATCGTGATGACGGACCTGGGCAGCTCCGGCAGCATCAAATACTTCGTCGGCGCGCTGATGAATTCCCCTGCCTACGGAACGGCGTATTTTGAGCGTCTGCGGGAAAACGGCTGCATGCTTGAGAGCAACTCCACCGCCACCCATCTGCAGGTCGCACACGGGACGTACGCCGTGGGGATCTGCATGGACTATATCGTCAGCAACATGGAAGAAGCCGGGGAGCCTATCTCCTTCCGCCTTCCGGAGCGGGATACGGTGCCGATCTACAGTCCCATGGGGCTGGTAGCTGGCTGTCCCAACGAGCGAAACGGACGGCTCCTCTATGACTACATCCTCTCCAAAGAAGGGCAGACGATCCTGACAGAGCACCATCTCCACAGCATCCGTGATGACCTTGGAAACACGCCTGACTCCATTCAGACTGTGCTGGATTCCCGCCTTCCGGTCAATGAGCAGGAGATCAGCGATACGATGGAGGACGTCATGGACCGGTTCGACAGGATCTTCTTTCAGGATTGACCCTCCCCCACGGCTAAAGTAAAAGTCGGCGTGTGTCAAAAAATCCGCTCTGAAAAATCAGAGCGGATTTTTAGTTACACTTCGCTGAGCAGGAAGTCCAGCGCCTTTACGATTTTAATACCGTCCACGTCGCTGATGAGGTCGCAGTCCATGGCAATCACGGTTTTCTCGTAATTGTCCTGAACAGCTTGCAGCGGCGCAAGCTCCCGTGCGCGGGTTTCGGGGGCGTTCATGTTGTCGGTAACTTGGATATACCTTTTCTCGTTCATCTTCGTTGCGATGAAGTCGATCTCCTTTTCACCTACCTTGCCGATAGCCACCTCATACCCGCGTCGCAGCAGTTCAAAATAGACGATGTTTTCCAGAATGTGTCCCACATCGCCGCCCCGGTTTCCTAACAGGTAGGTGCGGAGGCCGGGATCGACGATATAGTATTTGCCCAGCGTCCGCAGGTAGTCCTTTCCCTTGATGTCAAACCGCTTGACCTCATAAAAGATATAGGACTCCAACAGTGCGTCGATATAGGCAGAGATGGTCTGCACCGCAGGCTTGGTCTTTCTGCCATCGTCCAACAGGCCCTCGCTGACAAGGGTGCGCCCGATGGACGCAGCCGAGGTGTTATTGCCGATGTTGTCAGCCAGAAACAGAACGATCTTGCGAAGCAGCAGCGCGTCGGTGACGGCCCGCTGTTCTTTCCGTTTGCCGCGCTCCAGAATGTCCCGCACGACCACAGCAGAATAAATACCGTCCAGCAGCATATTGGCGCGCTCCTGATCCAGCTCCGCCTCGGCCAGCGCGGGCATACCGCCAAACTGTGCGTAGGCCTCAAACAGGTCGCGCAGCTCATACGCTTCGCCGTCTTTTCCCTTGGCGCGCCGTTTCATAGTGCCGTTGGGGGCTTTGTACTCCTCCAGCAGATAGCCGTGGAAGTCCAAAAACTCACGGAAGGACAGCGGCAGCATCCTGATCTCCACATAGCGCCCGGACAGATACGTGGACAGTTCGGAGGAAAGCAGGTAGGCGTTGGAACCGGTCACATAAATGTCGCAATCCAGATCCACGCGGAAGGAATTCACGGCATCCTGCCAGTCCCGAACCTTCTGCACCTCATCTAAAAAGAGGTAGAGCCGCTTACCCTTGGGAGTTCGTTCTATCACATACTGATACAGCCGCTTGCTGTCCATATCTGCAAACTGCATGGACTCAAAGTTCATCGAGAGTATCTGTTCCTCCATGACGCCCTGTTCCCGCAGATGTGCCATCATCAATTTCAGCAGGCTGAATTTGCCGCAGCGCCGGATTCCGGTCACGACCTTGATGACCTCCATATCCTGAACGGAAATGAGCTTATCAAGGTACTGCGATCTGTTTTTTAACTCCATGATTCTGTCACCACCTTTTGAAGCCATGATAGCACACCTCTAGCATTAAGTAAAGTTTTTAACATCAATGTGAATAACTTTTTTCTTATCGAAGTTTTTAACATTGACGCTATTTCTGTCGCGCCTGCACGCACCAGCGGTAATCCGGCTGATTCTTCACGCAGGTGACAAGGGTGATGATGTTCTCCGTGCTGTCATTCAGGACACTGGTATCGTCCACGCTGATTTTAGCCCAAAGCTGTTTACCCGTCTGGTAGGCATCAATACGCTTAGAGAGTAAAATACAGGACACGGCATACTGCCGTGTCCTGTATTTTTTCGGAAAGTCCGTCAGTCGGAGGTGCGGACGGGATCGTCCCCCGTCTCATCGGGAATGTCACCGCCGGCATCTTCCACGGCCTTTTTCTCCATGCGGTTCATGAAAATGGGAGAGCAGACGCCGAACACGCATAGGGCGATCAGCACCCAGCAGAGAGGCGTGGAGAACAGGATGGCCGGGCTGCCGCCGGACAGCCGCAGAGAGCGGCGCAGACCGTTTTCACCGATGGGCCCCAGAATCAGGGCCAGCACAATGGCCGCCGGGTTCAGATCGAACTTGCGGACCAGATAACCCAACACGCCGAAAATCATCATAATGACCACATCGAAAAAGTTCTTATGGATGGCGAAGGAACCCACCACACACAGGACGGCCACGCCGGGGATCAGAATGGCATCGGAAAGGCGGGAGATCTGCGCGAAGCCCCGGCAGCCCAGAAGACCGATGCCCAGCATAAAGAACTGGACCAGCACGAAGCCCGCGAAAAAGGTATAGGTCATGGGCGCGTAGCGGGTAAACAGCTCCGGCCCCGGCTGGAGACCCTGAATGATCAGTCCGCCCATGAGTACGGCGGTCACGGACTCGCCGGGGATGCCCAGCGTCAGCATGGGGATCAGGGAACCGCCGGTCACGGCGTTGTTGGCCGCCTCGGAGCCTGCCACGCCCTCGATGGAGCCTTTTCCGAACTCCTCTTTATGATGGGAGAACTGCCGGGAGGTATTATAGCCCAGGAAGCAGGCGATGGATGCGCCCGCGCCGGGAAGAATGCCGATCAGGTTGCCGATGATCCAGGAGCGGAGGATGGTGGGGGTGATCCGCTTGATCTCCTTGCCGCTCAAGGCGATCTTGTCGCTGAACTTGGCAGCCTTTGCCCGCTGCTTGATCTTCTTCTCCGCCAGAATCAGCACCTGAGACATGGAGAACAGACCGATCAGGGCGCAGGTGGTGTTAATACCCTCGTACAAAGAAGCCTGTCCGAACATGAACCGCTGAGCGCCCTCTATGGGGTCCATGCCGATGGTGGACAGCAGCAGGCCCAGCGCGCCGGAGATCAGACCCTTCAGCAGAGACTTGGACGCCACGCCCGCAATGATGGTCAGGCCGAAGATCGAAAGCCAGAAATATTCCGGAGAACCGAATTTCATGGCCAGCTGCGCCAGCAGCGGAGCGAAAAAGTACAAAGAGATGCAGGAGAGCAGACCGCCGCAGAAGGAGGAGAAGCAGGCCACGGCCAGCGCCTTGCCCGCCTTCCCCTGCAAGGTGAGCTGGTAGCCCTCAATGGCGGTGGCGGCAGAGGCGGGGGTGCCCGGCGTATGGATCAGAATGGCGGAGATGGAACCGCCGAAGATCGCGCCGCAGTAGATGGCGCCCAGCACGATCAGTCCCGTTTCCGGGGCCATGGTAAAGGTCATGGGCAGCAGCAGCGCAACGCCCATGGCGGCGGACAGGCCGGGCAGG
>ERZ779840.1055-NODE-1055-length-28340-cov-5.261375_pt1 | contig 28340 bp, 27 predicted proteins | sample MGYA00511561_ERZ779840 | MGnify/ENA primary metagenome ERZ779840 (study PRJEB29588, sample SAMEA2162036) | human gut metagenome | biome: human gut; feature: human-associated habitat; material: faeces | place: Denmark | collected 2008/2010 ...
TCGCGTCGGTTTGAGCCGACCTACCGCATTTCGAGTCAAGTGGTAAAAACCGAACTTGGCGGAATTTGACGGAAGATAATATACCTTAACCGAATCCCTGCAATCCCCGTGATTGCGGGCTTTTTTGCACCTGAAATCTGCCGAAGCACCGCTGTTATTTAAGTCGTAGATTTTTCTCATTATATAGCAGTTCTAATCAAAATCCAATGAAAATGATTAGAACTCCGCATAGAAATGCCTCTGTTTTGGCCTGGATATTACCCATTTGGCAGTGCATTACAGAGACGGTGTTACGCCGCACAACACCAAAAGTCGTGTGGGATGGTTCCCTTTAAAAATAAAAACTCATTTCAGCAGAGGATTCTATCTCGTATATTTGAAATGTCATAAAATCTATTGGGATTTAATATTGAAATGTCATTACTGCTTTGCTATAATATATTTGAAAAGTTTCGACGGAGGAATATTTTATGCTATATCGTAAGATAGAATCTCTCATTGAAGAACATTTAAAATCTGATTCTAAAAAGATTCTTTTAATCGACGGCGCCCGTCAGATCGGCAAAACCTACATCATCAATTATGTTGGGAAAAAGCTCTTTGAAAACTATATCGAAATCAATATGATTGAGGACTCTTTAGGCGACCGTCTTTTTGAAAATACGAAAACCGTAGAAGATTTTTATCTGCAGGTCAGTATGCTCGCCGGGGATAAAATGAAGAGTAAAGAAAGCACGCTGATTTTTATTGATGAAATACAGGCTTATCCTCATTTGCTCACTCTGCTGAAATTCCTGTCGCAGGATAATAAGTTCACCTATATTGCGAGCGGATCGCTTTTAGGTGTTACGCTATCGCAAACCACATCCATCCCAATGGGCAGCATCCGGAAGGTCAGGATGTATCCGCTGGATTTTGAGGAATTTCTCTATGCGAACGGAATGAACGAACTTGTGATTTCCTCCATGCGTAAAAAGTTTGAACGGTTGGAGGCATTAGATGAGTCTATGCACAATAAAATGCTGGATTTATTCCGCAAATTTTTGCTTGTAGGCGGATTGCCCGATGCGGTCAACGCCTATCTTGAAACAAAAAACATTCAGGCAGTACGTGATATTCAAAATGAAATTCACGATTACTACGCCGCAGATGCTTCAAAATATGACGATGAAAAGAAATTGAAGATTCGCAGAATCTATGATCTGATTCCCTCTAATATGGAGAATAAGAAAAAAAGAGTTGTCGTGCAAAACATAGAGAATAAGAGGGGTAAGACGTTCAATCATTATGCGGATGAATTCGATTATCTTATCGGCGCGGGTATCGCACTGAATGTTCAGGCGATTTCTAATCCGACATTCCCTCTGATCGAATCTACCGGAAAGAATCTGCTGAAGCTTTATCTGAATGATGTCGGTATTCTTACGGGCATTCTTTACGGAAATAACATCAAAGCAGTGCTGAATGATGAAAGAAGTATCAATCTGGGTTCTGTGTATGAAACGGTTGTTGCCAGTGAATTGATCGCGCACGGTCATAAACTCTTTTATTATGACAATCGCAGCAAGGGTGAGGTTGATTATCTGATTGATGATTATGACAGCCTGTCCGCTGTGCCGATCGAAGTAAAGTCCGGTAAGGATTATACCGTGCACAGCGCATTGAATACATTTGTTCAAAACGAAGATTATCATATCAAAAAAGCATTCGTTGTATCCAACGAAAGAAAAGTCACGCAAAAAGGCAAGATAACCTATATACCGATCTACTACATTATGTTTTTTAACGCGGATTGGGGTAATAAGAATTTGCAGTTCTGAAGTGAAGGCAAATGCTGATTATGTTATTTTCTTTGACGAATATACTTTTGAAAGGAGAAAAATGATGAAACGCGTCTATGATTTTTTGAAAAAAGCAGAGACCTATTATCTCGCGACGGTGGAGGGAGATCAGCCGAGAGTGCGTCCGTTCGGGACGATAAACGAATTTGAGGGGAAACTCTATATCCAGACAGGCAAGGTAAAACCCGTCAGCCACCAGATTGCCGTAAACCCAAAGGTGGAGATCTGTGCATTTACAGGTGGGGAATGGATCCGTGTTGCCTGTGAGCTTGTGGAGGATGACCGTATCGAGGCGAAAAAGTCCATGCTGGACGCGTACCCGAATCTTCGCGGGATGTACCATGAAAACGACGGCAACACACAGGTATTCTACATGAAAAACGCAACGGCTACCATCAGCTCCTTTACCAGCAAACCTGTTGTGATTGAGTTTTAACGGATATGAAAATTATGTTTGTGTGCCATGGCAATATCTGCCGCAGTCCGATGGCTGAGTTTATATTCAAGGATCTTGCGGAGAAACAAGGCATCGCAGACCGATTTGTGGTTTCTTCCTCTGCCACCAGCACAGAGGAGATTTGGAACGGGATCGGGAATCCCGTCTATCCGCCGGCGAAAGCAGAGCTTGCAAAGCATGGGCTTTCCTGTAACGGCAAGCGCGCGGTACAGTTGGAAAAGAACGACTATGACAAATATGACCTATTTGTCGGTATGGACAGCGCCAATATCCGCAATATGCTGCGCATTTTCGGCAGCGATCCGGACGGGAAGGTACGCAAGCTGATGGATTATACCGACCGCGGCGGCGATGTTGCCGACCCGTGGTATTCCGATCGCTTTGATGTGGCATATCGGGATATTCTGGAAGGCTGTACGGCACTGCTGGAGGCTGTTATAAAAATGGATTTGATATAGATACTAATGATGTTATTTTAATTTACAAGGATATGTAGCAATGACGCAAATATAAGATTTCAAACAGAGGTGCTCACAAAATGGTGAATGATAAAATAAATGTAGTTGGTACAAATATTGCCGAAAAGGCAACGATGATATGGAATGTAGCAGATATGCTTCGGGGCCCGTTTAAGCCGCATGAATATGGACTTGTTATCCTACCTATGACAGTTGTGAAGCGCTTTCACGATTGTTTACTGCCTACGCACGAAGCTGTATTAAAAGAATATGAATCAAAGAAGCATTTAGCGGTAATTGACGGCTTTTTGACGCGTGCGTCCGGTTATCAATTCTATAATACAAGCAAATTTGTTTTTGAATCGCTGCTTGCAGATCCCGAAAATATTGAGGCTAATTTCCGTGATTATCTGGCAGGTTTTTCAGCGAATGTGCAGGATGTTCTTGCTAAATTTGACTTTGATAACATCATCCGCAGAATGGTTGAAAGCAATACCCTGTATCTTGTAATAAAAGAATTCAATACGCAAAAGGGGTATTTGGGCCCTGATAAAATTAGCGCTGTGGACTGCGGTTATATTTTTGAGGATTTGGTTCGCCGCTTTTCTGAGTCGTTTGGCGAAGAAGCCGGAGCCCATTTTACCAGTCGTGATATTATTTATCTGATGACCGACCTGCTTCTTGCGGATGCAAAGCTCGATGAAACGGGCAATGTCACCGTTTACGATATGACAATGGGCACCAGTCAGATGCTTTCCTGTATGGAAGAGAGAATCCACGAGTTGAACGAAGATATAGAGGTTACCTGCTTCGGTCAGGAATTTAATCCCTCTACTTTTGCTATCGCAAAGGCAGACATGATGATTCGTGGCGGCGATCCAAACAATATGCGATTTGGAGATACTCTTTCGGATGATCAGTTTAAAGGCTTCACTTTTAAGTACTGCATTTCCAATCCTCCGTTTGGAATCGATTGGAAGCGAGAGCAAAAGGCCGTCGAAGCGGAAGCCAAACTTGGTGAGCTGGGAAGATTTGCTCCGGGACTTCCGAAAATCAGCGATGGTCAGCAGCTTTTTGTTCTGAACGGTCTTTCCAAGCTTGCGCCTGATGGCAGAATGGCGATTATTCAGAATGGTTCTCCGCTGTTTTCGGGCGACGCAGGCAGCGGCCCCTCTAACATCCGTCAGTACATATTGGAAAACGATTGGCTCGATGCAATTATCCAGCTTTCAACCGACCAGTTCATGAATACGGGAATCAGCACCTATATTTGGATTTTATCCAAGGACAAGCCTGACTATCGTGCAGGGAAGGTACAACTTATTGATGCTTCTCATTGCTATGAACAGCGCAGGAAGTCTATCGGAACCAAACGCAACGATATTACCGACCTTTGCCGCAATCTGATTGTAGAAGCATACGGCGAGTATAAGAACGATGCTGTTTACGGTGATAAGAACGGCATTTATTGCCACAGCAAGATTTTCGGCTCAGAGGACTTCGGATACAACAAAATCGTTGTAGAACGCCCGCAGAAAGACGAAAACGGCGAAATCATACTGAAAAAAGGCAAGCCTGTCGCAGATAAAAATCTACGTGATACGGAGAATGTACCGCTTGTGCAGGATATTGACCGTTACTTTGAACGGGAAGTTTTGCCGTACGCTCCCGATGCATGGATTGATAAGAGCAAAACCAAAGTCGGATACGAAATTCCGATGACACGCTATTTTTATGAGTATCAGCCGCCGGAACCGGTGGATGACATTGTAAAGCGCATTAAAAAGCTGGAAAGCGAAATTTCCGAAAGCTTAAATGCACTGTTTCATAAGGAGAATGAACTTTGAGAGAAGTGTTGAGTTTTCTGTTTGACATATTTACCGATCCGCTCGGTCTTCCCATTGCGGGATATTGGGAATGGATTATTCTTGCAATCATTGCGTTTTCTGCATACGCCATTGCGTTCCGGACTGTGGGCGATTTATATGATGGCGGTATGATTAGCGGCAGCGCAGCCGGTTCTATTCTACATTGGATTATTCGCCTGATTGTATTTGTTGTGATATGGGCAATTACATATTTTGTGATTTGGCTTGCAAAGCTTATTTTTGCACATTGGCTGCTTATTGTAAGTATCCTTGGCGGCATTCTGGTGGCTGCTGCAATTGTTTGTCTGATTGTTCGTTATACCCGAAAAGGTGGTGAAAACAATGCGTGAAATGAAAGACAGCGGGATTGAATGGATTGGGTGTATTCCTAAAGATTGGGGTATAAACACAATTTTTCAGCTTTGTACTCAGGTGAAAAATAAGAATTTAGGATTGCAAGAAAAAAATTTGCTTTCATTAAGCTATGGAAAAATAAAGAGGAAAAACATAGATACTGTTGAGGGTCTACTTCCGGAAAGTTTTGATGGGTATAATATCATAGACAAAGACGACATTGTTCTCCGCCTTACTGATCTTCAAAATGATCATACAAGTTTGCGAGTAGGAATTTCAGAAGAACGTGGAATTATAACTTCAGCGTACTTGACACTTAGAAATCGTGGTGACTTTGTCCCTAAATATTTGTATTATTATCTTTATTCTTTTGATATTTCAAAGGGCTTTTACGGCATGGGTGCAGGAGTTCGCCAAGGCCTGAATTGGGACGGGGTGAAATGGCTGCAAGTTCTTGCACCGCTAAAAGATGAGCAAGGACGCATTGCGACATTCTTGGATATTAAGTGTGCTAAAATCGATGCTGTTCTGGAAAAGACCCGTGCCTCGATTGATGAATATAAAAAACTAAAGCAGGCTGTTATTACACAGGCTGTCACCAAAGGTATCCGTGGCGACAGACCGATGAAAGACAGCGGGAGTATTTGGTTTGGAAATATTCCTGTTGATTGGGATATGAAAAAAATTAAGTATCTTTTTTATATAAAAAAAGATATCGCAGGGCAAGAGGGTTATACAGTGCTTTCAATAACTCAAAAGGGGATTGTGCCAAAAGATCTATCAAAAAACGAAGGACAATTAGCAGAAAACTATAGCCACTATCAACTTGTCAATCCAGGTGATTACGCAATGAATCATATGGACTTACTTACAGGATGGGTAGATATTTCGAAATATACTGGCGTTACCAGTCCGGATTATAGAGTTTTTGTTTTAGATGATTTGGAAAGCAATAACCGATCTTTCTATCTTTATCTAATGCAAATGTGTTATTCCAATCGCATTTTTTATGGTTTAGGTCAAGGCGTTAGTGGAATGGGACGTTGGAGATTGCAAGCAGATAAATTTTTGAATTTTTCTATCGTCGTTCCATCAAAGGATGAACAGCAAGAAATCGCCGACTACCTTGACGCTAAATGTGCCGAAATTGACAACTTGATTTCGAAGAAAGAGCAATACATCTCCGAAATCGAAAATTATAAAAAATCACTCATTTACGAGTATGTGACAGGGAAAAAGGAGGTTGACTAATTTGGCAAAGAGCAGTTTGGAGAAAGCGATAGAAAAGCAACAGAAAGAAGCAAAAAGGCAAGCAGAACAAGATGCACGTAGACAACGGGCTAGTACAATCATCAACGGACAACCGATGGTTGATGGAATGCGTATTATGGATGCGGCCTCCGAAGAAATATTGAAGATAATTATTGATGCTTATGATGGCAATGAGGAGCGCTCTGTACAAATTAATTGCGATATTGTTCCAAAAGCATATCAGATGTCCTTATCTCTTGAACTTGAAAAATTGATGATGTATGGTGTTGTAACTTCTGCACACCTTTGGATTAGTGGAATGTTTGAGGCTACACTTACTCCGCAAGGACTTTCTTATTTCGAAGACAAAGAAAAAGCTATGAGTAAAAAGCAAAATAGCGTTTTGCAGGCAAAGCAATCGGAAACAAAGCAATATGATGTTTTTATTTCACACGCCAACAAAGATAAATCTGATTATGTCGATTCACTCTATTTGGCTATGAGAAAATTGGGCATAAGCATTTTTTATGATAGTGATGTGCTGTCTTGGGGTGACAATTGGAAACAGGTTATTCTCGACGGCACTGCAAAATCTGAATTTGCAATCATAATAATTTCGGAAAATTTCTTTGGACGAGAATGGACAGAACGAGAACTAAATGAATTTTTGAAAAGACAAAACGAAAGTGGGCAAAAAATTGTTTTGCCGTTATTACATAACATATCGCTCAACTCCCTGAAAGAAAAATATCCGTCACTTGGTGATATTCAAGTTATTGATACAACGAATTACTCAAAAGAAGATATTGTAATTCTTTTTGCAAAAGAGCTTATTAAGAGATTGAGATAAATAATATTGTGGGTGTATTATTTATGAGACGACATACGGTAATACTGGGTGCGGGAGCAACGATTGCCGCTATCCCAAATGGAGATAAAAATGGTAAGAAATCATCCGTTATGAATGGTTTGATTGAAAAGTTACAACTGCAAAATATCCTCTACGGCGTAAAACTAAAAACTAACAGTGACAATCTTGAAGATATATATTCAGAATTGTACTCAAGAGCAGAGTGTAAAAACGTCACGCAAGAACTGGAAAAAAGATTGTATGATTATTTTGCTTCTCTTGTATTGCCGTCTGAGCCTACTATATACGATATGCTGATTTTAAGTCTTACAGAGAAAGATGTTATTGCAACTTTTAATTGGGACCCTCTTCTATTGCAGGCGTATGTAAGATGCCATGATATAACAACCAATTTGCCTCATATATTATGTTTACACGGAAATGTAGCAATGGGCTTTTGCTCAGAACATCGAGAATTTGGAATGACAAATGCTGTATGTCCAATTTGCAAAAAATTATTGCCTCCTACAAAATTATTGTTCCCGATAAAAAACAAGAGCTATACTGATGATGCATATATAAAAGGCTGCTGGGAAGCAGTTGCGCAAAGCATTGAAGAATCTTACATGCTTACAATTTTTGGGTATGGAGCTCCCGCAAGTGATGTTGAAGCCGTTAAGTTGTTGAAAAAAGCTTGGGGCAATCTGGAAAATAGACAATTAGAAGAAGTATCTGTAATTGATGTGATAGATGAAACTGAAATGCTCAGTAGATGGAAAGATTTTATTTACACCCATCATTACAGATATACCAATAATTTCTTTGATTCATATCTCGGAATGTGCCCAAGAAGGAGTTGTGAAATGACATTTGCCACTTATCAGTTAAATATTACTCCCGAGTGCGGAAGTGGATTTAAACCGGGAATGTCTTGGGAAGGGCTCATAGCTTTTTTAGAAGATTTATTAATAGAAGAAATTAGTACTCCAAAAGGGGAAAATGTTCCTTTGCATTATGTTAAAAAAGGATTCTTTGATAATTGATCTGATGGGAGGACAATTATGGCTATAAATGTTACAACTGAAAAACGCTTTGAGGAAGATATAGAATCCTTCTTCCTTTCTCCGGCAGGCGGATATACAAAAGGTGCCGATACATACGATGCCAAGCTCGGTCTATATGTAAACACCCTGATTGATTTTGTGCAGCGCACCCAGCCTAAAGAATGGGCGCGCTTTGAAAACGCTAATCAGGTTGATCCTGTTCGCAAGTTTTGCCTTGCGTTTGCTTCAGCCTGTGATGCAGAAGGCGTTCTTTCAGTACTTCGTCATGGATTTAAGCATCGGGGTATCCGTTTTCGGGTGTGTTATTTTAAGCCGGAATCCGCTCTAAATCAAACGGCAGCCGCATTATGGGCGCATAATAAAGTTGAATGTTACCGGCAATGGTATTATTCCGCCGACAGCAAAAAGAGCGTGGATATGGTCTTGGTGCTCAACGGCATTCCTGTGTTTGCCTTTGAACTGAAAAATCAATATACCGGTCAAACCGTTGATAACGCAAAGCAGCAATGGATGTATGACCGTGATCCCCGTGAGATCTGTTTTCAGTTTAATCGGCGGATCTTGGCATTTTTCTGCGTTGACCACACGGAAGTTTGGATGACAACGAAATTGGCCGGTAAAAATACATATTTTTTGCCGTTTAATCAGGGCTCTAACGGTGCCGGTAACGATGGCGGCAAAGGAAATCCTGCGAATCCGGATGGATACCCTACTGCGTATCTTTGGGAAAATGTTTTCCAAAAAGATAGTATGATGGATATTATCCAGAAATTTATGAACTTGCAGGAAGGGAAAACCCTGATTTTCCCTCGCTATCACCAGCTGGACGTTGTTCGTAAATTGCTGGCCGATGTTAAAAAGAACGGCTCAGGGCACAACTATCTGATACAACATAGCGCAGGAAGCGGCAAGTCGAATTCTATTGCTTGGACAGCCTATCGTTTGGCTTCTCTTTTCAATGCTGATAACAAGCCGGTATTCTCAAGTGTTATTGTTGTAACAGACCGCACGGTTTTAGATGCACAGTTACAAGAAACGATCTCCGGCTTTGATCATACGCTTGGTGCCGTAGAAACAATTGGAGAAGACAAAAATTCAAAAGATTTGCGAGATGCTATTAACAACGGAATCCGTATCATTGTCACCACATTGCAAAAATTTCCTGTCATCTATCAGGAAGTCGATAAGGTGGCAGGACGGAATTTTGCGGTTATTGTAGATGAAGCGCATTCGTCGCAAACAGGCAATTCAGCTTTGAAACTGAAAGCGGCTTTGGCCAATACGGAGGACGCTTTGCGAGAGTATGCAGAAATTGAGGGTAAGAACGAAGAAGAGATTGATCCCGATGATAAGCTGATGAAAGAAATGCTGGTTCACGGCAAGCACAAAAACCTATCTTTCTTTGCTTTTACTGCTACGCCGAAAGATAAAACTTTAGAGCTTTTCGGAACGGAATACGAGGATGGTTCTTTCCACCCATTTCATATTTACAGCATGAGACAGGCCGTTGAAGAAGGCTTTATTCTCGATGTTCTTCAAAATTATATGACCTATGACACCTGCTTTAAAATAGCTAAAACTACGGAAGATAATCCTGATGTTCCTGCAAGCCGAGCGGCAAAGGTAATCCGCAGGTATCAAGAATTACATCCATATAATATTTCGCAGAAATCACAGATTATTGTTGAAACATTCCGTGAAACAACACGCCATAAAATCGGCGGCAGAGCTAAAATGATGGTGGTTACCTCTTCTCGGCTTGCTGCAGTGCGTTATTTCCACGAAGTAAAACGCTATATAGAGGAGCAAAAGTATAATGATGTTCAAATACTTATTGCTTTTTCCGGCGCTGTTCAAGATGGAGATACCGAATATACGGAGCCTAAATTAAATGTTCGTGCTGATGGCAGCCATATAGCGGAAACGCAGACCAAAGCAGAGTTTCACGATAATTTTAATGTGCTTATCGTGGCAGAAAAATATCAGACCGGCTTTGACGAACCATTGTTGCATACGATGATCGTAGATAAGAAGCTGAAAGGCGTAAAAGCCGTGCAGACGCTATCCCGCTTGAATAGAACTTGTGCGGGAAAAAATGACACCTTCATATTGGACTTTATCAACAAAAAAGAGGATATTCTGGAAGCGTTTCAGCCATTTTATCAGGAAACCATGCTTTCGCAGGAAGTTAATACCGATTTGATTTATCAAACACAGAAAGAACTGCGGGGCTTTGCGATTTACAGTGATACTGATGTTGAAGCTTTTGCGAAAGAGTATTTTAATACAGGAAAACAGGACGCTCGTGCAATGGGAAGAATGACAAGCATATTAAAGCCTGTTGCAGACCGGTATAATAAGAAATCTACCGAAGAACGTTACCAGTTCCGCCGCCAAGTTCGTAATCTGATTAAGTGGTACGGATACATCTCCCAAATTTTGCGTATGTTCGATAAAGACTTACACAAGGAATATGTGTTCTGCTCCTATTTGCTTAATTTGCTGCCGCCAGAGGCGGTTTCTATGATTGACCTTGAAGGCAAGTTAAAGTTGGAATACTATAAGTTGCAGAAAACCTTTGAAGGCTCCATAGAATTGCAGGAAACAAAGGGCGTTTACGAGCCTGCCAAACATAAAGGTGCTATGGGCGGTGACAGCAAGGAACCTCTTGACGAAATCATTGAGAAAATCAATGAAAAGTTTAAAGGTGCATTCACCGAGGGAGATAAAGTTTTACTGAATGCTTTGCATACTAAATTGATGGCAGACAAAAAACTGACAAAAATGGCACGCAGTTCTGATCCGCAAATTTTTGCGGAAAGTATCTTTCCCAAAGCTTTTGGAGATGCAGCACAGGATAGCTATATGGAATCTCAGGACACTTATACTTCTCTGTTCGAAGATCAGAATAAATATAATGCAATTATGAGTGCATTGGCAGATGTGGTATATCGGGAAATGAGAAAGAATTGATATTTTTTACACGAAATCATTCGGGAGGGTGAACAAGGATGGCTTATGTATATGCACTTATCAACAAGGATACCTTGGCTTACATTTGCCGGGAAAAGGGCGTTTCTGGCGACTTTATTGCTAATAAAACTAAAATAAGTGCTACAAAGTTGGCGCTATGGCTCACTCCTACCGATTCAGCTCTTCCGACTATAAAGCAGGCCAAAAAATTAGCAAGCTGTTTACATATTCCTTTTGCAGGGCTTTATATGAATTCCATTGATATTCCTTTGAAGAAAATTCCTAATGTTCGGAATATGCGAACAATGCTGGGAACAAGTAGTTCTGACGATAGTGCCCTTAATGTCGCAATGATTGATGTTCTCCTTGAACGAGATTTTCTTTTGAACGCAAACGATGAATTGGGACTAACTACAAAAACCTTTTTGCCTGTTGTCCCTGAAGGAAATGATCCTCGGATTTGGGCAAATGCAATTCGAGAACAATTTTCCATTAGCCTTGAACAGCAATATAAGTGTAGTTCTGCACGACAGTTTTATTTATATTTGCGAGAAAAAATAGAATCTGAAGGAGTGTTTATTCACTGCTTTACTGATGTTCCTATAGATACTGCACGTGGATTTGCAATTTATTATGCAGACTTGCCGATTATTGGGATTAATGATGAGGATCGTCCACCGGCAAAATCCTTTTCCATTATTCATGAGTTAGTGCACTTATTTAAGAGAGAATCTTCCCTGTGTAATGATATGAATAATTCTGTTGCAACTAAAGAAGAGGAAGTGTTCTGCAACGCTGTGGCGGGGGAACTTCTTGTTCCCCAAGACGCAATTAGTATTGTTTTAAGCAACAATAATTGTTCTGCGCCATATTCAAAAGAGGATCTAAAGCGGATTGCTGATCGCTTTTCAGTAAGCCGTGAAGTTATCATTAGAAGATTGCTTGACTTAAACAAAATTAGCAAGATTGAATATGATACTTACGTTGATATGTTTCGGAAAGAAATAGATTATGAGCGTGAAAAACAAAGAACAGATAGAAAAAATGGTATTAATAACAGTATTCCACGAAATATCAGCCGCGAGGCGATTGACAGAACAAGTCCTTCTGTAAGCAAGGTGCTCTATCGTGGATACGGAGAGGAAATATATAGCAAACAAGATATTGCTCGTCACCTTAATATCGATCAGAAACATATAAATAAATTTTTGACGGAGGTGGCTAAATGGAGCAATTAACATTGTTTGCAACACAATATAAATATATAATGGACACTTCGTCAATCCTATCTCAAAAACCAGGAGAACCTCATACAAGACTTGTTTATAAAAGTCAGTGGGAAAATATTGAGCATTATATGAAAGAAAAAGTAATTGTCACATGTTCTGAGATTGTTGATGAAATAAAAGATAAAGATATTATCAGTTGGCTAAATATACAGCAGTGTGATGTGCTCGATATTGACGATGAAGTTCAAATGAATGTAAGAAGAATAGTTACAGATAATCCAAAAATGATTGAATTCACTGGAAAAAGTGGGACATCTTCCGGTGACGCATTTCTTATCGCTACGGCAATGAAATATGGTCTTGCCGTAATAACAGAAGAAAATCCGGACAAACCCACCAAGATACCTCAGATCTGCAAAAAATACGGGTTGCAGGTAATGAACATAACAAAACTATGTGAAGTTGAAGGTTGGAAATTTTAATATAGAAAATAGTCCGATCATCCCCCAATTTTATAAATAGTAGTTTACTATAAAAATGCTAACAAATGCATTATATTATATATTGCTTGTTTTCACTGAAACATTAACTGAAATTAGTCAGAAGGGAAAATAATATGGCAATTTTACTTTATCAGGGACACGGTAGTCTTCGTTTGACTACAGACAGCGGAAAGGTCATTTATATCGACCCGTTTGCAGGAGAAGGTTATGACGAGCCGGCGGATCTGATTCTGGTGACCCACCAGCACCACGATCACAACTGCACTGACCTGCCCGCTAAAAATCCAGGTTGTGTAATCTGGCAGAACTTTGATGCACTCAAAGACGGGGTATATGAGACAATTAAGCTGGATTTTGCGACAGTCGAAGCGGTACAAGCGTATAATCATCATCACAAAAAATCGGAATGCGTCGGCTACATCGTAACAGTGGACAGCGTCAGCATTTATTTTGCCGGCGATACCGGAGAGACGGCGCAGATGCCGCATCTGGCAGAGCGAAACCTTGATTATGCTGTTTTACCGATGGATTTTACCTACACCATGGATGTTCCGGAAACGATCCGCTGTGCGAAGCTGATCGCCGCAAAGCATACAATCCCTGTGCATATGTCGCCCGGAAAGCTGTTTGATATGGACCGGGCAAAAAAACTTGCAGCGCCCGGCGCTCTGATTATAAAACCCGGCGAATCAATCAGATTATAAACATTTTTCTCTGGACTTTTTACCTCCTTTGTGGTATGTGTTTGTATTGCAAAGGAGGTATTATTATGGCACAAATCAGCATAGAAGAATTATATCGCGGCGAGGGCGGCGGTGAAAAATACGGTGCCGGCGGAATTATGGGCGCAGTCATCAAGGATTTGTTCACGAACGGCATTCCGGACGGTTATGATGGATTGCTTTGGATAGAGCTTCTCACTGTAAAACACACGCTGACAGCGGCAGAACAAATAAAACAAGAGGGCGACTTTGTATCGGGAATGACCGACGCAGAGCCGCTCTCTTTGCGTGAGGAGGAAGTTTCAGATGACAACGCTTGAAGATTTATATTACGGAAATATTCATCCATATGAGCGGGATATGAAGAAGACCGGCAGAGAATCCGCACTGCTCCGTCTCGTAGTCAAAAACGAAAATGACCTGTTGGCAACGCTCACAGAACAGCAAAAAGAAATCTTTCAAAAGTGCAAAGATGCAGAAAGTGAAATGCACTGCGCATTCGAACTGAGGTCGTTTATAGAAGGGTTTCGGCTTGGCATGAAACTGGCAGTGGAAGGAATGTACTGTACGGAGGAAACAGATGAACACTAAAACAGCATTAAAGGCAAGAATTTATTTGTATGATGAAGAGAATATTATTAAAAAGATTACTTACATTTATTATGACGGCAGTGAAAGCAAACCACTGACAGTATTTAAGCATATTGGAATGTTTAAGGACTCACTGCTGTTCGGGGAAGAAATGAGTATATGCTTTCAGATACTGTCTCCGCATTGGCTTCAAAATTACTGCTCCGATGTGGACGAGTTTGAAATCATTAACGAATCGGAGCATACAGTGACAATCTCAGCCTTTGGAAAAACAGCAGAAATTAAACCATATTCAACCGAAACCGTTAGAACTTAAAAAGTCGGAGGCTGTTTTCCGAATAAGCCGATTACAGCCTCCGACGGTGCATTTACAACTTAAAAATGTCGATATTGAAAAATACGAAATTTTTTGATACAATATGATCACTTAAAGGCGTAATACTTTAAATTTGAAACATTGTATCTTGGTGTTTATTCCTGTTTATGCAAGTGAACCCGAGTAAACAAACAGAAACAAAGAATTAAATTTAATGTTTTATGTCTGACAGTAGCTTTCCTATTCTCACGGGGAAAGTGTTTTTGTCAGACTTTTATTATGCCTTTTGGTAAATACATTACCGAAAGGATTTTTTATTATGGAACAAGAATTAGTATGGAAAATGGTGCAAGGGCAAATCGGATATGAATTTAAAAATTTGGATTTGCTGAAACAAGCATTCACCCGTCGATCGTATAGTGAGGAAAACGGCGGAGAAAACAATGAGGTACTTGAGTTTATCGGTGACAAAGTACTTGATCTTGTGGCCGTGAAAATATTGATTCAAAATTACGGTCATTTGGCAAACGGCGACCCGGTTGACGGAACAAAGCTTTCTGTTTGGGAACAGGAGTTCAAGCGTAATCAGCCAGGTTATAAAGATCCTGATATCAATTCATTTAGCTGTGATTGCAACGAAAATGATCTTACGAAAATCAAAAGCCGAATGGTCAGCAAAAAAGCTTTGGCCGGGCGTACGGATGAACTTGGATTTTCAGAATACCTTATTATGGGCAAAGGCGATATACAAAATAATGTCAATGAAGAATATTCTGTAAAAGAAGATCTGTTTGAAGCGATTGTCGGAGCAGTGACCATTGATTCAGGATGGAATTTAAATGCATTGCAGGGAGTAATAGAAGCAATGCTTGTGCCTGAGGATTTCTTAAGTGACGATACCGACACAAACTACGTTCGCATGATTCAGGAGTGGGAGATGCAGGAAAACAGATGCATTCCCTGGTATAAGTATCAAGAGGCTTCCTATACCTCCACCTGGTATATGAAACAAGAGAACACAATATATCAGAATTTTCCGTTGGGATATAATTATTCTAAGCTGAAGTACCATTGTTACCTGAAACTGCTTGATTCATTGCCGGTGTTTTGCGGCTTCGGATCTTCCATCAGAGAGGCAAGAATGGCCGCGTGCAAACTGGCGTATGAATATCTGGTAAAGCACGATATGGTTTTTACCATTCGTGATGAAATTGAAGATCCTAACCGGGATATGGCGATCAATCAATTGGAAACGTTAGCACGCAGAGGATATTTTTCATTGCCCACCTATGAATTTGAGGAAACATATGATGATAACGGAAATCCGCTTTGGAAATGCGAATGCCATATAGAGAAGGAAGAATATTATTTTGATGAAGTTTCTTCATCGAAAAAAGATGCAAAAAAGGGTGCCGCATACAGCATGCTTTTGTATGTGCTCGGATTGGAGGAATAACGATTATGCCAAAATGGTGTTTTAACTATGATTCCGGCGAATATGAGTGGATCGAAAAAGACGGATTTAGTTCAGACCGAGGAGAGTATGTATATAACTGGGACGATAGCGAATATAGGCGCGAAGACGAAGAAAATTGCAGTACACTTTGGGATGACGATAATGATTAAAGAATAAAATCTAAAATGCCGGTGTGTTTTTTGCACACCGGCATTTACTGTCTACAACACAGATTTGGCGCTCTTTATATGACACAGCTTTTTACATCAGCCATTCTCCGGCGATCCGATACCGGCACACGCCGAAGCTCTGCTTTTGCCGTTCCATAATTTCAGACGGAATTTTGCTCAGCCACTTGCGGCTGAAAGAAGTCGTGCCGAAATAAGCGTCAAAATTGCTGACGGGAAGCACGACCCAGTCGGTATCTTCCGGCTTGTTGACGATATAATATCGGACCAGCGTCGGAAGGACATCGTCACGGATCTCAGGTACGGCAGAAGCAAGACGCTCTGTCAGCTCCTGCGGCAGTGATATTTCTTCCTCACGCAAAGCGCCCAGTTCCAGTGCATCAGCAAGGATGTCATCAAACCGAATGATCCAGCCGCCCTTTGTCTCCGGCGAAAACAGCGGAACCTGATACTGCACAACCTTTTTGCGCCATTGCCTGTCCCAGCCTTTGTAAATGAGTTCCGCTTTTTTATAGGCTGTTTTGCTGATTTTATCGGGATGGCTGAGCACAAAATTTGTGATGCCGTGAACATGACGGTAAAACCAGCCTGCGCCGTCACTTCCTACAAGTTCGGGGAACTCATCGTACAGATCACGGAAATCACTTTGAAACTGCCACTCCTCTTTCGGAGCGGCTTTTTTACTGTCCGGGATACTGCACCAGGCGCAGAGCGCCCGGCACGCATAGCCGGCATCACAGCCGGGACGCCACAGATATCCCCGTGCGATAACGGTCAGGACGCGGGCAAGCCCCTCGCCGTCCAAAATGCTGTCAAAGGTAAACCGTCCGAGATAAGCAGTGTCCTGTTTGCCTTTTGCTGTATATGCCATCGTTCCCGTGTATGCATCAAACTCTTCTTTTTCGTTAATCACGGCGCACCTCCGGTACACGAACATTTTCTGCTGCTTTGTCGAGCAGAACATCCCATATAAATTCCCGTTTACCGAGAGCCACGGCATAACGCACCGCAAGGCTCGGGCTGATATATTGCTCAAGGTACCGTCGGCATCCCTTTGCTGTCGCCTCCCGATAACTTTCCGCCGGCAGTTTTGTTTGGTAGGACTCTATCATAACAGACATGAGATCAGAATCTCCGTCAAGGATTAAGCGCCTGCGTTCCCGGTTCTTGTTTTCGTCATCAATGTCGCAGATCAGGTCGCCGAGAATCCGGTAACCCCCAAAGCGAAAATCACACAGCAATCTGCCGTAATCATCAAAGATGTCCTCCGGCAGATTATCACGCAGAAAGGACTCCCGCTCGCCTGCATCCATCATGTGCCATTCCTGCTCGCGGAGCATGTTTCTGAGCTGTGAAATGTGTTCCGGCTCCAATATCGAAAACGCAGCGTATAGTTCATCGGTAGTATAAGATTCCTCCTGACCGCGGGAAAATAAAATCCGTTCCATGTCATTCTTCTTCTGACGGTTTTTAACCGGCGCCTTGCTGATACGGATACGGTTCAGACAGGAATGGTACTCGCGGATGATATTTTCCGTCAGAGAAAGGAGTGACGGATCGAGACTGTCTTTCCAAGCGGGATCGGCGGCAAAAGAAAACAATTCACTGTCGGACGCAGGCTTTGCCTTGATTTTCGGCGTGCATGCTTTCAGCTTGTAGGCAAGATATGGGAGCCGCTCTAAATTGGAATCAACCTTGCTCCAGTCTGTGCTTTGTATAAACGTCTCCAGCTTCTCGCGCGGCGTCGGCTCATACCATTTGGATCTGCCGCTGTTTTTTTCTATCAGGTATTTGTATTTTAAAAACAGATTCCGCTTGAAATCAGACTGCCCGAGATATTCCGATAAGTCCGGCTTCACACCGCTTTTTGCAGAGTCAATTTCAAGTCCTGTCAGAATGGCCAGTGCTTCGGTTTCTTCCCGGCAGCGTTCCTGCTCCGCAGCGTCCGAGTTTTCATTGTAGGCAATAATGCCTCGGTCAAGCGCAGCGTTGGAGATTTGCCCGACACGGGAGGAAAAAGTATTCTTCACGGTTTCAAACCGTGCATGCCAATCGTCAGCATCGCAGATGCGCGGCTCTGCCGCAGGGATTTTCAGGAACGGCATATTGCTTGTGTTGTCAAGCTGTGATTCAAAGTCATAGTTTCGCTGGACGCATGCATTCAGCACGGGATCGGCAATCGTTTTGATCATATCACCGTCGTAGTCTGCACCGCCGAGACGTTCGGCTGCATACATCTCAGAGTCCACCATCACCACATCGGAAAGATGACCCAAATAGTATTTGCGGAGCGCTTCTTCTTTTCCATACGGACGGAGCAGGATTTCCTCATTGCGTGCGATGTGCGGACTGCGCAAAAGCGTGCAGGTCTCCGGCCGTTCATATGCCGCTTTCGGTGCATAAAAAGAATTCCCCTTAAAGGTCAAAGCGCTCAGAGCCGCGTAGTGCTTGCGCTGGGCGGTGTTCATTTTTCTGATGTCGGGATCTATGAGAAGAGTCAGAAAGCGCAGTAAGTCTCCGGACAGGAACCGGTTGTCACCGGCGATGCGCAAAATGCCCATGGAATAATTTCGACAGACTTTTTCTGCCAGTGCATCAAGCTCATCCGCATATACTGATTCACCGATAAACGCCGGATTCTTTTTCAGAATCTGTCCGAGCAGGTACGGACGGCTGTTTTTATCGATGCCCCGCAGAGAAAGGGCAGAAAGAAAATGCTGTCTGCGGTATTCGCTGTCGGCGCATAGTCGGTAGTATTCTGTTTCGGTCTGCTTGGTAAGCCAGTTGCGGGAATCGCTTTCGGGGCTTTCCGTCCAGCCGTCGGGAAGATCAGGGGGACGAAATTCCTCCGCTTTCATGGAGACGGTATTCAGAAACTGATAATTCAGCTCGGTGAATTTCTGCGGCTTTTCCTTGCTCACATTGGTGATATACAGTGCATGGCGGTAACGGCGGAATGCTTCCCAGTAATCTTCCCACGTCATTTGATTTTCGGTAAGCCAGCCGTATCCTTTGAACATGCTTTTTGTCAGGATAATATCCACATCCTCTACCGGATGACGCACACCCCATATATCGGTAATTTCCTTTGTGCCGTACTCGTGCAGAAAATCTTTGAAATCCACCTCGTGAAGCATTCCTTTCACATAGGGCATACGGATCTGAAAAGAAGTATGGATATGTTTTCCGCAGTAAGCCTTGTCAATCGTCTTGGCGTATCCCTTTGCGATGATTCCTTCGCCGTCAAATTCCATTACGGTAAAGGTCTCGTTTTTCTTTACCCGTTTGTATTTGCGCATGCTCTCCGTTCCGCCGTTCTCTTCTACAGTGATCACATTGGAAGTTCTTTGAAACTCGTTGTTTGCAACAACAATTACGCGGTGCGGTCTGTCAATATCCACACCGTCGATCCGTACACCGCCGGAAAGCATCAGTCCGTTATAGGCATAGAGCTTGGAAAGCTGACACCTGCCGATTTTCATATTAAGCATGATTCGCTGTCGGACGGGAACATAAAAATCCTCCCGGATAAATGAAAGCCTTGCATTGCGGCTCATGTTTCCGGAACGCTCAAAGGCGAGATAGCGGTGTGGGCTGGTTCCGAAATCCAGCGTCACTCCTTCGGGATGGAACATGGATTCCGCTTTTTTCTGCCGGTCGGCATATCGTTTCTGTTTCGGGTCCCGGTCAAAGATTTCGGCAAAGTCCATGTAGAAAAGAATATCCGAAAGATCGGTGATCAGATTTTGCTCGGACGGTATCTGAAAATCGTTGCCGTGCAATACGCACATGGTCTGAAAGAACAGTGCGTTGTCTTCCTGTTCGTGCAAAGCGGAATACACTCTGCATTTTTCCGTGGCGGTGCTGTTGAGCGAAATGGAATATATGCCGTCGTTTCTTTCTTTCGCATAACTTAATACTGCTCTTGCAGACAGCGTATAAATTTTATATTTGATCCGCACCATGCACCGCCTCCTTTTCACGGACATTATATCAAAAAACCTTTCTGTTTGCAATATGGATACTGCTCCCACCTTTTATAAGGCGGGAGTTTTTGTATCCGAAAATATTGCAGAAAGGATTGGTTTGAAATGAATGAAACCAAAAACAAACTCACTGTCATAGACGGTGAAACACTCATGGACATGAGACTTGTACCGACCAGGTTTTGTGTCGAAACACTGTTGCCGCAGGGTGTGTCCATGCTCGGCGGTGCACCGAAGATCGGCAAGTCCTGGATGGTGCTTGACCTGTGCATCCGTATCGCAAAAGGAGAAAAGATCTGGAACCTGACTACGAAAAAAGGCACCACGCTTTATTTGTGTCTGGAGGATCCTCTGCGCCGTGTTCAGGAACGGCTCAACAAAATCACCGACGAGGTTCCGCCCAACGTTTTCTTTGCCGTTGCCGCCGGAACGCTGACAGATGGTCTTGCCGATCAGATCCGTAATTTTGTAGCCGAGCATCCCGATACCGTTCTGGTTGCGATCGATACCTTTCAGATCATCCGAAACCGTACCGCTGATACTTCCTATGCCAACGACTATGAAGAAGTGCGGCAGATCAAAGCGCTGGCGGACGAGCTGGGTATTTCCGTTCTGCTTGTGCATCACCTGCGGAAGCAGGGAGACAGCGATCCGCTGAATAAGTTGTCCGGCACGACCGGTATCAGCGGTGCCATGGACGCGCTGTTTATTCTTGACAAGAGCAGGCGTAACGCTGCAGGAGCAACACTCATCTGCGCAAGCCGCGATACCGGCTATCGTGAACTGGAGCTTCAGCTCTCGCCGGAGACTTGTGTCTGGAATCTTGTGTCAGACAGCCTTGAAAGTCCACAGCTCATTCTGCCGGAGGAAATGAACGGTCTGATTGCTTTTATGAAAGAGAAAATTTCTTTCAGCGGAACGAACTCTGACTTCGCTGATCAGTTCAGCGCCTATTACGGAAAATCGGTATCGGTAAAAGGCTTCAAGCAGATGATGAACCGATGGCGATATTCACTGGAAGAGCAGGGAGTTTTCTTTGAAAACCGCCGAAGCAACGGGCAGAGACTGCTGGATATTTCCTATTTTTCTTCTGACGGTGACGAAAGTGACGTAAATGACGCAAAACAGCCGTGCGGTGAAAATTGCGTTCCTTTCGTTCCTTGCGTCACTGAAACGCCGCGGTGAGCCGAATAAAGGCGGTTTCAGGCAGAATAAAAGAATATGCGGGAAACACATCCGCCTGCAACTCTTTCGCCGAATATGGGCGAATTTCGGCGTGATACGGAGATGCCTGTGATTACGGGATTTCCCGGACTTTAGTCCGGGGCAAGCAGAGCGTCCGGCTGTCCGCCGACCGCCGCGAATCGTTCGCACAATAACGGGCGGAAGCCCGGACCCACTTACAAAACAACAGAAAGGATCGTAATTTATGAATACAGCAGATAAAAGAAGACGGGATACTACGCTGACCATACGTGTAACGCAAAAAGAAAAGGAACGCATCCAAAAGAATGCCGCAAAAGCGAACAGGAATGTAACGGATTATCTGGTGACACTGTCACTGGAAACACCGATTCATGTTGCGGAAGATGTAAAACCTCTGCTGATTGAACTCAAACGCATCGGCAACAACATCAATCAGATCGCGGCAAAAATTCATTCCGGCGCTTTCACATCGTATAATTTTCAGGATGTCATCGACGGGCAGAAGAAAATCTACGATGTTCTGCTTGAGATTGTGAGGAACAAGCAATGGCAACGGTGACCTATATTCGGGAAAGTAAACAGACCGTGAGCGCAATGAAAGGTGTGATTGATTACTGCACGCAGGACAAAAAAGTCTTTGACCGGCAAAGCGGACGCAGCCTGGTCGGCGGCGTGAATTGCAATGGTAAAAATGCCTTCACGGAATTCATGGCAACCAAAGGCGCGTACAAAAAGACAGACGGCATCAATTTTTATCAGTATGTGCAGTCCTTTTCTCCGGATGAATCAGTCACGGCTGAGAAAGCACACGAGGTTGCCCTGGAGTTTGCCGAAAAAGCGTGGCCGGGTTATGAGGTGCTGGTAACAACACACTCGGATGCCGAACACATTCACTCTCACTTTGTCATCAACTCGGTGAGCTTTGAAACCGGATACAAGCTGAGACAAAATCCGAACACGCTCAAAATCCTTCGGGGCATCAGCGATGAAATCTGTTCGCGGCACGGGCTTTCAACGCTTAAGCCTTATGAAGAATCAGGAGCAAAACTTTCTTCCCGGGAATACCGTGCGGCGGCAAAAGGCCAAAGCTGGAAATTCCGTCTGATGGCAGACATCGAAAAAGCAATGCAGAAATGCGGAAGCCGTGCGAACTTTATTCTTGAGATGAACCGCCGCGGCTATCAAATCACATGGACAGACGAGAGAAAATATATCACGTTCACCTGTCCCAACGGAATGAAGTGCAGGGATATCAAACTGCACGACGAAAAATATCGGAAAGGAAATTTAGAATATGAATTACAACTCAGAGAACAAATCACAGAAAAACAGTGCAGTGGATTTGCTGATACAGAAGAATGCCGAAGCCATAACAGAACTGGAACTTCAGCCGTACCAGCCGGTGGTCTATGCGATACCGGTAACGCAGAGAACAACGGAACTCAATTTGGCAAAACAGATCGTAACCTTTCAGCCGACGCTCTATCGGATGATCGACAAACTGGCAACCAAGAAAGAGCTGGAAGACCGCTTTCAGGAGATTCAGGAAATCGAAGTGTCGTATATGGAGAATACAGTTGCGAAACTGACAGCGGAAAATCAGAAAGCAGTGAGAACATTGATCGAGGAAAACAGCATGACGGTGCAGGAGATGCAGGCATCCGCCGAACAGGCTGGGAAGAATCAAGAAGAATTTATTTTGAAACTCTCTTCGGCTATGGACAAAGAAATCAAGAATTTAACTACGGCGATCGACAGGCTGAATCGCAAGTTTATGCAGATTCTGATCGGCACATCAGTGGCGGCGGTCTTGTTATCGGTAATCGTATCCGTGGTATTTTGGAAGCTGGTAGGATAATAGAAAACGATACAGAGGATCCGGAGGAACGCCGGAAGCGGATTGAGGCGCAGCAAGCCGCTGCCAATGCCGGTGCTCTCATTGGTCTTGCCGTGGGTATCGTCTCGGAACTTGCACACCGTGATGACACACCGGCGGAAGAAAAAGAAACAGAGGAACAGAAATTTACAATGAATATGTAGGAGGATAATCTATGACCAAAAAAGAAATCACAAAATCACTATGCGGCTATCCCGCCGCACTTAATGTAAAAGAAACGGCGCAGATTCTGCGCGTCAGCACCAAGACGGTGTATAAGCTCATCGCGGAAGGAAAGCTCCCGGCTGTGAAGGTCGGCAGGGAAAACAGAATCGCAAAGTCGGAACTGATACAGTATCTCAGGCAGGGAGAAAAAACATCTTCGCACCCCGGCGTAACTTTCACGAAAATGGCTTCAAATATTGTCTGGACTTCTCAAAACACTTGTGGTATTGTGTGTGTCGATGAGAAGAAAAACAAGAAAGGAGCTAAGAACCATGGCAGCATCAAACACCCTTCCTGCAAGCGTACAGCCTAAAAAAGGACGGCTCTACGCCGTGATCCAAACGAAAGAAAACGGAAAAAGCAAACCGGTCTGGCGCTCTCTGGGACTGCCCGAGGGAAGCAATAAATCCAAAGTAAACAAAGCCTTCCGCGAGGTAGTCAAACAGTTTGAGGAGGAATACGCCGAAAGGCTTGCCCGGGGAAACCGTCCGCCGTCAGATATTCCGATCTTTGAATATATGTGCGGCTACCTCAAAAAGATACAGCAGAATCTGCAGAAGAACACCGTCGAAAGTTACCATTCCATGATTTACGGTAAGATTCGGCGGTATTTTTCTGCCCGAAGCCATCTGACAGTCGGAAACATCACCGTGAAAGATGTAGAAGATTTTTATGAAACGCTCTATGCAGACGGTGTGGTTTCCAACACGGTGATCCACTATCACGCCATTCTGCACCGCGCATTCAAGCAGGCGTTCAAGGACGGAATGATCGATGTCAATCCCTTTGACCGAATTGACCGTCCGAAGAAAAACAAATTCCACGGCGCAAATTACAGCAAGGAGGAGCTTGTAACTCTGCTGGAACTGACGCGGACGGATGTGATCTATCCGGCAATTCTTCTTGCAGGCGGTATGGGACTGCGCCGGAGCGAAGCACTGGGGATTCGCTGGTCGCGGATCGACTGGGAGAAGAAGACCGTGCTTCTGGATACCAAAATCGTCGAGTACAAAGAAAACGGCAAGGTTATCGTCCGGCCCGAAGAGGAAATGAAAAACAAGTCCAGCAGGCGTACACTGCCTCTGCCCGACCCGGTGTATGAGATGCTGACGGAAGAAAAGGAAAAACAGAACATGTACCGCAGGCTGTTCAAGGGAAGTTACAACCGGAAATATGACGACTTCGTCTGCGTCAATGAACTGGGCGAGCTGATACGGCCGAGCTATGTGACACAGCACTTCAGCGACCTGTTAAAGAAATACGACCTGCGGCATATACGCTTTCATGACTTAAGACACACCTTCGCGAGCCTTCTCATCAGCCAGAATGTGCCGCTGATCAATGTGTCAAATTTCCTCGGGCACTCTGACCTTGCCACCACCAGCAATATCTATGCACACCTGGATAAGGCAAGCAAGCAGGCGAGCGCGGATATCATGACGGATATTCTGAGTATGGGAAAAGAATAAAAAGAAAGGCACTCTGCGGAGTGCCTGTTACATAAGGAGTGCAATATGAAAAAAGATTTTATGAGCGGGAGTGAGCTGCGGCAGTATCTGCACATCTCTACCCGGAAGATGAAATATCTGATGGATCATGACTATATCCCGCATGAAAACACAGGACATGCGACGCATAAGTACCGTGTGCGCAGAGAAGAGGCAGAAAAATTTAAGTACCGTATGGAAACAGAGGACGGCTTTTTAGCAGAGCTTGTCGGCAAATTTTCAAATCGTACCGAGCACCACCCGCGCCGTATCTTAGAGCCGACAGTAGAGAACAGCAAGGCCTTCCGCCTGTGGCTTGAAAAAGAATGGGCAGAGCTTCCTGATGCGCTGCCTACACAAACGGCAGCAAGAATAACAGGTATTAACCCGCAGCGCTTACATGAACAGATACGGAAACGTGAAATGCACGGAATTTTTATTAGAGGCAGGCAGTATTGTTGCAAAACTGAACTGATCAAGTATATATCTGAACCAATTCAATTGGTTAAAGTAAAAAATCAGATATACTATGAACTGATCGGGAAATTTATGAAAAACACGAAGTAAATCAAAAAAGGCGCCTGAACATAAAAGTACATCATCAATTCTATTTGCAGTATGATTGGTAACCATACTTGTAATGAAGAAAAGACTATCACATCTTTTTAAATGATATCAAAAAACAATATGAAATTAGTTAGCATCAGTGTTTCTTAATACGTTAATAACTTGTTGATACTCATCTGGGGCAATTTCCGACAGAGTATGAAGGCTTATATCATGGATATCTTCGTTGGTTAAATCGAAATTCGTTACTTGAATGTTGTTTTTTGAAAATAATTTTAGCTTTTTAGGAAGATATAACACAACAAAATCAAAAATACTTTCTTGAATAGTGACATTAATTTTATTTGTATCCAAAGTATAAAGAACTTCTCCTGTTATCATTGGTGTTTCAAGAAAAACATCATCAGTTTTTTGGATAAACAGTCCTTTTCTCCTAAAGTATTTTGAATTAGGGTATTTAGTGTATTTATCATTTTTTTCTTTGATTTTTTTAATAATTAAATTAGTGGAATTTATTGCGGAAGGGTTTTCTGCTACGAGCGAAGAACGATAAATAAAAGGTAAATCTGTTTTACCAAGTGGTTTAACTTTTAATTTGCTGTTACGAAATTGATTGGAATTATTGAGCGTACATGCTTCTTTAAATGTTGAGCATCTTGTAAGTTCATTTTGAAAATGTCGTTGCTCCCCCTCTAAAGATTCTATGGCATCAGTAACTTCAATGCCAATTTGTTTAATTTGTAGATCAGGTCTATCCTGCAGCCACTCTATGGAAAATGGCTCATTAATTATACCAGTTTTTATCATAGCAAAGGCAGCCCAAGCTTCTTTATATTTTTTAGTTTCGTAAACATACATATTATTGCACCTCCATTATTTTTTATTATATCATACCATAGATATACGAATCCATTAACAAAAATAAAAGTTCAGAAAAAACAAACAATCTAATAACTTCAACTTCTTTTATAAAATTTATTTTGATTATGATTCAAAACATATTATTTCAATGAAATGCCATAAATTAAAAAGTTATAATTTAGTATGACGATAATTATACAATGAAAAAATGATACATCGTGTAGAGAATGTTTTTATTCGGCCAAAAAAAGTCCGAACGCAAACTGCGTTCGGACTCAGTCTGGCGGAGACGGCGAGATTCGAACTCGCGTGCCGTTGCCGGCAAACTGATTTCGAGTCAGCCCCGTTATGACCACTTCGATACGTCTCCGTATATGTTAACTCGCATTCGCGAGGTTAACGCATTATTTAATTTTATTAGAATTCTCATTAGAACTCAGCGTGTTCTGAAGCGACCGGTGTGCCGTAAACCCGTATTGTTAAAGGCTTTGTGAAGTTTTGACTTCTCAAAACAGCGCAACATTTCGAGTGCGGACCCTTCAACCGCTTGGGTACATCTCCGTATATTTTCACCTGTTTTTAACTCGCAAAAGCTTTTGGAGAGAAAAGCAGGAGAGAAAACATAAAAGTATTCGATTTGGAATTTTGAAAACCCGGAATTAGCAGGGGTTTTCAGGGGGACGAAATTCCCAGCTTCTGCCGAAATTTCGAGTCAGTCCCGTTATGACCACTTCGATACCGCTACTTGTCACGGGGTGTATCATACCATACTTTCCGCTGGGGTGCAACTTCTTTTTCTGCGGGGTATATTTTGACGCGGCGGCGCATGTACTGATGGGAGAGGGGGGGACGGCTATGGAGAAGCGGGTGCTGATCTGGGATGATGGCCTAAATTATGTAAACTACATGGAAGCGTTGCGAGCAGTGGACCTGACGCCGGTGGTAGGGCGCGAGGCGGCCGGCCCGTGCGCTGCGCTGCTGCTTCCCGGCGGTGGGGATATCGCGGATCGGCTGCCGGAGGATGAGATCCGGACGATCAGGGCCTATGCGGCGGCGGAAAAGCCGATTTTGGGTATCTGCCGGGGAATGCAGGCGCTGAACGTGTTTTTCGGCGGGACACTGTATGCACGTGTGCCGGGACACCAGGTCAAGGCGGGCGATATTCTGCATGATACACGGGCGGTGGGTGAACTGGCGGAGCTGGTGGGTACCACGCCGCGGGTCAACAGCAACCACCACCAGGCCATCTGCCGCCTGGGGCGGGGGCTGGGTGTGCGGCAGTGGGCGGCGGATGGCGTGATCGAAGGGATATGTCACAGCCGCCTGCCGGTGCTGGGGGTACAGTGGCACCCGGAGCGCCAGGCCTTTGCGCTGCGGCGGGGGGATGCTGCGGACGGTGCGGCGGTGTTCTGGTGGCTGGCAGGCAGAAAAGAACAGCGGCGGTTGACAAGGGCGGTCAAGTATGCCTATAATGGAGAAAACTGACAAGCGAGGTATACCGCGATGGAAAAGCTCCGCGCCTTTCTGAAACGAAAGGACATCGTTTTCTCCGCCAAGCGCTATTTTATTGACGCCATGGGCGCTATGGCACAGGGATTGTTCTGCACGCTGCTGGTGGGTACCATCCTCAACACCATCGGCCAGCAGTTCCACATCGGATTCCTGAACGCCGTCATCGTCACCATCGGCAAGGGCGATGGCGCGGTGAACTACACCATCGGCGGGCTGTGCTCGGCTATGGTAGGCCCCGGTATGGCCGTGGCCATCGCCCGGGCGCTGAACGCGCCGCCGCTGGTGCTGTTCTCCCTGATCCCCGTGGGTTTTGCCACCAACTACATGGGCGGCGCGGGCGGCCCTCTGGCGGTGCTGTTCGTGGCCATCGTTGCCGCGGAGCTGGGCAAGGCCGTCAGCAAGGAGACGAAGATCGACATTCTGGTGACGCCCATCGTCACCGTGCTGGTGGGCGTGGGATTTGCCGCGCTGATCGCCGCGCCGGTGGGCACGGCGGCCT
>ERZ779840.1056-NODE-1056-length-28308-cov-5.828868_pt1 | contig 28308 bp, 27 predicted proteins | sample MGYA00511561_ERZ779840 | MGnify/ENA primary metagenome ERZ779840 (study PRJEB29588, sample SAMEA2162036) | human gut metagenome | biome: human gut; feature: human-associated habitat; material: faeces | place: Denmark | collected 2008/2010 ...
AGGTATTTGATGATGGCAGGAAAATGATTGATTCGGGAAGCTGTGATGCCGTTCTGGTGGCAACACCACATTATCTGCATCCGGAATTCGTCATCTATGCATTGGAGCATGGACTGCATGCGATCAGCGAAAAACCGGCAGGAGTCTACACGAAACAGGTACGGGAGATGAATGAGGCAGCGGAAAGGTCTGACAGATCCTTTGCCATCATGTTAAATCAGAGAACCAACTGTGTATACAGAAAACTTCACGAAATGATCCAGAGCGGCGAACTTGGGCAGCTGCGACGTGTCAACTGGATCATCACCGACTGGTATCGTAATCAGAGCTATTATGATGCGGCGGGCTGGAAGGCAACCTGGGACGGAGAAGGTGGCGGCGTGCTGTTGAACCAGTGTCCGCACCAGCTGGATCTGCTGCAATGGCTGTGCGGCATGCCTGTGAAGGTGAGAGCCTTCTGCCACGAAGGAAAATGGCATGATATCGAGGTCGAGGATGATGTGACGGCTTATATGGAATTTGAAAACGGAGCCACCGGTGTCTTCGTGACTACCACGGCAGATGCTCCAGGAACCAACCGGCTGGAGCTGACCTTCGAGGAAGCGGCCTTCGGCTGTAAGAAGGAAGTCCCCGTACCGCGCATTGAGCAGTGCCCCGACTGCAAGGGCACGGGCTGCGCGCCCGGTACCACGCCGGAGATATGCCCCGACTGCAAGGGCAGCGGCACAGTCAAGACCACGCAGCGCACACCGTTCGGCGCGGTGCAGTCCATGGGTCCGTGCCAGAAGTGCCGCGGCACCGGCAAGATCATCCACCAGCCGTGCAAGACCTGCCGCGGTATGGGTAAGATACGCCGCCAGCATAAGCTGACGGTCAATATCCCTGCTGGTATCGACGACGGTCAGGCTTTTTCCGTCAGCGGCGCGGGCAACGCAGGCTCTAACGGCGGCCCCGCAGGCGACCTCATCGTCACGGTACTGATCCGCCAGCATGAGCGCTTCGAGCGTGACGGCACGTCCGTCCTGCTCGAGCAGGACATCAACTTTGCTCAGGCGACACTCGGTGCGGAGATTGAGGTCCCGACGCTTGACGGCAGGGTGAAGCTGACCATACCCGAGGGCACGCAGAGCGGCACGACTTTCCGTATACGCGGCAAGGGCATTCCGTATGTCCGCGGCAACGGCCGCGGCGACCAGTTCGTCACGGTGAATATCAGGACGCCGAAGAACCTGACTTCCTCGCAGAAAGAGCTGCTGCGTCAGTTCGCCGCGTCAATGGGCGACCTTGACGGCGAATCCGGCAAGAGCATCTTCGGCAAGAAGAAAAGATAAAACATAAGACATTACAGTACATTTCAAGGCGCTGCGCGGCGTATCGCGCAGCGCCTTTTGCCGTTTCCTGCGGGTATATGACTCCCCCGCCGCTTGCCATAGCCGCGGGGGATGTATATAATGGACACGTAAACTATTTGCGCGAGGTATGAGCATGAGCAGGATCTTACTTTTAGAGGACGACCTGAGCCTTATAACCGGGCTCTCCTTTGCTTTCAGAAAACAGGGCTTTGAAGCGGACAACGCCAGAACGCTCAGGGAAGCGGACGCGCTGTGGGCAGACGGGAAATACGACCTTTTGGTGCTGGACGTGTCCCTGCCGGATGGCTCGGGCTTTGAGTTCTGCCAAAGGGTGCGGCGCACATCAAAGGTGCCGATCATCTTCCTCACCGCGTCTGACGAGGAGACGAGCATCATCATGGGTCTCGACATCGGCGGGGACGACTATATCACAAAGCCGTTCAAGCTCGGCGTGCTCATCTCCCGCATCAATGCCCTGCTGCGCCGGGCAGGCGCTTTCGACGCGGCGGACACGGAGCTGTGCTCCAACGGCATCAGAGTGCTTCTGCTCCAGAGTCAGGCTTTCAAGAACGGCGAGGCGCTTGAGCTGACCGCCGCGGAATATAAGCTTCTGTGCCTGTTTATGCACAACCCGAACACAGTGCTGACCAAGGGGCAGATATTGGACAAGCTCTGGGACTGCGACGGGAACTATATCGACAGCAGCACCCTCACGGTCTACATCCGACGGCTGCGCATGAAAATAGAGGACGACCCGGGCGCTCCGCAGATGCTCCTGACGGTCCGCGGCATGGGCTACAAGTGGAGCGTCATCAGCTGAGGTGCGGCATGAAGATACTTGCGAATAAGGATATACGCGATCTCTTCCTCGCGCTCACGCTCGTTCTGTGCGCCCTGCTTCTGCTGACCGTGGGCTTCATGTGGCTCGCCTGCCGGAGCTTTTCACTGTGGCTGCCGCTGCTGTTCCTGCTCGCGGGCGGCGCGGTGTGGCTGCTCTGCCTTGGATATTTTAAGCGTCAGAACCGCTCAATGGAGCAGGCGGTATTGCAGATAAACGCCTACCTCGAAGGCGACCGCAGCGCCCGCATCGAGTGCGACAGCGAGGGCGAGCTGTACCGCCTGTTCCATTCCGTCAACTCTATGGCAGCCGTGCTGAACGCCCACGCGGACAACGAGCTGCGCGAAAAGGAGTTCCTGAAAAACACGATATCCGATATCTCCCACCAACTCAAAACGCCGCTCGCGGCGCTGAACATATATAACGGGCTATTGCAGGACGAAGACATTGACGCAAAAGCTGTGAAAGAGTTTGCCGAACTGTCCGAGCAGGAGCTTGACCGCATCGAAACTCTCGTGCAGAACCTGCTCAAGATAACACGGCTCAACGCGGGCTCCATCGCCTTTGAAAAGGGCACGGAAAACGTCGCTGACATGATGCAGGATATCGCGCTGCACTTCGCGTACCGCGCAAAGCAGGAGGAGAAGGCGCTCACTCTCGCCGGTGCGGAGGACACTTCCCTTTTCTGTGACCGTGATTGGATCATTGAAGCCATCGGCAACCTTGTGAAAAACGCGCTCGACCACACGGATAAGGGCGGCACTGTACGCATCGAGTGGCGCGCCCTGCCCTCCGCCGTGCAGCTCAAGGTCGCAGACAACGGCTGCGGCATCCACCCCGAGGATCTGCACCATATCTTCAAGCGCTTCTACCGCAGCCGCTTCTCCAAGGACACGCAGGGCGTCGGACTCGGCCTGCCGCTGGCAAAGGCGATAATCGAAGCGCATAATGGGACTATCGAAGTCGACAGCGAGCTTGGCCGCGGCACGGTGTTTACCGTGAACTTTCCGAATCCTACAAAATTGTAGGATCACTGTAGGCTCGCTGTAATATTACGGTGCTATTCTTTCATGCACAGGCCGGAAGAATATGGTCTGTCCAACAGAAAGAGGTGTTTGCACTATGGATCTATTAGAAGTCAAAAATATTTGTAAGACCTACGGCAGCGGGGAGACCGCGGTCAGAGCCCTGAAAGACGTGAGCTTTTCCGTACCCAAGGGCGAATACGTCGCGATAGTCGGCGAATCCGGCTCGGGCAAAAGTACGCTCCTCAACATGATCGGCGCGCTGGACACGCCCACTTCCGGTAAGGTGCTGATAGACGGCAGGGACGTTTTCGCCATGGACGACAAGAAGCTGACCATCTTCCGCCGGCGGAACATCGGCTTTATCTTCCAGGCCTTCAACCTGATCCCGGAACTGACGGTCGAGCAGAACATAATCTTCCCCGTGCTGCTCGATTACCAGAAACCGGACAAGGCCTACCTTGAGGAGCTGCTGACAGTGCTGAACCTGCGGGAGCGCCGCCATCATCTGCCGAGCCAGCTCTCCGGCGGGCAGCAGCAGCGCGTGGCCATCGGGCGCGCGCTCTTCACGCGCCCCTCCCTGATCCTCGCCGACGAGCCGACCGGCAACCTCGATTCGCAGAACAGCAGCGAGGTAATCGCTCTGCTGAAGAACGCATCGAAAAAGTACGAGCAGACCATCATTATGATAACCCACAGCCGCAGCATCGCGCAGACGGCCGACCGGGTACTTCAGGTGTCGGACGGACGACTCACCGATTTTGGGAGGTGCCGGGAATGATGAGCTATCTCAGCCTTGTGCCCATCTCCGCGCGCGTTCACAAGCGCCAGAGCCGCATGACACGTATATGCATCATCCTTGCGGTGTTTCTCGTGACTTCTATCTTTTCCCTGCTTGAGATGTGGATGGACGGGCAGACCACGGCCATGCGCAGCAAGCACGGCGACTGGCACATCGCGCTTCAGAACATGACCGAGGATAAAGCGGAGCAGATCATAGACGGCTCCGATGTAAAGTATTCCTCATGGTTTGACGCGGTCAATGCGGACGCAGACAGCGGCTATTACATCAGTGGGAAAACCGCCGTGCTCTACGGCGTTGAGGAGGCCTACACCGCGGATATCATGGACTACCCGCTGGAGGGCTCGTTCCCGCAGACCGAAAAAGAAGTCGCCGTCAGCGCCGACGCAAAGGAACTGCTCGGCGTGCAGCTCGGCGGCAGCATTGTTCTGAGCACGCCCGCGGGCGATCTGAGCTATACGGTATCCGGATTTTTTGAGGACGACGGGGAATTCAACGACATCATCGATGGGGTCTGCGTCTATATGCGCAGAGACGCATTTGATGAAGTGCGTGAGTTAAACGGCGCAGAACCCGCGTCCCGGTTTTATATTCGCTTTCAAAGCGAGCGCGGGCTTAAAAAGGCCATAGCCGATATAAAGGCGCGGTACTCCCTCACAACTGAGAACGTCGTTGAAAACACGGCTGTCCTGAGCCTTCTGGGCGCGAGCAGCAACGAGAGCGTAAACGCCCTTTATCCTCTGGCAATATCCTGTTTTGTCATTATCCTGATCGCAGGCGTCTTTATGATCTCAGGCTGCATGAACAGCAACGTCGCGCAGCGCACGAAGTTTTTCGGCATGCTGCGCTGCATCGGCGCAAGCAAGCGGCAGATAATCCGCTTCGTGCGGCTTGAGGCGCTGAACTGGTGCAGGACGGCTATCCCCATCGGCTGCGCGTTAGGGACGGTGATATGCTGGATATCATGCCTGATATTGAGATTTTTCGTAAAGGGCGAATGGGCGGATATGCCGCTGTTCTCGGTGAGCATAAGCGGCATACTCTGCGGGGCGGCCATCGGCGTCATCACCGTGTTCGTTGCGGCGCAGGCACCGGCGGAGCAGGCGGCAAGGGTCTCCCCCGCCGCAGCGGTATCCGGCAATACAGATGCCGCTCCAAATTTCGTCCGCGCGGCAAACACAAAGCTTTTCAAAATTGAAACCTCTCTCGGCGTCCACCACGCGATACAGTCAAAGAAAAACCTGATCCTTATGACAGGCTCCTTTGCGCTGACGATCATGCTGTTCCTGACCTTTTCTGCCTGTCTTGACATCGTCCACAAGCTGCTCCCATCCGTGAGCGACTTCACCCCGGACATCGCGATAACGAGTCAGGACGACTCAAACTCCATACCCAGCAGCATATCGCGGGAGATTTCCGGAATACCGGGGGTGGAGTCCGTTTTCGGCATGATGCACAGCATCGAATATCCCGCTGAGATCAACGGACATGCAGCAACCGTTGACCTGTTTTCCCACGGGGACACCCTGCTGGACAGCTTCAAACGCTCCGTCATAAGCGGAGATATATCAAAGGTGTACGGTAATTCCCGGTACGTAATGGCGGTATACAGCGACCATACAAGTCTTGACGTTGGGGACACGGTAAAAATCGGGGACGAGGTACTGGAAGTCGGGTGTGTCCTGTCCGAGGGCGTCGGCAGCATCAGCGGCTCGCCGGTCATAGTATGCTCGGATGAGACCTACACGCGCCTGACGGGCGAGCAGGGCTACGCCATGATCGGCGTCATGCTGGAAAAAGACGCATCCGAAGCGGCGGTAAACAGAATTTATGCGCTGTCAGACGGGTACGTAATTATGGACCGCAGAGCGGAGGATGATACGGTCCAAGGCTCATATTGGGTGTTCAGGATCGCGGCATACGGTTTTCTCGCCATCATTTCATTGATAACGATACTGAACATTATGAACAGCGTCTCAATGGGCGTGTCGGCAAGGATGAAGCAGTACGGAGCCATGCGCGCTGTCGGCATGGAGAGCCGGCAGGTCACGAAAATGATAGCCGCCGAGGCGATGACCTACGCCGTCAGCGGTGCGATTGTCGGTATCTTCTTCGGGCTGCTGCTCCACTATCTTATCTACGTCAGGATAGTTATCACCCATTTCGGCGGCGCGTGGAGCATTCCCTTTACCGCTCTCGCCGCGGTGCTTCTGCTCGTCGTTTTCTCCTGCGCGGTGTCGATCCATGCCCCGGCAAAGCGCATACGCAGCATGGCGATAACCGAGACGATAAACGAACTGTGACGCACCGCGGGTTTAATGTTTATTTAATATTCCGTTATCTGAAATTTAATCTGCTCTCTCATAATGGGTGCATGCCCAATGAGGGAGCAGATTTTATTTTCAATATTTTTGGAGGATACCGGAATGAAAGAACATGTTATGAAGCTCAACTACCCAAAGACATTCAAGCGCATTATCGTGCTGTTTATCCTGCTGGCCGTCATCGCGTGGCTCTACAAGAGCGCCGTGAACGAGAAGATGAACAAGTCCCTCTGGCCGATACTCGGAATTTTCTTCAACATCTTTGCCGTCATGGCTTTCTGCATCGTGCGCGACAAGCCGGAAAAAGCGTAATACCAGCCTTAATAAAGGCTTAAAGAAAGTTCAGCCGTCCTTAATGGCATTTTGCCCGAGCCGCTGGTATGCTGTCGCCATAGATAAGAAACGAGGTGCTTTACTGTGCATACAGTTGAAATGATAAACTTTATAATCATGTGCCTGTTCTTCGCGTGCTACGTGTATCAGTTCGTATACATACCCATCGCGTGGCTGCCGAGGAAAAAGGAAACGCTCCACGCGCCCATGCACCGCTTCGCTGTGCTGATCGCAGCGCGCAACGAGGAGGCCGTCATCGGCAAGCTTATCGACAGCATAAAGGCGCAGAGCTATCCCGGCAGGCTCGTGAAGATATTCGTCGCGGCGGACAACTGCACGGATGCAACTGCCGAAGCCGCGCGCAGCCACGGTGCGGAGGTATATGAGCGCTATGACATGACGCGGCGCGGCAAGGGCTATGCGCTGGACTTTCTGCTCAGGGAGATAAAGCTGCGAGGGCACGGCCGCTTTGACGGCTACATAGTTCTCGATGCGGACAACGTCCTTGACCGGGACTTCATCCTGCACATGAACGAAACTTTCTCCGCCGGGCATGACATCGTCACCTGCTACCGCAGCTCCAAGAACTACGGCGACAACTGGATCTCCGCGGGCTACGCGCTGTGGTTCCTGCGCGAGTCGCGCTATCTCAACAGTGCACGCGCACGCCTCGGCTCAAGCTGCGGCGTATCCGGGACAGGCTTTCTGTTCTCACAGGCCGTGCTTGACGCGCAGGGCGGCGGATGGCCGTTCCACCTGCTGACGGAGGATATAGAGTTCACGATCGATAACGTCACGCGCGGCATGAAGGTCGGCTACTGTCCAGACGCCATTGCATACGACGAACAGCCCATCAGCTTCCGTCAGTCCTGGGCGCAGCGCCTGCGCTGGTCGCGCGGGTACCTGCAGGTGTTCAAGAAATACGGACGCGCGCTCATCTCCGGCATTTTCAGCGGCAGCTTCTCCTGCTACGATATGGCGATGAGCATCATGCCCGCCGCCGTGCTGACAGGGCTGAGCATCGTCGTGAACCTCGGTGCTGCGCTCGTCAACGTTCTGTACTACCATGAATGGGGCGTGCTCGGCGTCTCCGCACTGCAAACGCTTGTGAACCTCTATCTCACGCTGTTTATAATCGGCGCGATAACGACCGCGACAGAGTGGAAAAGCATCCACTGTGAACCGGCAAAGAAGATATTCTATGTGTTCACCTTTCCCCTGTTCATGCTCAGCTATGTGCCGATCGTTATCCACTCGCTCTTTGTCACGCCCGAGTGGACGCATATCGACCACACGCGCACGCTTGATGTGCAGCAGATATGCGCTGGGCAGTACCGCGACGCAGTTTAAGTTTAGTTTAATCTTGCTTTATGCGTGCTTTAAGCGCGTGCGCGATAATAACACCGTCCCAAGGGAGGGACGGTGTTATTACTTATATCGGAGGTAATTTACAATGAAGAACAACATCGCGGCAGGGCTCGCCGTCTCGCCGCACATTCTCAAAAGACTGATGGAGCGCGACATGGGTGCGGTGATGTACATGGTGATCGGCTCGCTCTACGCTATCGTCGTCGGCCCCACGACGCTCAAGGTGCCGCAGCCCGCAATGACGTTCGCCGACTTCAGCATAGTCTGGTTCATCATCGGCGCGGCGGCAGTGCTCGCGCTGTGCGTGTGCTCGCTGACGCTGTCATTGACAAACCGTTAAAAAGCAATGACTGCCTTTTTTCGGCAGTCATTGCTTATCAGTCTTTTTTCAATAGAAACGGCTTCCCCATCGGATAGGGCGTTGCGCGCCGGGCTGAATTTATCTGCGCCGTCATGCCCGCTCTGTCGGTGACAACGAGCCCTGCAAGGCGATCAATGCCGTGCTCCAAAAGCTCCGGACACATGGGGCAGCTCGGCCCCACAAGTATCGTATAGGCATCCCGGCACAGCTCCAGCAGATGCGGGAGCGTCTTGTTCACAAGCGTGCTCGCCGTGATTATGACCGTATCGCAGCGCGGCAGCAGCTCATCGCAGGCGGAATCCGGATAGTCGCCGGGCTTCGGGTCGCGCTCAAGCGTCCATATCTGCGCGGCGCTGCTGCGTATCCCGGGCGTCAGCTTGAGGTGCCCCACCACGCCTATCGTCTGCCCGCGCAGGTCGAGCCCCGCCGTGCAGTAGTTTTCTACCGGCTCATAAGCGCCGAGGCGCTCCAGCCGCTCCGGGGTGTTATAATACGCATTCACTGCCGCCATGCCGAATGACGCCTCGCGCAGGTTCCAGCTCTTTGAAGCCTGTGCAAGCTCCCTGAGCGGCATACCGGTCATGTCTCCTCGGAACATTCGCGGCGCGGTGTCTTCCTCCACAGTCATCGCGATGCCGAAGGCCGTCTCCGTCTCCGCGGCGCTCCAGCCGCCGCCGGATATCGCGGCGGCAACGGTCTCTTCCGTGTCTATCCCGGCAAGCAGCGTATCGTATATAGCAAAAAAATCCTTCATGTCCAGCTCCATGTGTGCATTAGTTTTCATTTATCATATCCCATATTTTCCCCGTTGTAAATGGGATTTTCTTGACATTGGCGGCAAATGCGGTATTATAATAAGTTTTGCAATCAGTCAGCGCCGCTTTATAAGCGGCGGGCAAATCCGGGTTTTAAGTCCCGGCAATTGTGAAAGACGGCGATCCTCTTGGAAAACAAAGGAAAGAAAAAGTTCTCTCAGGCGATGCTGTTCATAATTCTCTTCGGCATTGTCAGCCTGTTTTCGGACATGACGCATGAGGGCGCATCGAGCATACGCGGCGCATACCTGGCCCTGCTCGGCGCGTCTGCGGCGACGATAGGCTTCATCTCCGGTCTCGGCGAGCTTGTAGGCTACTCGATGCGCTATGTATTCGGCAAGCTTACGGACAAATCCAAGCAGTATTGGCCGATGACCATAGCCGGCTACGTGCTGGATATCATCGCCGTCCCCGCTCTCGCCCTCGTCGGCGAGCACGGCTGGATCGCGGCCTGCGTGCTGCTGGTCATCCAGCGCATGGGCAAGGCGATAAAGAAGCCCGCGAAAGATACCATCATGTCCTTTGCCGCATCTCAGGAGGGCGTCGGCAAGAGCTTCGGCATTCAGGAGGTGCTCGACCAAATCGGCGCGTTCATCGGCCCGGTGCTGCTCTACCTCGTGATGCTCTTCAAGACCGAGGGCACAACCTTTGAAATTTACTCCACCTGCTTTGCGGTGCTGGCCATCCCCGGCGCGATAACGCTCATTCTCCTTATCGTCACGCGCTGCAAGTTCCCGAATCCCGAGCATTTTGAACCGGAACCCAAGGAATACATTCCCTTCAAGATGAAAAAGGAGTTCATCCTCTATATTGCGGGTATCAGCCTCTTCGCTTTCGGTTTCATTGACTACTCGATAATTATCATGCACGTGTCGCGCACATACTCGCACCTCGCCTCCGGGCTGAGCGAGACGAGCGCACTCGTCTCGACCGGCAGCCTGCCGCTTCTCTATGCGGGCGCAATGCTCGTCGACGCGGTTGCCTCCCTGTTCTTCGGGATGATGTACGACAAGAACGGCGTAAAGGCGCTCGTATGGTCGACGGTCATCTCCGCGCCGTTTGCGGTGTTCGTGTTCGCGTTTGATTCCGTGCCGATGCTGCTCATCGGCGTCGCGCTCTGGGGCGTGGGCATGGGCGCGCAGGAGTCGATACTCAAGGCCGCGGTCACGAGCATGGTGCCGAAAGCCAGCCGCGCAACCGGCTACGGAGTGTTTGAGTGCTCCTTCGGCGCGTTCTGGTTTCTCGGCAGCTGGCTCATGGGCGTGCTGTACGATGTCAGCATCCCGGCGATGATCGCAGTTTCGGTCATCGCGCAGCTTGCGGCGATCCCGCTCTACATAGGCTCTTCAAAGCTGATGAAGAAAGACGAATGAGGAGATCACAATGAATTTACTGCTTACCCTTGATGAAAACTATCTGCCGCCCTGCAAGGTCATGCTCTGCTCTTTCTTTGCCAGCAACCCGAATGAGACGGACGTGACGGTGTATCTGCTCCACAGCGCCATCCCCGGCGATAAGCTGGAGGAGCTCGCGGGTTTCTGCTCCCTCTTCGGCGCGAAGCTGCGCCCCATCACCGTTGACACGGCGCTCTTTGAAAATGCCCCGACCAGCAAGCGCTACCCCAAGGAGATGTACTACCGCCTCCTATCCCCGCTCATCCTGCCGCAGGAGGTGGAAAGGGTGCTGTACCTCGACCCGGATATGCTCATTATCAATCCCCTGCGCCCGCTGTTGGAGCTGAACCTGTGTGGAAAGACCTTTGCCGCTGCGGCGCACACGGGGCTTACCGAAATGGCGAATGAGATCAATCAGGTGCGGCTCGACACTGAGCATGAATACTTTAACTCCGGCGTCATGCTCATCGACCTGAATGCCGCGCGTAAGCTCGTCACTGCGGAGGATGTTTTCCGCTGCGTCAATGAGCACGAAAAGGAGCTGATACTCCCGGATCAGGACGTGTTCAACATCCTCTACGGCGATCAGACCGTGCCCGTTGACGACGTTATCTGGAACTATGACGTGCGCAATTACTCCAAGTACCTTATCCGGAGCACCGGCAGGCATGACCTGTACTGGGTCATGCACAACACTGCCGTCCTGCACTTCTGCGGGAAAAACAAGCCGTGGCACGAGGATTATAAAAATCCCTTCGGCATGCTGTACCTGCACTATATGAATCTTACCGAACGAAAAGGATAATTGACCCGCCGCTCAGTCGTTTATTGACTGAGCGGCGGGTCGTTTCTTTATATTGAGTCGTCAGGGATTCATCGTGTAGTTCGGAGCTTCCTTGGTGATGTAGATATCGTGCGGGTGGCTCTCCTTGAGACCGGCGCTCGTGATGCGCACGAACTTCGACTGGGTACGCAGCTGCTCGATATTGTGCGCACCGACATAGCCCATACCGGAGCGCAGGCCGCCCATCATCTGATAGATGGTCTCGGACACGGGTCCGCGGAAAGGCACGCGCCCCTCGACACCCTCGGGAACGAGCTTCTTGTTGTTCTGCTGGAAGTAACGGTCACGGCTGCCGCAGGCCATTGCGCCCATGCTGCCCATGCCGCGGTAGACCTTGAACTGCCTGCCCTGGAACACCTCGGTGTCGCCGGGTGCTTCCTCGCAGCCGGCAAGCATGGAGCCGAGCATAACGGTCTTTGCACCGGCGGCAAGCGCCTTGACGATATCACCGGAGTACTTGATGCCGCCGTCGGACACGACAGGAATGCCGTACTTGTCGCCCATCTCGGCGCACTGGAGAACAGCGCTGACCTGCGGCATGCCGATACCGGCGACGATGCGCGTGGTGCAGATAGAGCCCGCGCCGATGCCGACCTTGACGCAGTCCGCGCCCGCCTTGATGAGCGCTTCGGTCGCCTCGGCGGTGGCGACGTTGCCCGCGACGAGCTGAGCATCGGGGTACTTGGCCTTGACCTTTTCGACCGTACGCATGATGTTGGCCGAGTGGCCATGGGCAGAGTCGAGCACGAGCACGTCAACGCCCGCATCGATAAGCGCGCCGGTGCGGTCGAGCACGTCATTCGTGACGCCGATGGCGGCTGCGCAGAGCAGACGGCCGGATGCGTCCTTTGCGGAGTTCGGGTACTTGAGCACCTTTTCAATGTCCTTTATCGTGATAAGGCCGCGCAGCTTGTAGTCCTTATCGACTATGGGAAGCTTCTCTATACGGTTCTTCTGGAGGATGGCCTTGGCTTCGTCAAGCGTCGTGCCGACAAGGCCGGTGACAAGCCCGGTCTTGGTCATGACCTCGTCGATGCGGCGGCTCATATCGGTCTCGAACTTCATGTCGCGGTTCGTGATGATGCCGATGAGCTTACCGGTCTCGTCAACAATGGGCACACCGGAGATGCGGAACTTCGCCATGAGTGCGTCCGCGTCGCCGAGGGTATCGCCGGAGCTGAGGTAGAAAGGATTCGTAATAACACCGTTTTCGGAACGCTTGACCAGATCGACCTGCTCGGCCTGATGCTCAATGCTCATGTTCTTATGGATAACGCCGATGCCGCCCTCTCTCGCGACCGCGATCGCCATGCGGTACTCGGTGACGGTATCCATGGCCGCGCTCATCACGGGCACGTTGAGCCTGATCTTATTGGTGAGCCATGTTCCAAGCTCAACATCGGCAGGCAGAATGTCGCTCTCGGCGGGAACGAGAAGCACGTCATCAAACGTGAGCCCCTCACCGACGAAACGGCTGCTGTACAAATCCTGAAGACCCATATGATATTACCCCTTTTCTTATTCTATTTTATATAAGTCAGCACCGCGTAAGACGTCTGCGGTGCTGACTTATATTTCTGCCATTTTAACAGATTCCGCAGTAAAGTCAAGCATATTATTTGCCGTGGCTGCGGGCGTAGTAGAATATGTACTGCTGGGCAAGACCGGCGTATTCGCCGAGCACTGCGGGATCAAAGTTCTTGGGGAAGTTCTCCTTGAGCGCGCGCCTTATCCACACGTCTATCGGGAACGCTTCGAGGTGGTACAGTCCGAAGAGCACGACACAGTTTGCGACCTTAGGCCCTATCCCCTGCTCGCGCATGAGCCGCGCACGTGCGCTGACGCAGTCGCAGCTTATCAGTGCCTCAAGGTCGAGGCTCCCGTCCGCGACGGCCTGCGCCGCAGACATGATATACGGCGCGCGGTACCCGCAGCGCAGCACGTCCAGCGCCCCCGGTTCGAGCGCGGCTATCCTCTGCGCCGAAGGGAAAGTGTAGTACGTCACTCCCTCAAACTCAACAGGCTCGCCGAAGCTTTCACACAGCCGCTCGACGATGCCCTTTATGCGGCTGATGTTATTGCACTGGGAGATAATGAACGAGCACAGCGCCTCCCACGGCTCCTGCCGCAGTATCCTTATCCCCTGCCCGTAGGCTATGCAGGCATCGAGATATTCCCCGCCGTGAAACCCTGCGCTTATCCCGGCATAGTCCCGGTCAAGGTCAAAGTATTCGCGCCACAGCGCTTCCGGAGCATCCGAGCATAGGTACACTTCCCCGTTTTCCGTCCAGACCCGCGCGGGATATCCGAATGCTATGCCGCGGTACACGCCGCTCTCGTCCGCGTTCCAGCGGAAGCACTGCCCGCACTCAAAGGTCTTTTCTATATCAAGCTCACGCGCTGATGCCAAATGTATCGTCTCCGCCATTTATGCCACTCCCTGTTATATTTCTATTTCTGTGCCTTCCTGTACTCCGAGGGCAGCAGGTGGTAGCGCTCCCGGAAGGCCGAGGAGAACTTACCCGCGCTGTCATAGCCCACGGCCTCTGCCACAGCGGCAATGCTCAGCTCCGTCTCGCGCAGCAGCTCCGCCGCCTTTTCCATGCGGTGCTCCTTCATGTGCGAGGCTATCGACTCCCCGTACACCGCCTTGAAAACGTCCTTAAGCGTCGTCGGGTTCATAAGGTATTTGTGCGCAAGATCCTCAATGGTGATGCGCTCCTCCGGGTGGGCAAGCAGCTCATCGTGCATGCGCCGCGCTGTCTCCACCTGCTCGACGGAGAAGCCCTCGACGCTCTGTCCCGCGGCCTCGCCCTCGCCGCCGCGCGGGCAGGATATCTCCATGACGCGCTCTGTCACCTTATGCAGCAGCTGCGCCTCTATCGTATCGGCAGCCTTATAATAGACCTCACGTCCGTCACGCCGGCTGGTGATAAGCCCCGCCTCGCGCAGCTGCCGCAGGTGGTGCGACACCGCGGGGCTCGACATATCCACCAGCGCCGAAATATTCGCCACGCACTCCTCGCAGTGGCACAGCAGCCAGAATATTCTCAGGCGGCTGCTGTCGTCAAGCAGGCGGAACACATCGGCCACAGCGTCAAAATCACGCTCGCGCACAAGCTGCTTTTTCAGGAAAGCAGCCTTTCTCGGATTTCCGTGATCATGGGGCAGAAGCTTCTCGTCCATGGTGCATCTCACGCGGCGCAATGCCCGCGTTTTCCTTTCCATTTTCCTTTTGGAAAACATAATTTCCTTTTTGGCAGAGGCTGCCTCCGAGGCATTGACTTTCCCCCGCGCACATATTATACTTCAGCCATAAAGATTAAACAAGCACTTAATCATTAATCTTGGAAAGGAACTTATAAAAATGAAAAAGAGCTACAAGATCGATGTCGACTGCGCAAACTGCGCAAACCTCATGGAGAAGGCCGCAAAAGAGACCGCCGGTGTCAAGGACGCAAGCGTCAACTTCATGGCACTGAAGATGTTCGTCGAGTTTGAAGAGGGTGCGGAGCCCGAAAAGGTCATGAAGGACGTTCTCAAGGCCTGCCGCAAGGTCGAGCCCGACTGCGAGATCTTCATGTAAAACTCATCGCCCCGCTCGTTTACGAGCGGGGTGTGCTATAAGACATCATCCAAAAGGAGAGGCACCATGAACAGAAAGCAGAAAAAGAATCTGATCCGCATTATCATTGCCGCGGTGCTGCTGATCTTCATCAATCTTGTCAGTCTCCCGGCATGGCTCAGCGTGGTACTGTATCTCGCGGCATATATAGTCATCGGCTATGACATTCTCCGCAAAGCTTTCAAGGGCATTCTCAACAAGCAGGTCTTTGATGAAAACTTCCTTATGGCCGTCGCTACTGTCGGTGCCATCGCGCTGGCCGTGTATGAGCGCAGCGCCGATCTGAGCGAGGCCGTCGCGGTCATGCTGTTCTACCAGATAGGCGAGCTGTTCCAGAGCTACGCCGTCGGCAAGAGCCGCCGCAACATCAGCGCCCTGATGGACATCCGCCCCGACTACGCGAATATTGAAAAGGACGGTCAGCTTGAGCGCGTCGATCCGGACGAGGTCGAGATCGGCAGCGTCATCGTCGTCCAACCCGGTGAGAAGGTTCCTATTGACGGTACCGTCATTGAAGGCACCTCCAGCCTCAACACCAGCGCCCTGACGGGCGAGAGCCTGCCGCGCGACGTCGCCGTCGGCGATGAGATCATAAGCGGCTGCATCAACATGACGGGTGTCCTCAAGATAAGGACGAGCAAGGCCTTCGGCGAATCCACCGTCTCCAAGATCCTTGAGCTTGTCGAAAGCTCCGGTGCGCGCAAGTCCCGCGCGGAGAGCTTTATATCCCGCTTCGCCCGCGTCTATACCCCGGTCGTCTGCTACAGCGCTCTGGCACTCGCGGTGCTGCCGCCGGTCATTCGCCTCATCATGGGCATGGGCGGCGAGTGGAGCACATGGATCTACCGCGCGCTCACCTTCCTTGTCATCAGCTGCCCCTGCGCGCTGGTCATCAGCATCCCGCTCAGCTTCTTTGCCGGTATCGGCGGAGCGAGCCACGAGGGCATTCTTATAAAAGGCTCGAACTATCTTGAGACTATGTCTCAGGTAAAGACGATGGTGTTCGACAAGACCGGCACACTCACTCAGGGCGTGTTCGAGGTCAGCGGCATCCACCACAGTGCCATTGAGGATGAGAAGCTCATAGAGTATGCGGCACTTGCCGAGTGCGCTTCTTCCCATCCGATAAGCCAGAGCCTGCGCCGCGCCTACGGTAAGGAGATCGACCGTGAGCGTGTGACGGATATTCAGGAGGTCTCCGGCAAGGGCGTCATAGCCAAGGTCGACGGCGTGAGCGTCGCGGCGGGCAATGACAAGCTCATGGCACAGCTGGGCATTGAGGCCATCCCCTGCCGCAGCGTCGGCACGGTTATACATATTGCCATTGACGGCAAGTACTCCGGGCACATTCTTATCTCAGATGTTGAGAAGCCCGACGCAAAGGATGCCATCGCCGCGCTCAAGCGCGCCGGCGTCACCAAGACCGTCATGCTCACCGGCGACGCTGACAGGGTCGCGCAGTACACGGCAAAGAATCTCGGAGTCGACGAGGTCTACAGCGAGCTGCTGCCCGGTGACAAGGTCGACAAGGTCGAAATGCTGCTCTCCAAGCTCGAAGGCCGCGGCAGGCTTGCCTTCGTCGGCGACGGCATCAACGACGCGCCTGTGCTCTCCCGCGCTGATATCGGCATCGCCATGGGCGCGATGGGCTCCGACGCCGCCATTGAAGCTGCCGACATCGTCCTCATGGACGACGACCCGATGAAGATCGCCAAGGGCATAAATATATCCCGCAAGTGCATCCGCATCGTGCATGAGAACATCGTGTTCGCGCTCGTCATCAAGTTTGCGTGCCTGCTGCTTGGCGCGCTCGGTATCGCGAACATGTGGGCCGCGATCTTCGCCGACGTCGGCGTTATGGTCTTGGCCGTGCTCAATGCGATACGCGCTCTCAGAGTCTAAAAGCATAATACAACTAAAAAAACTCCTGCTTGCGGGTGAATCCGCAGGCAGGAGTTTTTTATTATCTTTATACGCCGAAGCAGGCAAACATTATTACGAGGTAGACTATGTAAAGCCCGCCGATGAAGAAGCCTATCCAGCGCTTGAAGCGCCCGCAGATAAGCGCCGGGACGAGCGCACCCGCGGAGACGATAAGGCAGGCCGGGATATCCAGCAGCATACCCTGATTCTCGACCGTCAGGGGCTTGCCGAGAAGCAGCGCGCACAGCGGCATGATGAGCGTGATGTCCATCAGGTTTGCGCCGATGATGTTGCCGACTGAGAGGTCGGACTGCTTTTTCCTGATGGCGGTGATGGTCGTCACAAGCTCCGGCAGAGAGGTGCCTATCGCGATCATCGTCGCGCCGATGATGGAATCGGGAACATGCAGCAGCTGTGCCAGCGCCGTGCCGTTATCAATAAGAAGCTGCGCACCGAGTACGATCGCCGCCGCGCCAAGCAGGAACTTGCCGATGTTTATGAGTATGTTCTTCCCGCTGGTGTCGACCTGCACTATCTCATTGCTCTCCGCGCCGTGCTCGCGCTTTGCGGAAATGAGGCTGTCCGCCATGAAGCCTGCGAAAAACAGCAGGATCACAACGCTCTCGATGATTGAGAGCTGGCCGTCCCGCGTGAATGCGCACAGCACCGCAACGGAGCCGAGCAGCAGGCAGGCCTTGACCGCGTACTGGCGACGCGGCATCATGCACTCAAGGCACACGAGCGACAGGCACATGATAAGCCCGGTGTTGGCCGTGACGGAGCCGACAGCGTTGCCGACGGCGATATCCGCATTGCCCTCATAGGCAGCGAACACCGACACCATCATTTCCGGCATAGTCGTTGCAAAGCTCACGACCGTTGCGCCGATGATGAACTTCGGGATGCGCGACGCTTCAGCTATCCACGTCGCAGCGTCGACAAAGAAGTCTCCGCCCTTGATGATGCACAGAAGCCCCGCTGCAAACAGCAGCAGAACAAAGAAAAGGTTCCCTCCGGTAAAATCGATACCCATAGTGATCTCCTTCCGGCTGACGTGCAAAAAAATAAGACTTCCGCACGATCAGCAAATGTGATGTGCTAAAAGTCTCATTACCTATCTTTACAGGCGCATGACCACCGGGAGAACTCCCAGGAGATTGTTGACCATGCCTTTGCAACTACTCCCTTTTAACGTTAGGTCATGTTAACATATCGGCATCATCTTGTCAAGGAGTTTTTGGGGTATGCACGGAAATTTCTATTGACTTAATTCTTAACAGGATTTATACTCGTAATGTTTTTTTATTCAGTCGTGAAAGGAGTCTGCCATGAAGAACAACCGCCGTCAGTCACTGTACGCGCTGCTCGCTGCGATAATCTGGGGAGCCGCTTTCTCCGCTCAGAGCATGTGCGCGCAGTATCTCGGGCCGTTCACGATAACGGCTCTGCGTTCTATCATCGCCTTTTTGGTTCTGCTTATCGTCTGCCTGCTGCGCAGGAGGACCAAGGTCGGCTCCCGACGCGATATAATCGTTGGCAGTCTTATCTGCGGCGCGGCGCTCTTCGCCGCCGCAAATCTTCAGCAGCTCGCGATCAATATGGGTGCGTCCGCCGGTAAGGCCGGCTTTGTTACGGCGCTGTATATCGTGCTCGTCCCGGTCGGGCAGATCTTCTTTAAGCATACCCTGCCGTCCCGCCACTGGATCGCCGTCGCCGTTGCCGTCACCGGCATGTATTTTCTCTGCATCACCGATGGCTTCTCCATATCCTCCACCGACCTTATCCTCCTGATGTGCGCTTTCCTGTTCACTATTCAGATCCTCTCGGTCGACAGGTTCAGCTTCAGGGTCGACGGGCTCGTGCTCAGCTGCGGAATGTTCCTCGTTGTCTCTGTGCTGTCGGCGCTTGTCGCGCTGCCGTTCGAGGAGATAAGCGTATCGGCGGTGCGCTCGTGCATCTGGCCGCTGCTTTATATTTCCGTTTTCTCAAGCTGCCTTGGCTACACCTTCCAGATCCTCGCCCAGAAGGGCGGCAACCCCGCGGTCGTCTCTCTGCTGCTGAGCCTTGAGGCCTTCTTCGGCGCGGTGTTCGGCACGTTGCTGCTCGGCCAGCTCATGACCGGGCGTGAGCTTCTCGGCTGCGGACTCATGATCGCCGCAACGCTTATCGCCGAGCTTCCTATGCCCGTGAAAAAGAAATGAGTATACCGGCGTCCGGTTCAAGTCATAAACCGGACGCCGGTTTTTATATTGCGACGCTTTGTGTCTTATGTCTATACACGCATCCTCAATTATTCTGCTGGACGTTCGGGAAATCTATGATATAATAATTGTACCAATTTCGGGCAAAACTTATTGTAAATCGGAGGATCGAATGAATTACGACAAGCTGAAAAATACTGAGCTGTTCCTTTTCGACATGGACGGTACACTTTATCTGGGCGACAATGTTTATGAAGGCGCCGTTGAGCTGATGGAGGATCTCCCCCGCCTCGGCAAAAAATACATATACCTCACAAACAATTCCTCCCGTGCCGGTGAGGATTACATCACGCGTCTGCGCCGCCTCGGCTTCCCGTGTGAGCGCGAGAACGTGTTCACCTCCGGCATGGCAACGGGCATGTACCTCAACCAGCGCCACCCCGGTGCCAAGGTGTACCTCGCCGGTACGAAGGCCTTTTACCGCGAGCTTGTCAGCTACGGCATTGACCTTGTGAATGACGAGCTCGGGCACACCGAGGCCGAGGATGTCGACGTTGTAGTGCAGGGCTTTGATACCGAGCTTGTGTATGAAAAGCTTGACAAGTCCGTCCACTTCCTGCGCCGCGGCGCGCACTTCATCGCCGCCAATCCCGATTGGGTCTGCCCCATGCCGCGCGGCGAAGTCCTGCCCGACTGCGGCAGTATCTGCGCCCTGCTCACCGCCTCCAGCGGCGTGAAGCCGAACTACATCGGCAAGCCCAACCGCAACATGATAGACGTTATTTCCGCCATGACCGGCATCCCCAATGAGAAGATATGCGCCGTCGGTGACAGACTGTATACCGATATCGCCGTCGCGCAGAACGCAGGCTCCGTCTCCGTGCTCGTCCTCTCGGGTGAGACTGATCAGAAGATGGTCGACGAGGCCGAGCGCAAGCCCGACTATGTCCTTGCCGACGTTCACGAGCTGCACGAAATTCTCAAGAGCCTGTAACAGATATTCATAACCCACGCGCCGTACCTTGATGCAGGTACGGCGCGTGGGTTTTCATTAGGTTCTAAGCCAATTTTCAACACGAAGATGGGCGCTTTTTTCATGCGGAACGGTCTCCCTACGCTCTAATATACTGTGATGTCCGTCCCGCACCATTATTACAATTAGTGTGCTTACATAGTCCGCCCAACCGCAGATTTCTACTCACGCCCCTGCGCGGGGGTCTTCCTGTGGCAGTTTCTCAAAACAATGCTTGCATTCTGCGGCTTTTTGCAAGTTTTCCGATCTCAAGACCTCGTTTAAAAGCAGCCTCGTTCAACGGATTCAGTTCCGGGCGTTTTGCGCCGAGTTTTCTAAACGCCGTTTGCAGTACATTATCTGCGGGCAAGAGATCAGAGTAACCGATGACCGCGCCGGTCATGACCAGATTCATTACCTTTGGTGTGCCAAGCTCCGCGGCAATGTTCCCAGCCTCCACCGGAACTATGTCAATATCGCGATATTGCGGTATATCTGTTACTATTGAGCTGTTGACAAATAGTGCTCCTCCGTTCTTTACCGATTCTGAAAACCGCTCCATGGACGGCTGGTTAAGAACAACAAGATAATCCGCCATATTGGCCTTTGGTGCACCGATGTCCTGATCAGATATTACTACAAAGCAATTGGCAGTACCGCCGCGCTGCTCTGCGCCGTACGAAGGGAAATATGTCACTTTCTTATCGGTCGTTTCGAATGCAGTATAGGCCAAGAGTTGACCTATCACCATAACGCCCTGTCCGCCAAAACCGGCAATTATCAAAGATTTTTCCATAAACCCTGCTCCTTACTTTGCTCTGAACTCGCCCAGCGGGAACTCGGAAGACGTAACATTCTTTATGTGCTCAAGAGATTCCGCCGGAGTCATTGCCCAGCTTGTAGGACAGTTTGATAGGAATTCCACAAAAGAAAAGCCTTTTCCATTGAGTTGATATTCAAAAGCCTTTTTAACGGCAGCCTTTGCTTTCAATGCGTTGGCCGGATCGGCACATGTGACACGCGCAATGTAGGCCGGAGCGTTAAGCTGGCTGAGCAGTTCGCACATATGCAGCGGATACCCATGCTGTACGGGATTTCTGCCATATGGTGTGGTGGTGGTTTTTTCGCCGACAAGTGTAGTGGGCGCCATCTGCCCGCCGGTCATACCGTATGTGCCGTTATTTATGAAAATAACTGTAAAGTTCTCCCCCCGATTTGCAGCAGACATAGTTTCGGCCAAGCCTATTGCCGCGAGGTCGCCATCTCCCTGATAAGTAAAAGTGAGCGTTTCAGGCATGGAGCATAAATGAGTTTATCCGTCCGGAGCCAGTGACCGACGGGCGTGTACTTATGAACTCGCTCTTCTGCATACCGGGCTGGTACCTGATAGAAGAATCCAGCGCCACAAGCGCAGGAAATCTTGCATGGTACCTGAGAAACCTTGCGCAGAAGTCAGACGATATCTATACAGAGATAAACAAAGAGACCGCTTCCATATCCCCTGCGGATTCATGCCCCATATTTCTGCCATTTATTATGGCAAGCAACGTTCATCCAAATGCCAAAGGATCTTTCATTGGAATAAATGCATATCATACACGTGCTCATATAGTCCGCAGCATATATGAGGGGATAGCATTCTGCCACCGCTGGCACTATGAAAGGCTCAGAAACTGCATGGACAAGAACCCCAAAAGTATACGCCTTGTCGGAGGAGCTGCGAAATCCAAGGTGTGGACGCAGATATTCGCGGACGTTATGAAGCTGCCGGTAGAGACTTCATCTGTCGATGAGCCCGGAGCGCACGGCTGCGCAATAGCAGCCGCGATCGCCGTCGGAGATTATGCCGATGTTCACTCGGCGTTATCCGCAATGACGAAGCTTTCTTCTCCTGTTTATCCTCGACGTGAGTATTTTGAGATGTATGACAGGAAATATGACGCATATAGAAAAATAATTTCAGCTCTCGATCCTGTTTGGGATACAATAAACAAAATCGGGTGAAGACAATGCTTGAAGAACTAAAAGAACAGGTGTACGAGGCAAATATGCTTTTGCCCATGTATGGGCTCGTGACATTTACATGGGGAAATGTTTCCGGTATTGATCGTGAGAAAGGGCTCGTTGTGATAAAGCCGTCAGGTATACCATACAGCACCATGCGCGCTGAGGATATGGTAGTTGTAGACCTGGAAAGCAGAACAGTTAGAAGGCAGATGGAAGCCGTCAAGCGATACTCCAACGCATATTGAGCTTTACAAGGCTTTCCACAGTATCGGCGGCATTGTTCATACGCACTCACGCTGGGCAACGACATTTGCCCAGGCCGGTAAGAGCATCCCTGCCATGGGCACGACGCACAGTGATTACTTCTACGGTGACATTCCTTGTACGCGCCCTATGACGGAAGCGGAGATCATGGGTGAGTATGAAAAAGAGACAGGTAAAGTCATTATCGAGGCCTTTAACGGCAAGACAGCTGAAGATATTCCCGGAGTTGTGGTATTCAGCCATGGTCCTTTCGCATGGGGAAAGGATGCGTTAAACGCAGTGCATAACGCCGTAGTGATGGAAGAAGTCGCTTTTATGGATCTGCATACAATGCTGCTCAATCCGGGCGCAAATAGAATGCAGCAGCATCTCCTTGACAAGCACTACCTGCGCAAGCATGGATCAAACGCCTATTACGGACAAAAATAACACAAACTGAACAGACCCGTTTTTCGAGTATCTTTATCGGAAAGCGGGTTCTTTTTTATCTGTGCGGCTTTGATTTCTCAAGACTCCCGTCTTTATCTCCGCACGCGGTTGTGGTATAATATATAATAATAAGTATAAAATTACGGAGGTGCCCGATGATCCTGTATTTTTCTGCAACCGGGAACTGCAAATATGTTTCGTCGCGGATCGCGTCAGCGACAGGACAGGAAGCCGTCTCCATCGTGGACTGCATCCAGCAGGGCGAGTATTCTTTCTCTGACGACTCTATCGGTATCGTTTCACCGACATATTTCTGGGGCTTGCCGAGCATCGTAAAAGAATTCCTTGAAAAGGCAGCTTTCAATACGGACTATCTTTACTTCATCTCGACCTATGGCACAACGCCGGGAGCTTCCGGGTATGCGGCAGGACAAGCTATTCATGGTCGAACTATCGACGCTTTTTACTCCGTGCGCATGCCCGATACGTGGACTCCGGTCTTCTATCTCTCCACGCCGGAAAAGGCGGCGGTATTTACCAAAACCACGGAGGCGCAGATCTACAGAGTGATCCGTCGGATCAGTGAGCGCTGCACCAACAGGCATATGTCACCGCGCGTCCCGGCTTTCCTTGTGGAGACGATATCCCAGCCGATCTATGACAAGAGCATACAGCGGACGGCGCATTTTCACGTGGAGGACAGCTGCATAGGCTGCGGTCTGTGCGCGAAGAAATGCCCTGTGCAGGCCATCGAAATGCAGGCAAGCAAGCCCGTCTGGGTCAAGGACAAATGCGTGATGTGTCTCGGCTGTCTGCACCGCTGCCCCAAGTTTGCCATACAGTACGGCAGGAACACGAAGAAGCACGGCCAGTATACGAATCCGAATGTAAAGCTGTAAAGAAAATCATCGCGATCTATCCCGACTGTATTGAAATATTTCTCTTTTTGTAATACCATTGACCGGTGGGTAAATACATATATCCGCTCAACAAAGCCATAGAAGGAGGCAGAATCATGGCCGTCAATACCGACCGCAAGCTCCAGAATCAGGTGATCTATTCCGTATACGTCAGAAACCACACCCCGGAGGGCACGTTCCGCGCCGTGATACCCGACCTTGACCGTATCAAGTCCCTCGGCACGGACATTATATGGTTCATGCCGATCCACCCCATCGGCCTCAAGGGCAGGAAAGGCAGCCTCGGCTGTCCCTACGCGAACCGCGATTACCGCGATGTGAACCCCGAGTACGGCAGCATGGCGGACTTCATGGAGCTCGTCTCCGCGATACACGCGCGCGGCATGAAGTGCATGATGGACGTCGTCTATAACCACACCTCGCCCGACTCCGTTTTGTATTCCGAGCACCCGGAGTTCTTCTACCACGGCCCGGACGGCAAGCCCGGCAACAAGATCGGCGACTGGTCGGACGTCATCGACCTTGACTATAATAACCGCGCGCTGTGGGATTATCAGATAGCCTCGCTCAAAATGTGGGCAAGCCTGGTCGACGGCTTCCGCTGCGATGTCGCGTCCTTCGTGCCGGTGGAGTTCTGGCAGAAGGCGCGCGAGGAAGTCAGCCGCGTCAACCCCGACTGCATATGGCTCGCCGAGACGGTGCACCAGAGCTACGGTTGCCGAGCCCGCAGGCTTGGCATATACTCTGCGCTTGATTATGATGAGTATTCCGCTTTCGATATCGAGTACGATTACGACACGCGCGAGTGCTTCGACAAGTACCTGCGCGGCGAGATTGCCCTCACACACTATCTCGATATGCTGAACTTTCAGGAGGCCATTTACCCCGCGAACTACAACAAGCTGCGCTGCCTTGAGAACCACGACCAGCCGCGCATCCGCTCCTTCGTTCCGCGCGAGTGCGACCTTATCAATTACACCGCTTTTCTCTATTTCCTCAAGGGCACGACGCTTATCTACGCCGGGCAGGAGTTTGAGAACATCCACCTGCCGAGTCTGTTTGAAAAGGACACTGTCAGCCGCGGCACCGGCCGCGATCTGAGTAAGCTCATGCACCGGCTGTATGAAATAAAGCGCGAGCGCTTCGGCTGTGAGGATTACTTCCTTGCCGCCGGGGACGATAAAAACAACATCGCCGTGCTTGAGCGCGGCAGCTGCGATAAGCGCTTCATCGGCGTGTTCAGTCTCCGCTCTTTGAGCGCCGAGGTGAGCGTCGATCTCCCGGACGGCACCTATCCTGAGCTTATCTCCGGCGCTTCCGTTGAGGTCAGGGAAGGCAAGCTTCAGTGCGCAGGGCGTCCCATGATTTTGGAGGCGCGGCAATGCTGATAGACGGCAAGGCGCTTGCGCAGAGGGTGCGCGAGGAAACTGCGCGCGAGGCGGCAGCGCTCCCGCGCAAAGCCGGGCTTGCGGTCGTGCTCGTCGGGGACGATCCCGCTTCGCGCATATACGTCTCCGGTAAGGAGCGCGACTGTGAGCAGTGCGGCTTTATAAGCCGCGAATATAAATTTGACGATACCGTCACACAGGAAACACTGCTTGAGCTTATCTCCGCGCTGAACCGCGATGCGGAGATAGACGGCATACTCGTTCAGCTGCCGCTGCCGGAGCACATCGACGAGGACGCGATAATTGAGGCGATCTCCCCGGAGAAGGACGTGGACGCGTTCCATCCGGTGAACGTCGGGCGGCTCTCCGCGGGGAAGCCCGTGCTGCTGCCCTGCACCCCGGCGGGGATAATGGAGATGCTGCGCGCCTATGAGATACCGGTCGAGGGCAGGGTCTGCACAGTGGTCGGGCGCAGCAACATAGTCGGAAAGCCCATGGCCATGATGCTCCTGCGCGCGAACGGCACTGTGATCTCCTGCCACAGCCGCACGCCGAAGCTTGCGGAGTTCACGCGGCAGGCGGATATCCTCGTCGTCGCGGCAGGGCACAGGGGTCTTATTACCGGGGACATGATAAAGCCCGGCGCGGCAGTCATAGACGTGGCGATGAACCGCGATGCCGAGACCGGCAAGTTCACCGGGGACGTTGTGTTTGACGAGGCCGCCCAGCGCGCGGCATATATCACCCCCGTACCCGGCGGCGTCGGCCCGATGACGCGCGCGATGCTGATGCGCAACATCCTCGCCGCTGCAAAGCAGCACATATACGGGAAATAAGAATTAAAGAAAGTCCCCCGGAAGCTCCGCACTGTGCGGAGTTTTCGGGGGATCGTTATTCTATATAAATTAATTGTTCACCCCATGGTGCGCGTCGGGGCTGCTCATATCGAGGGCGCGGAATGTGTAACCGTTCTGCAGTCCCCAGATTATTACCGACTCCACCGCGTTCACGCTGAAGTCCTTTATATCGTGCTGGAGAACAACAGATGCTTTCATGCCGCGGCAGCCGGACTCGATGTTGGAGATAACGACATCCGTCTTCGTCGTCTCTCCCGCGTCACCCGAGGACACGTTCCAGTCGAAATACTTATAGCCCATGTCAGTAAGCGCTTCCGTCAGGCGGGACATTATACCCGGATTGAAATTGCTGACCGTGTTGGAGCTGCCGCCGGGAAAGCGGCACAGCTGCGTGTAGCTGCCGGTCTGCTCGTATATGATCTCCTCCATGGCGTTGAAGTCATTGAAGAAGGCTTCCTCGCTGGAATAGATGGTCTTATAGTTGTGAGAATAGCTGTGTACGCCGACGGAGTGCCCCTCGTTCACTTCGCGGGCGATCATGTCATAGTACTTTGGATTCGCCGCCGTGACGAAGAATGTCGCCTTCACGTTATACGCAGCCAGCACGTCCAGAAGCTTTGAGGTATAAGGCCCCGGCCCGTCGTCAAATGTGAGGTAGATTGTCTTGCCGTCGGGGTTCACAACGTCCGGCCTGTTCGCCGGGATGACCGTGACGCTGCGCGTCACGCTGACGGACTCACCCGTCTCGCTTGTGAGGCTGTAGACTATCTGATAGTCCCCCGCGATATAGGGTACGACATCGCTGTCCACCTGCACAAGGGAAGTCAGGTCGTTCCCCAGTCCATCCGACGCCGTATAGCCTGGGTCGGTGAAGTCGGTACGTGCGGTGAATATCATGTTCTCATCGCCGTTCAGGATTATGCGCGGCTCGGTCTTTGCGTACTCGATCTCGCGCACGGCTGTCGCGGTGTTTCCGGACGAATCCGTAACGGTATAGGTCACCTTGTCCTTATCCTCTGTGCGCACGACCTTTGAGGTGAGGTCGCCGTCGCAGCTGTCAAATGCGGTGTAGCCCTCCTCTTCGTAGCCGTTCATCCAGCTCGCCTCATAGCCCTCTATGTGCTTGAGCTCTATGACCGGGGGCGTCGTGTCTATAACAGTGACGTTCCGCTCTGTCACATAGTCCGTGAACATCCAGCGCGTCCAGTATTTCAGCGTGCAGCTGCCGAGCTTCGTAGTATCTACACTGCCCTCAACTGCGACGTGCAGGCGCTTTGTCCCCTCGCCGAAGAGCTTGCCGTAGGTCACGGCGTACACGCCCGGATCCTCGTACATTTCGCCGTACTCCTGCGTTATGTTCTCCGACCCCGTCACGTAAAAGCGCACATGCCGCGCGTCTATTATCACAGCGAGCGCCGCGATGGCAACAATATAAGCCAGCAGCACCAGCAGTATTACTTTAAGTCTCCGGCGGGTCCTATCCCGCGTATCGTTCTCTTTCATCTTTCCGTGTCCTGTCTAATTTGTTATCTGATGGTATTATACACCCTTTTTCCTGACAATGGAACCGACAGCAATAAATTCTTCCCGCCTGAATTCTAAACTTTATTTAAGAATTAACACTTTTCCCAGCTTAGTTTTTGTTGATATATGCCAATAATTCTGGTATATTATAGTGTTGTCGGAAGACAAAATTTTATCTCTGCGGCAGCCAGCCGCAGGAAAGGAAGAAACATGAAAAATACCGAAAAAACCATGGACAGGATCGTGGCTCTGTGCAAGAACAGAGGCTTCATCTTCGCCGGCTCCGAGATCTACGGCGGCCTCGCCAACACTTGGGACTACGGCCCGCTCGGCGTTGAGTTGAAGAACAACATCAAGCGCGCCTGGTGGAAGAAGTTCGTGCAGGAGAACCCGTACAACGTCGGCCTTGACGCCGCCATCCTCATGAACCCGCAGACTTGGGTCGCCTCCGGCCACCTGAGCGGCTTCTCCGATCCGCTGATGGACTGCCGCGAGTGCCACGAGCGCTTCCGCGCGGACAAGCTCATTGAGGATTGGTGCAGCGAGACCGCCTTTGAGCTGCCCAAGCCCATCGACGCCTTCTCCCAGAGCGAGATGAAGGACTTCGTCGAGGAGCACAACATCCCCTGCCCCACCTGCGGCAAGCATAACTTCACCGATATCCGTCAGTTCAACCTGATGTTCAAGACCTTCCAGGGCGTT
>ERZ779840.1057-NODE-1057-length-28280-cov-12.686023_pt1 | contig 28280 bp, 25 predicted proteins | sample MGYA00511561_ERZ779840 | MGnify/ENA primary metagenome ERZ779840 (study PRJEB29588, sample SAMEA2162036) | human gut metagenome | biome: human gut; feature: human-associated habitat; material: faeces | place: Denmark | collected 2008/2010 ...
CAGGACTGAATTCCACCGACCCGTGGGGCAGTGGAATTTAAAATTTCATTTTAGGTGCATATATGTTTTTAAAAACTCATTTGCCATAACAATGTATTAAGTGGTACAATACTTTATAAGCTACATACTCCGTTAATTCCTTTGCGGAGTATGATCTATCATTTTAACAGGAGAATATACAAATGAATCCATCCATTTTTATATTGGAAGATAATATTACTTTTGCCCGGAATCTCATTGAAACGATCCGGACATACCCGATAAAATTAGATTATACACTTGTTTCAGATCTGAATACGGCTTTGGATCAATTAGATCATTCCATCCGGTATGCCGCTTTTTTTGTAGACATTTCCCTAAACGAAGCCCCAGAGAATACCGACGGTCTTTCTTTTGCCGAATACATATCCGAAAGTTCCACTTTCAAAGATATTCCCATAATTTTTACCACTAGTTTTCCCAATTATGTCTACGAAGCACTGAACCGCATTCACTGTTACGCTTATCTTTTAAAGCCCTTTCGGCCAGAAGATGTTTTTTATCAACTGGATCAGATTCTCAAAACAAACGAAACGATCCGCCTGAAAACGGCAGATGGAATTTTCATGAAGCTTAGTACCAATGATATTTACTATATACAGGCTTTTGGACGAACTATGTTCTTTACCACAACACACGGCGAGATCAGTTCCAGACAATATACCATGAAGTCCCTAAACGAACTTCTCCCGGATTACTTTAAAAGATGCCACAAATCTTTTCTTGTAAATACAAAATATATCCAGTCCGTCAATCCCAAAAACAGAACACTCTGTTTAATGGATATCAACGATGAAATTCCCTATGGCAGAGATTTTCACGTCCATTAAACAAACGATAAAGGAGGTATTTTTATTGATTTCATATATTCCATTTCTTTTGATCAATCTTATCCAGGTAGCGTCTTACGCCCTGTGTATGCTTTATTTAACCGGAGAATTGTCAAACCTGAAGAAACATCCTGTTTCCACATTCTTCAGTTTTATCGTCATGTACTCCTTAACCATGATCATCCAATTCTACGACGATGAGTGGGTGATCATCGGGCTTTTTCTGATTCTTTGTATTTATTTTTTATTCATATACTTTAATTCTTCCAAATCCATCAGCCAATGCCTGAATGTTGTAATCTGCGGTTATCTGATCGAAACACTCTGCCAGTGCTTCTTTATCCTGCTGTATAACCTCCTTCAAATTCCGTGTAGTACCACCGGCTATAACGATCCGGTCTCTTTGTCTGTGGTATTGTTCGGAGCATTCCTTCTGATCCCGGTGCTTCACTTTCTTCCGGTCAGAAAATGGATGGATTCGCTGGAAAATATTTCCTACTCTTCCTCGTTGATCCTGATCCTGATTCTCATCATTGTTTCCGCTCTGAGCTTACGTTACGATGAGATTCGTCTGGGACTCCTGATGCCTACCATCGCCTCGATCGCTATTTTTACCTTTCTTGGTGTCCTGATCATTGTCCAGAGTTTATCCGATCAAAGACGAAAACAGGCGATCAAGGATTATGAAACCTACATGCCGATCCTGAATGATATGATTGAAAATATCCAGAAACAGCATCATCTGTATAATAACCAGATTGCATCCCTGATCCATCTGGCGGATTCCTATGAGGATTACGACTCCCTCTGCCATGCACTGAAAAGTTATTCCAGCCTTGACGAAACCATACCGGACAATAAATCTTACTCCTTTTTGCATATCGAAAACAAATTATTGGCAAGCCTGCTGTACTGTAAATATCTTGAGGCAAACAATGCCGGAAAACAACTGATCGTAAGAGTGAATGATTACCATTATGACAGCACCTGCACAGACACGGAAATTGTCGATATGACAGGTATTCTGATCGACAACGCCCTGGAAGCGTCTGACGAAAATGATAAAATATATGTGATTCTCGGAAAACCGTCCTCTGACTCCAACAAACCATTTTACATTTCCGTAGAAAATCCGGGACCTCTCATCACCGTAAAATTTGTCCATGACCTGTTTACTCCACACTATACAACAAAGAAAAACCGGACAGGACACGGTCTTGGATTAAATCTTTTGAAGACATTTGTCGACAAATATCAGGGATCGATCACTGTGGGAAACAATTATTATGACAATGACGATCAGACCGAGAAGATCCGATATATCTTTTTTGAGATTGAAATATAAGGAGGCATAATCACATGACACGATCAGAAACACTTTTTCAGGAAGCCGTAAAATATATTCCGGGAGGCGTTAATTCCCCGGTCCGTGCTTTTGGTTCCATCGGCAGCACCCCGCGTTTTATCCGCAGAGCCGATAAAGCTTACATGTGGGACGAAGATGATAACCAGTACATTGACTTTATCGGTTCCTGGGGACCGATGATCCTGGGGCATAACCATCCTGCCGTCCGGGATGCCGTGCTGGATGCGTGTACCAGAGGCCTAAGCTTCGGTGCCGCTACCGCTCCGGAGGTAACCATGGCAAAGCTGATCTGCGATATTGTTCCTTCGATTGATATGGTACGCATGGTCAATTCCGGAACCGAAGCGGTAATGAGTGCGATCCGCGTCGCAAGAGGCTATACCGGCAGAGATAAGATCATCAAATTTACCGGCTGCTATCATGGTCATTCCGACGGACTTCTGGTTAAGGCAGGCTCCGGCGTTATGACAGCCGGAGTTCCGGACAGCTCCGGGGTTCCGGCATCAGTCACCCACGATACCCTGACAGCCGAGTACAATAATCCTGACAGTGTCCGCCGGATCTTTGCACAATCCGGAGAAGAGATTGCCGCCATTATCGTGGAACCGGTAGGTGCCAACATGGGCGTAGTTCCTCCGGCTCCCGGTTTTCTGCAGGAGCTTAGAAATATTTGTGATGAATCCGGCAGTCTCCTGATCTTTGATGAAGTCATTACCGGCTTCCGCCTTTCTCTCTCCGGAGCACAGGGATATTATGGCATCACACCGGATCTTACCACCTTCGGCAAGATCATTGGTGCCGGTATGCCGGTTGGTGCATATGGCGGGCGTCGTGATATCATGGAACAGGTTTCACCGGTTGGCAATGTTTATCAGGCAGGAACTTTAAGCGGCAATCCGGTTGCCATGGCGGCAGGTATTGCACAGCTTTCACTTCTCCGGGATCATCCGGAATATTACACAAAACTCAATCATACTGCGGATGAATTTTTCAAAAAAATAAAAGAGATCCTTCATCAGAAGAATCTCCCATGGCAGGTAAATCATGTTGGTTCTATCGGAAGTATCTTTTTTACAGAGCAGCCTGTTACCGATTACTCCAGTGCAAAAACTTCAGATGTAACCGCATATGCCCGCTATTGTAATCAGATGCTCTCCCATGGCATCTATATTGCACCGGCGCAGTTTGAAGCAATGTTTTTATCACTCGCCCACACTCCTGAGGATTTGCACAAGACACTGGAAGCAATGTTCCAGTGTCTATAAATTTTCCGCATCCTCCACAGAACATTCTGTAAATTCAAAGGTAAATGTAGTCCCTTCGTCAGGCTGGCTTTCCACCGAAATGTCACCGTCATGGCGGAGGGCTATTTGTTTGGCGATCATCAGCCCCAGCCCTGTTCCGTTCTGATTCTGCCGCAGCTTTGAGGTATAGAACTTTTCAAAAATATACGGAATCTGCTCTTTTGAAATACCAATGCCATGATCTCTGATCAGGAGCTTTAATATTACCGTTTTGTCTTCCTGTTGTTTTCGTTCCATCATGATCTCAATGATCCCGTCTTCCTTTGAAAACTTTACGGCATTGTCTACAATGATCAGAAGCATCTGACGCAGTCTGTCATAATCTCCCAGGATCAGACATGGCTCATTTTCCGGAAATGTTATTTCAAAATGAATATTTTTCTCTTTTCCCAGGATCCGCCCCCGTCTCACCACATCTCCAAAAATCTGGATCATGCTGACCGGCTCCTTTTCAATCTGAAAGTCAGGATTCTGCATTTTGGATAAAATAAACAGATCCCCCACCAGGCGTTCCATCCCCTCACACTCCTCTACCATCCGCCGGTAATATTCCTGCTCCTGCTGCTTTCCTGTCACAACACCATCCGCGAGGGATTCGGAATATCCTCTGAGCACCGTGATCGGCGTGCGAAGCTCATGAGAGACATTGGCAAAAAAATCCTGCCTTGCTTTATCAAGATTTGTCCGCTCCTCATTGATCTGCCGGAGACGCCCAGCCAGCTCTCCAAGGGCACTTTCCAGTTTTCCAAGCTGTGTGTCCGTCCGTTTCACCTTTCTCTCGCTGTAATCTCCATCCACCAGACGCATAATGTCCTTTCGGATCTTTGCCAGAGGTCTGGAAAGGTATTTCGAAGCCCCCAGAGCAATGATATATGAAATAAACAGTGCCAGCACAGCACTCACGGTCAGAAGATATTTGCCCTGCCGTACTCCCATCTGCTGCCGGTCTAGCATACTGACCATCATAACGGCTCCTGCTGCCTCTCCGGAATCTTTATCAATATAGACCGGCGTGGCGATTCTCAGGATAACCATGCCGTATATCCTGTCAAAGTTAGAATTATGTGCCGTCTCCCCCTGAAATGCCTTTGACAGCACATCATACATCTCCTCCGTCAGACTCCCCGTATCAGCATTGGTATAATCCTGCGTCAGAGGGTGCTGTGCATCTTTGTTGCTGACGATCCACACATCTATCTCATCTGCCCGCTGCAGTTCATCAATATCTGATGCGTATTTGGAAAAACGTCCTTTACGCTCTTTTCGTGCCAGATTGCCAACTCTCTTAGCGATGACGGTGCTTTGCCGGCTCAATGTCTCTGTATAGGAACGCATATAATTAGTCTCGTATAATTTCAAAAATATTACACCGATCAATGTTACAGTAAGTGCCAGTACCAGGACAAAGGACATGTAGATCCGGATGATAATGTCATTTTTGCGAAACAACTGTATCAAATGCTTCATACTTTTCTCCCTCGGAATGCTCCTTCCATAACCTGCCGTATATCATCTGCCGACACACTTACCCTTCCATATCATTGACTTCAAATTTATATCCGACTCCCCAGATGGTTTTGATCCCCCAATCCGGATGCTCCACCGAATCCAGCTTCGAACGCAGCCTTTTTATATGGGAATCTACCGTACGGCTGTCCCCATAATAATCATATCCCCAGAGGCTGTCTAACAGATTATCCCTGGTAAATACCTTGTTGGGATGACCGGCCAGCGTCCACATGGTTTCGATTTCTTTTTTGGTCAGCGGAATCCTCTGTCCATCCACCTTGAAGGTATATTCTTCCAGATTGATATAGAGATTTTTAATCCGGATGACTCCCTCCTGCTCCTTTGTCTCCTTGGGCGGCGTGATCCTTCGTAAAACAGCCCGGAGCCGTGCCATAACCTCACCCGGACTAAATGGTTTTACAATATAATCATCCGCTCCGATATCAAGTCCCATGATCTTGTCATAATCCTCTCCTCTGGCGGTGATCAGTATGATCGGCACACTGGATTCCTTTCTGATGGTCCGGCATACCTCATAGCCGTCCTTCAACGGCATCATAACGTCCAACAGCAATGCCATTGGTTTATATTCTTCAAAAAGACGTTCCGCCTCCAGTCCGTCTTTGGCAATGACCGGCTCATATCCTTCCTTCTGAACATATGCCGATAAAATATCTGTAATATCCTTATTATCATCTGCGATCAATATGTACTGCATTTATGCTCCTTCCCTGCCATACAGCATATAATTTGTAGATTTCTGTTATTTTTATACATAGTTTATCACAAAAATGCGAAAAAATTATGGCAAAATTTAATCCAATTGTGACACGTTTTTGCCATGGATCAATCCTATTCTTTAATTGTAACATATTCGTACATTGTAGGTGGGAGCATTTCTTTATAGAAAGGCTTAAACAATTATGATACATTCAAAAAGAATATACCGGATTCTTGTTCTGCTGCTCATCTGTTGTCTGTTTACAGATACAACAGCTTACGCAAGAACCAAAAACAAAAAAGCAGAATCCGATCTGCCTTATTCGCTTAATATCACGGAGGCAGATATCCTTCTGGGAGACAGTATATCGTTGTCAGTAGACGGCATCACCGATGAGAATGTTTCCTTTAAGAGCAGTGACAATTCCATTGTTTCACTGACACCGGACGAGGATGAGCCGTCCTGTGAATGTAACAGTGAATCTATTGGCAATGCCACGGTCACGGTTAAGATCAGGCAAAAGGGATTCCTGTTCTTTAATAACACTGCTACGACTTTAAACTGTCAGATCAATGTCAGTCCGAAAGCCACCAGTATCCAGTTTAACCGTAAGAAGATCCGAATGACTCCAAACACAAGGCAAAAGATCAAGATCACTCTCCGGCCAAGCATTACAAAAGAAGTTCCGGTACTGACCTCCTCTAATCCAAAAGTGGTCAAGATTATGAAATCCGGGAACCGGATCCGGGCAAAAGCACCCGGTACGGCAGTGATCACCGCCACTATCCGAAACGGCAATACGGCTGCCTGCCTTGTGATCGTGACAGACAAAATACTTTCTAATAAAAAGTCTTAAACAGAACAGAGAGCATATCACTCTACCGGTGATATGCTCTCTGTTCTGTCTGTGCAGATTATTTATTTTCATTTTTATTTCCGTGAAAACAGAGCCTCACACAATGTAATCTCTTCCTGTGTATCCCGGCTGTTGAAAAAATGCACCGTTCCCTGTGAGGTCTTAGGATTTAACAGATCCTTTTCCTGCAGACGGCGTTTCATTTCCCTTGCCGTTCCAGGTCCCCCGTCATAAATCGTTACCTTGTCTCCGGCAATCTCCTGTATCATTTTTCTAACAAACGGATAATGCGTACATCCCAGTACGATCCCGTCAATGGGCTTTTCGGAAACCGCTCCCAGAAGCTCCTGCAAATATGTACGAAGATCCTCTCCGTCCAGATCCCCTCTCTCTACAAACTCCATGAGACCCGGACATGGAAGAGGCACAATGCTGATCTTGTCTTCATAGGACGCCATCAGCCGGCGGAATTTCTCCTGACGGATCGTCATCGGTGTTGCCATCACCACGATCCTTGCTCCCGGCATCTGAACCGCTGCCGGCTTGATCGCCGGTTCAATCCCAACCAGAGGCAGCTCCGGATACATTTTGCGAAGCACCGCAACCGCCGCACTTGTGGCCGTATTACAAGCCACGACAATCCCTTTGGCTCCCCGATGCATCAGCTCCTCTACATGACGGATCGTCAAGTCGCGGATCACCTCCGTGGGCTTGGTACCGTAAGGCGCATTGGCAGAATCACCGAAATATATAAAATCTTCATATGGCATTACCTTTACCAGCTCCCGCAGCACACTGATCCCGCCCATACCGGAATCAAAAACGCCAATCGGATGCTTTCTTAATTCTTCCAGATTCTCTGTTCTCATCACACTACTCCTTCAAGCATTCATTCTTATGCGAAAAACGCCGCTTCTGCGTTTTTCCTGTGCGAAATTTTAATACTTCTTGACTGCTGCCAGCAGTCCTAGAAGTATTTTTCGCACTACTCCTCCTCGACATGCTCCAGTCCCTGATCAATGATCGCCCGGACATGGGCATCTGCAAGAGAATAAAACACAGACTTTCCTTCCCTGCGGCTCCGGACCAGTTTATTTTGTTTTAAAATGCGAAGCTGATGAGATACGGCTGACTGAGTCATATTTAATGCCGCCGCCAGATCACACACGCACACTTCCGCTTCAAAAAGAACAAATAAAATACGAATCCTGGTAGAATCTCCAAACACCTTAAACAGCTCCGCCAGATCATACAGCACTTCCTCCTGCGGCAGCTTTTTATTTACTATATTTAACAATTCCTGATGTACCTCTATACTGTCACAACAATCCAAAGTAATATGTTCCTGTTTCATAATATACAAAATCCCCTCCGTTCCCACATAAGATAAAAGCCAATTACCATTAGTATGTAGGAATCGGAGAGGGATGTCAAGACATGGTTTCCGTTCTCCTATAGTCTTTTAACCGATAATGCCCGGATGGCATTCAATACCGCGATCACCATAACTCCCACATCGGCAAAGATCGCAGCCCACATATTGGCAATACCTACAGCCCCCAGGATCAGACAGATCACCTTAATACCAATGGCGAAATAAATATTCTCATAAACAATGCGGATGCATTTTCTGGCAATCTTGATTGCCTTGGCAATCTTCATGGGATCATCATCCATCAATACGATATCTGCCGCCTCAATCGCCGCATCAGACCCCATGGCTCCCATAGCGATACCGATATCTGCCCGGGAAAGCACCGGCGCATCGTTGATACCATCTCCGACAAAGGCAAGCTTTTCTCTGGAACTCTGTCCTGCAAGAAGCTTCTCCACGCCGCTCACCTTATCTGCCGGAAGCAGCTCGGCATAATATTCAGAAATGCCCAGCTCTTTTGCCACATGCTCTGCCACATTGCGGCGGTCACCGGTGAGCATCACGGTCTTGCGGATACCGGCTTTGTTCAATGCCTTGATCGCTGCTGCCGCTGTCGGCTTTGGCTGGTCAGAGATCAGGATACTTCCCGCAAAGATCTGATCCACTGCCACATAAACAACGGTTCCGACTTCATTTAATTCCTTATAGAAAACACCAAGCTTTTTCATAAGCTTGTCGTTACCAACGGATACTTTCTTTCCGTCAATCGCAGCCTCTACACCATTGCCACTGACCTCTTCCACATCCGCAATGCGGTTCTTATCGATCACCTTTCCATAAGCCTTCTGCAGACTGCGGCTGATCGGATGGCTGGAATAGCTCTCTGCCAGTGCGGCATATTCCAGAAGCTGATCCTCACTCATTCCCTCCGGATAGATAGAAGATACCGCAAAGACACCCTGTGTCAGCGTACCTGTCTTATCAAAGACAACGCAACTGGTCTGTGCCAGTGTCTCCATATAATTGGAGCCCTTTACCAGTACACCGGAACGGCTTGCTCCACCGATTCCCGCAAAGAAACTGAGAGGAATACTGATCACCAGCGCACACGGACAACTGATAACCAGAAATGTCAATGCACGGAAGATCCACTCGCCCCAATCCGGCGCAATATGCAAAAACAGAATACTTACTAACGGAGGAAGCACTGCCAGTGCCGCCGCACAATAACATACGATCGGTGTATAATAATGGGCAAATTTCGAGATAAAATTCTCAGAACGGGACTTTCTGGAGCTGGCATTCTCCACCATATCCAGAATCTTAGAAACAGTAGACTCCCCAAACTCTTTGGTCGTTCTGATCCGGAGCACTCCTGTCATATTAATGCAGCCACTGACAATCTCATCATCAACCTCTGCCTCCCGCGGAAGGCTTTCTCCGGTCAGTGCACTGGTATTTAAGGTACTTTTTCCTTCGATGATCACACCATCGATCGGTACCTTTTCTCCCGGCTGCACCACGATCACACTGCCGATCTCCACCTCATCCGGATCAACCTGCTCCAGGTCCCCGTTCTCCGTTTCCACATTGGCATAATCCGGACGGATATCCATCAGTTCGCTGATGTTGCGGCGGCTTTTGCCTACCGCATAGCTCTGGAACAACTCTCCGATCTGATAAAAGATCATAACGGCAACTCCCTCGGTATAATCTCCCAGTGCGATTGCTCCAATCGTTGCCACTGCCATCAAAAAATTCTCATCAAACACCTGACGGTTCATAATACCCTTTACCGCCTTGCGCAGGATATCATAACCGATCACCAGATACGGAATCATAAATAAAGCAAACCTGATATATCCTTTTACCGGCAGCAAGGAGATCAGTCCCACCAGCACAACCGCTATGATAATACGGATCATGGCTTTTTTTTGTTTCTTTGTCATAGCTTCACTCTCCTTCCTATCGACCGTGCTTTTTAGCAGCGATTACAGGAAAATTTCGCAGTCATCTTCTACTTTCTTACAATTTTTTAACACATCCTGCATTACGACCTTTGGCTCAGCACCCTCCTCAAACTCAACAGACATCTTTAGTGTCATAAAGTTCACAACGGCATCCTTTACACCATCTGTAGCCTTCGCAGCCTCTTCCATCTTATTTGCACAATTTGCACAGTCAACATCAATCTTGTAAGTCTTCTTCATAATTATTTCCATCCTTTCAAATGTATATGTTTTTTCTTTTCATCATATGAACAATCATTCATATGTTTGATTATATTGTACCAAATCTTTTTCATATGTCAATATATAAAAGAAAAAATTAAAGGGAATGTCTCATTCCTTTGGAGTGAAACATTCCCCGATATCATTTTATCTATTCTGTTGATTAGCGGTGCTGCTCAAATGCACTCAGATCATAGTTCTTAAGATTATCAGTGATACTTCTGTCATCTGCCTCATCGATCAGCTTATCACGAACCTTCTTGGTCTTCATCGGATCCGCATAACCACTTGGACCGCCCACACAGCCACCCTCACAGATCATACCCTCGACGAAGTCCTCCGGAAGTCTGCCTGCCTTCAGCAGGAGCATTGCCTTTTTACATTCCATGGCTCCATTTGCCTTGAATACCTTGGCATCTACTTCCTGATCTGTCTCTTTCATATATTCCAGTACGGAAGCAGTTACACCACCGGCATTACCGTAACGCTTACCATAGGTACTTGACTCCTGATACTCGTTTGGAGCCGGCTCCAGTTCAATATCCTTCGCCTTCATAATGGCACGGATCTCGCTGTAGGTAAGAACAGCATCTGCATTGCCCTCGATCTGCTGGTCTACAACCTCTGACTTCTTACCGATGCATGGACCGATAAATACGGTATAGCAGTCAGGCTCCTTTGCCTTGAGCATTCTGGAGATCATACACATTGGGGAAACTGTAGTAGAGATCAGATCTGCCTGCTCCGGATAATGCTTGCGGATCATATTCACAAATGCCGGACAGCAGGACGTGGTCTTCTTCTCCCCTGCGTGATATGCTTCCAGCCACTCCTCAGCCTCGCTCTGTGTGGTCATATCTCCACCGAGACCAACCTCGATCATATCTGCAAAGCCAACCTTCTGCAGAGCGATCTTCCAGCTCTCCATGGTAATGTCAGGGCCAAACTGTCCCTCTGTCGCAGGAGCTACCATACCATAGACTTTCTTGCCCGCCTTCAGTGCACCGATCACATCCAGAATGAATGTCTTGGAGCCGATGGCACCAAACGGACATTTGTGGATACAGTGGCCACAGCGGATACACTTACTCTCATCAATGACAGAAATACCAAGATCATTGTATGTAATGGCATCTACCGGACATGCAAACTTACATGGACGCTTCAGATGCGCGATGGCATTGTAAGGACATGCCTTTGCACACATACCACACTCTTTACATTTATTGGCATCAATGTGGGAACGCTTCTCTCCCGGGCTGATGGCACCGAACTTACATGCATTCACACAAGCCTTACCAAGACAGTTCTGACAGTTGTCCGTTACAACATAACTGGAAATCGGACAGTCCTCACATGCGGAAGAAATAACCTGTACGACATTTCCATTGTCCTCCGGGCCAGGAGCTTTCCCTTCTGCCAGACGAATACGCTGACGGATGATCTCACGCTCTTTATAAACGCAGCAACGGAACTGCGGTGTTGGTCCGGGTATCATCTTACGTGGCAGGTGATCTCTTTCCTCCTCCAGAGTGCCCTCAAAGGCCAGCTTTGCCACCTCATAAAGTACATCATGCTTGATCCTAATCACATTTTCATCTGCAAACATTTTTTCTCTCCTTATTTTGTCAGTTTGTGTACATAGATTTCTTGATCGGATCCTTTCCGCCAAAAAATGGTCAGAATGATCCCTTAGAGATAGTATAACATAGATTTGCAGATAATGAAATTATTTTTCTATAAAGTTTTTTAATTGATATTTTTTCACCTTTGACCGATCTTCAGATTCGGTACTGCATTCAGATCCAGACCATGACGTGTCCCTGCCATATACTCATAATACCCCTGTGATGCGATCATTGCCGCATTGTCAGTACAGTAGATTGGAGATGGGTAGCAAAGTCCCAGCCCTGCCTCATCACATGCCTGTTTCATGGCCGCACGGAGTGCCGTATTGGAAGCCACACCGCCTGCCACGGCAATCCGTTTCTCTCCAAGCTTTTTGGCTGCTCCAACGGCTCTGCCCACCAGCACATCGACGACTGCCTGCTGGAAGGATGCCGCCACATCTGCCCGGTTTACTTCAATGCCCTTCATCTCGCATCCGTTGAGATAATTTAAAACGGCTGATTTTACGCCGGAAAAGCTGAAATCATACTCACAGCCATCAATTTTGGCCCGCGGGAACTCAATGGCATGGGGATTTCCCTCCTTTGCCAGCTTGTCAATCTTTGGTCCACCCGGATATCCCAGACCAATGGCTCTGGCAACCTTATCAAATGCCTCCCCGGCCGCATCATCGTGAGTGTAGCCGATAATCTCGAATTTGCCGTACTCCAGCACACGAACCAGATGAGTATGACCTCCGGATACCACAAGACACAGAAACGGCGGCTCCAGATCCGGATGCTCCAGATAATTTGCTGCAATATGCCCCTCGATATGATGCACGCCCACCAGAGGCTTTCCTGCCGCATAGGCAATTGCCTTGGCCGCACCGACACCCACGAGAAGTGCTCCGACCAGTCCCGGACCATATGTAACACTGACCGCATCGATCTCATCCAGCGTAACCTTGGCATCCGTCAGTGCCTGCTCAATCACCTGATTGATCCGTTCTACATGCTTTCTGGATGCAATTTCCGGCACTACGCCTCCATATAATGTATGAATATCGATCTGGGAGGAGATCACATTGGACATCACGATCCTTCCGTTTTTTACCACAGATGCTGCCGTCTCATCGCAGGAGCTCTCAATTCCCAGTATCAGTACATCTTTTTCCATGATGCTAACCAAGCCTTTCTCACATATTTTCTATTTCATTTATCTACTGTTCAGCCTCTGCCGCAGTAATCTGCTGCCAGCCAAGAATCTTCCAATGTTCCTCGCTGTCTTTCCGACAGATATATTTCGCATAAGATTCCGTTGTCTTTGATTTTTTGGAAGTCTGTAATACAGAAGCAACCAGCATAGCTTCCTCTTTTCCGTCAACCTCCGCATATTTCACCTGATCATCCTCCTGTACGATATAAGAGGAGATGAAATTTTTCGCATCATCAAACGTCTTGATATCCTTCTTTAATGCCTCATACATCTCTTCCTCCGAATTTCCTTTCTGTTTCAGAAATTCTTCGTCATACAACAGACGAAGCTGATGATATAATGCCTTCCGGTCTTTCTCTTTCATGTTGGTATTATATATACATTTGTTGATACGCCAGAAAAGCTTGACAACCTCTGTCGGCGTGCCAGGATACTCCAGATCCAGATCCTTTGCCAGAAGTTTGCCCACTTCGGTCTTAGGCAGGCTGTCTTCCCCCTTTTCCTCTGCCTCCTTCTGCTGATAAACACGAACTCCGGCAAAGATCAGTAATGCTGCTGCAACAACTACTACAAACACGATCAAAATCTTTTTTGTCATTTTATCCATGATCGTCACCTCTCCTCCTCTTCATCCACAAAATCAAGAGTTTTGCTCCACTTGTCTCTGGCTGCATGTGCATCCGGAAAAATCTTTCTGACTTCTTTCATATAATCCTCCGGGTGCAGCATGGACGGACTGTAATGGGTCAGCCACATTTCCCGTACCTCTGCTTTTTTTGCCAGTCTTGCCGCCTCGTACATTGTCATGTGCTTAAATTCTGCTGCTTTTTTCTGCTTGTCATGATCTCCGTACATCCCCTCACAGATGAACAGATCAGACCCCGATGCATTCTCTGCGATAATGTCCATAGGCCTTGTATCGGTACAATATGTAAGCTTAATGCCTTTTCTGGCAGGTCCAATAACCATATCCGGAGTATAAACTTTTCCTTCCTGTTCTATGGTTTCTCCTTTCTGCAAACGGCTCCACAGCTTTAACGGAACCTCATTGGCCTTTGCAAGCTCCGGATGAAACTTTCCACCCCGCGGTACGGTAATCGTATATCCATAACAGGTAACATTGTGATTAACCCGGAAAGCTTTGATATGATATCCGTTCACCTCCAGCTCCTGCTCTTTCTCGCTGATTTCTATAAATTGAATCGGAAATGGAAGTCCCGGCGCGATGACCCGCAATGCACTGACGGTTTTTTCCAGTCCCTTTGGTCCGATCATGGTAACCGGACGTGTCCGGTCCGAATTGCCCATGGATAAAAGAAGCCCTGGCAGACCACTGATATGATCCCCATGATAATGGGTAAAACAGATCGTATCGATGGGATTGACACTCCATCCCTTCTCCCGGATGGCAATCTGTGTCCCCTCCCCACAATCCACCAGAAGACTGCTGCCCTCCAGACGGGTCATCATTGCCGTGAGCCATCGTCCCGGCAGCGGCATCATTCCGCTGGTTCCCAATAAACAAACATCTAACATAATCCACCTCTTCTCATCTCTGAAAGAATCCGTGGACTATTGTATCACAACTCCGTTGCTTCTGTCACCATTGGCGGTGTAACAAATTTCCCCACCATCTCATCATAACAGTCCTCACAAAGCAGAAACGAATGAATTTCTCCGTCCCGTTTAGAAAAGTATCCCCACTGTTTTTTTCCTTCAAAGACATCCTCTCTCAAAATACCGTTTTCGCATTTCAGAATGCGTCCGCATCCATTACAAAATAATTTATTTTCTGCCATCTTTATCCTCCCGTCTTCCACAGCGGAACCACCGCTGCTTCATTCCTTCTACAAAGAGTATATCCTGTCCCGCCATTTCTGTATAGTGGAAAACAAAGGAAGAACGGAGGATATTCCGTGGCAGTTTCAAAAAGATCTTACAAAATTTTCTGCATGATCACAGCATGTTCCTGTGGATCTCTATAGTAATTTCTGCGTAAAGAAATTTCTTTAAACCCTAATTTAACATATAGTTTAATAGCCGCCTTATTACTCTCGCGCACCTCCAACAGGATCTGCTCCACACCCTCACCGGCACATTTTTTAAATGCCTGATGCAAAAGTGCCTGTGCGATGCCTTCCCGGCGATGCGACACATCCACAACGATGTTACACAGATCTGCCGTCTCAAAAGAACACCAAAGCACACAGCTTCCCACAACTATTCCATCCTGCAGTGCAGTCAGATAAATCTTGTCCTGATCCTGCAGATGATCCATATAATCCTGCTCACTCCATGGATGTGCAAAATTATTCCTCTGCAATGCCGCCACCGCAGTTATTTCCGCCGGTTCCATGTGTTTAATTTGCATTTAACCTCTCTTCTCTTTCCCGTTCTGCCTGCGATTTGCGAAGATAAACCGGCCGATGCTCTGCCGCTGTTTCAATCCTGCCCAGATGATAATAATGCTCTCCTAATGCTGCTACAGCCGCTGCTCTCTGTCTCGACAAATGACAAGGTGCAAACTGATACTCGTTGACAATCTCCTCCCGGATGATCTCCTCATAAACCGGTACGCCATCTCCAAGGAAATGAATCTTCACCGGATACTTCGCCAGCTCCTTTAACAATTCATGAATATCCATGGCACACTGATCGATCACAGCGATCAATTCTCCTTCCCGCATCTCGTAAACCCCGGTATAGACCTGATTTCTCCGGGCGTCCATGACCGGACAGATAAATCCATCCGCCTCAGCAAGCTGGTAAGCAAGCCCCTCCAGTGTCGGCACCGGGATAACCGGCTTATCCAGTACCAGTCCCAGTCCCTTTACTGTGGCGGACCCAATCCGGAGTCCGGTAAAAGACCCAGGTCCTGCAGCCACTGCTATGGCATCCAGCTCCTCCAGGGCAATCCCTGCATAATCCACAACCTCCTTTATCATAGGAAGTAATGTCTGCGAATGGGTCTGCTTATTATTTACCGTAAACTCTGCCACGATCGCATCACCAGCTAATATCGCTGCCGATGCCACCAGCCCGGAACTGTCCACGCCTAATATCTTCATTTTCTATCACGCCTTTCTGATTAAGTCATCTTTTAACTATAGTGATTTTTCTATAATCAAATCCTTTTTCCAGTACTTTTTCAATCCGAATCTCTGTCGCATGCTCCGGGATCAGTTCTTCGATCAGAGACGCCCACTCGATCAGACATACTCCCTTTCCAAAGAAATAATCCTCATAACCGATCTCGTCCATTTCCTCCGGATCTGCGATCCGGTATACATCAAAATGATACAAAGGCAGTCTTCCCTGCTCATAAATCTGCATGATCGTAAAAGTCGGGCTGCTGATCGGCTCCTCAATTCCGAGTCCTTTCCCGAATCCCTTGGTAAATATCGTTTTTCCTACTCCTAAATCACCATTTAACAATATGATATCTCCAGCCTTACAACTCTCTCCCAGCTTTTTCCCCAGATCATAGGTATCCTGTTCCCGTAAGCTTTCTATCACCTCTGTCATGAATGCTCCTCCTGATCCTTCTCCTCGTCCGGATGTCCCTCTGCCTGTGCCGGATCATAATCTGCATATTCCTTTACCTTTGCCGTTACAAAGGCTTTGATCTCCTCAAACATCGTGCCGCACTGATCCTGTGGAAAAATAAAAGCCCTGACCGGAGACATATACAAGTACACCGCCTTCGCTGTACAGGTAATCCTGCGGACGTCATACCATTTTACGGATGCCTCCTGTTCTCCCTGGGACACCGTAATCCCCTCTGGTGACAATGTATAATGAAGCTTTGCGTTGATATCCTTATTTTGCCTTGCCTGTGCCTTTGATTTGGAATAAAGCATCACCGGCTGTACGATCGTAAACAGACAGCCAATGATAAATAATGCAATCCGTGCTGTAGTGTCCATCGCACCAAAGCGTACCGCCAGAATGATCCAACAGGAAAGGCTGATCACCACCCCAAAGATTCCAGATATACTCCCATAGGTATGTCTCATGGAAAAGGCATACAGATCTCCTGCTGTAAGCTCTATGTCAAACTCTATCTCCTTCATAAGTCATCTCCTATCTCTTCTTCTCTGCATTTATATTAGCATTATAGCAGAATATGGCGAAAAAACAATATATACAAAATCTCCATCATGTGTTATCTTTAAAATCAGAAAATACTTTATGGGTTTTATATGCAAAAACAAGGGTTATTGTATCTGCAATCCTGGCATTACAGATGCAAAAAGGGGGATTACAACAATGAATATTACAAATATGAGTATAGACGATATCCGTGAACAGGTGGAACAGCAGATCGACTTTGACCGGCTGAAAGAGCTAAACGCCCATCTTGAGAAGGATATCCGGAGCATTCTTGACTCCTGTGGATTATATTACCGGATCTTTTCCAGGGTAAAAACAATAAGCTCCATCAGCAAAAAACTTTATAACGGCAAATACGGCACCGAGGAAAATCCTAAAAAAGTACAGGATCTCATCGGTCTGCGTATCGTTCTCTACTATTCGGATGATCTGAGCATCGGACGGGAAATTATGGAAAAAACATTTTTGCGTACCGGAACCTGGTCACGAAACGATTTCAATGCAGCAGAATTCCGTGCCACAAAGATCAACGGTGTTTTCCGTCTGCCTTCCGATCATTTCAAACTATATACCAGCGAGCTCTGGGATCTTCCTATTGATACGACCTTTGAGATCCAGTTCCGCACAGTATTCTTTGAAGGCTGGCACGAGATTGAACACGATATGCGTTACAAAAGTCTTCTGCCGGATGACAAATTCTGGGAAAACAGTGAGGATCTTTCCCGTATCCTTCACTGTATCCTCGCAAATCTGGAGTTGTCAGACTGGTCTCTGGTGCAGCTTTTCGAACACCTCTCCTATAACCATTATCAGAATGGAAACTGGGATCTGATGCTGAAAAGCCACTTCCGTCTTCACATGGAAGACAAGGAACCTCTTTCTCCGGCCATCACCGCTCTCTTTGATCAGGATCGCCGACTGGCAAAACAATTTTTTAAATGCGAAAAAATCGTACTGGTACGCGAGTTGTTAAAACAGGATTATATTCCAAAGATTACTTTTGATCTGATCATCCGTCTGTTAAACGAAAGTGTGGTACATGATGACCGTATCACCGCTTATTACCGGGAACATGATCCTTTAGCAGTAAAAACGCCAGTGCCGGTACGCCAGGTATTAAAGCCTTTGGACAAAAGCACTCTATTCCATCTGGAAATCCCGCTTTTACACAAGCCGGTTCGGGAACTTAAAACAGAATTTAACAATGCATCCCACATTATTTACCGATGGATCCGATACAAACTAAGCTATATCTTTCCGGATCTGCCTGCTGAAGTCGAAACATTACACCGCCATCTGCCCGGTTATGACGTAAAATGCGTCCGGGACACAGAGCAATACATTATGGAAGCAGAATTTTCCTATATTGATGACAAGATGCCCGGAACACTATGGCACATTACTGTCTCCCTTCACGGAAACGGTACCATCGGAGAGGAATCCCTGCTATTCCATCACCGGACAACACTTCATACACCGACCACAGCAATCCACCGGGAAACCTTCAGCAAACCATCATATCTGGCAGAGCTTTCCTCCAAGATCGGGCTGATGGATCAGGAACGTCTGGGAACACAGGGACGTTTTGTGAATACACCGGATGGCTTCGAAGCATTGATGCGTCTGCTGCACGATCCGTTAAGACGGCTGCCGGTGATCGTGATCACCCAGCACAAAACCGATTCTACAGAAAACTCCAATGAATACCGGGAAGGTTATGATATGAACACCTTCCCGGTCAACGGAACACGTCTCGCCAAAGTGATCGGACTGTATTCCCATGTTTACATGCTGGATCATCGCCTGACTGAAAATCTTTCTGTTAAGGGTCAGAACACCGGGGTGATCCATGGAGGCATTCTGATATTCTGGCCGGTTTCGTCTCACAAAGAGACTACCGTATATACCAGCCAGATGATCCGGGAGGCTCATTTCGACTACAACCGTTTTGCATATCATGAACAGAATTTCAACGAAAAAGCATTTCGCTCCAAGCTGGCACAGATCATCAAAGATGACCATGTCCAGCACTAAAACAGTACCTGTTAATCATATCAGTTTATAACAAAACAAGGCATTACATCGTCTCATGTTTCCGGGAAACCGGATACCTTTTGACAATGAAATGCCTTTTATATTTATATTCCTTCTATTTTATTTAGTTCCACTTTTACTTTAGTTCCACTTTTACCGTTTTACGGATCTGGCTGCCGCCGTTTTCCCTTTTTAACCGGATCGTGACCTTATCCCCTCTCTCATGAGTGGAAAGACACAGGCGGAGATCCTTCATACTTTTTATGTTGCAGCCATCCATGGCACAGATCACATCTGCCACCCGGACTCCGCCGTGATAAGCAGGCGATTTAATCTCAACTTCCGTCACATAAACACCATTTTGATCCGCAATATCTTTTCCACGGATTCCAAAGGTGACCGGCTTTTGACGATCAACGATCGCCTTTGCTGCTGCCGCAACATCCTCTATTTTAATAAATGCCCAGTTATTCTCTCCGGTAATGTCTCTGTAAGCATCTGTCATGATCCCAACTACATTTCCCTCCACATCTGCCACAAATCCATTACCACCCTCTGTATATCCAATATCTGTGGCGTACAGAGAAAGTGTTCCATCCATGACCTGTGCAGACAGATCCGTATTGACAATGTTTCCCAGCATTACAGATCTCATGATTCCATTGGGACAGCCAAAAAAAACCACCCTGTCGCTGAGATCAAGGAAAATATTCTTCCTGTAACCGGTAAAATCCATCGCCGAAATAGCACTCATGGTATCATCTGAAATATCTGTGATCTTTATTCGGATCACTGCAATTTCCAGATTCCGATCTTCTGCCTCAAGCTCCGCCTCCGCCTTTCTGCCATCTGTAAATTCCACCTCAAGCGTTTTTTTCCCAACCAGAGCCGTAGGCTGGGTAAGCACATACAAATAGGCTCCCTTTCGCTGAAAAATAAGACCACTCTGGACAGCCTCTGTTTTTTCACTCTTCTGATACCAGCTTTCTTTGTGAAGCTGCCCCACGGACACCACTGCTTTATTGCATTGCATTCCTACTTCTGATATACGATTCCAATAATTTTCATAAGCAGCGATCATTTCAGAATCTGACTTCTGGCTGCTACTCTCATCCTGTCCGCTCTTCTCGTCCTGATTACTCTGCAACAGCTTTTCCCGGTAGATCCTGGCATCTCTCTTTTCCAGCACATTCTGCACCTTCCAGAATGCAACAGATGCTATGCTGCCAAAAACCGCCGCCATCAAAGCTGCAAACAACAATTTTCCAAGCACTGTCCGCGTCCCTTTCCTGTCACCGCATGATTCCCGGACCGCCTCCTTCAAAAAGCAGTACTCCCGGTCTGTCTCCAGCGTTTTTTTATTCATATTCTATATTTCTCCATGTGCCATGATAACAGTTTTATATAAAGTGTATCACATACATATGAATAGTTTATGAATAAGCCGTAAATACGATATTTCAAAATTATCTTGCAGTATCCTGACTGTGTGGTGTATGATGTTGTTAATTGTATTGAAATGAGGTTTATCAAATATGAATGAAAAAGCATTACATACATTAGAATATAATAAGATCATAGAACAACTCGTCTCTTTCGCTTCCTCCCCTTCCGGAAAGGAAGCCTGCCGTAAACTCCGGCCACAGACAGACAGACATTGGATTGAAACGGCACAGAGGGAAACCTCCGATGCCCTTACCCATATTTTAACCAAGGGAGAATTATCCTTTCACGGCATTCAGGATATCCGTCCCTCCCTGAAACGTCTCGATATCGGTTCATCTCTTGGCATCCATGAGCTTTTGGATATTGCACGTTTACTATCCGCTGCGGCTTCTGTCAAAAATTATTTCCGTCAGGCTCTCCACGAGGATGATACCACTGGAGATTCCCTGAATGAACGCTATCAGCTGATCGAACCACTATCACCGCTGATGCAGGAGATCCGCAGATGTATCCCGGACAATGACCAGATTGCAGACGACGCATCCACCGGTCTGTCCCAGGTCCGCCGCCAGCTCAGGCTGACCAACGACCGTATCCACGAACAGCTCAACAGCATCCTGGGCAGTTCTGCCCGCAGCATGCTTCAGGATTCCATTATCACGATGCGGAACGGACGATACTGTCTGCCCGTCAAGGCAGAGTACCGTTCCTCCTTCCGTGGCATGCTTCACGATCAGTCCTCAACCGGCTCCACACTCTTTATCGAGCCTGCCGCTGTCGTCAAATTAAACAACGACATCCGCCAGCTGGAGCTTCAGGAACAGGAAGAGATCGACCGGATCCTTGCCGACCTGAGCAATCTTGCTGCAGAGCAGTCCTTCTTTCTGGAACAGGATTACCGGGTGTTATCTGAACTCGACTTTATCTTTGCACGTGCCATGCTCTCCAAAAAAATGCACGGTACACGTCCGCTTTTTCCCGAGGAAGGGTATATTGAGATCAAAAAGGGACGCCACCCTCTGATCGACGCAGCAAAGGTCGTTCCCATTGATATTCATATGGGCAGGGATTTTTCCCTGCTGGTCGTTACAGGACCAAACACCGGTGGCAAGACCGTCTCTCTGAAAACAGTGGGATTATTCTGTCTCATGGGGCAGGCCGGACTGCATATTCCGGCGTTTGATAATTCCTCATTGAAAATATTCCATGAAGTTTACGCTGATATCGGAGATGAGCAGAGTATTGAACAGAGCCTGAGTACATTTTCCTCCCATATGGTCAATACCATATCCATTTTGGAGAAGGCTGATACAGACAGTCTCGTGCTTTTTGATGAGCTGGGAGCCGGAACAGATCCTACCGAGGGTGCCGCTCTTGCTACAGCAATCCTTGCCAATCTGCACAAACGGGGCTGTCTTGTCATGGCAACCACTCATTACAGCGAATTAAAGCTTTACGCTTTGCAGACGCCGGGTGTCCAAAATGCCTGCTGTGAGTTCGATGTTTCGACCCTACAGCCTACATACCGTCTTCTGATCGGTATTCCCGGCAAAAGCAACGCCTTTGCCATATCCGGCAAATTAGGACTCGCCCCGGACATTATTGAGGATGCGAAAGAACGGGTTTCCTCCGATGCCCGGAACTTCGAAGATGTTCTGAGTGATCTGGAGGCCTCCCGCATTCGTCTGGAACAGGAACACAAAACAATCTCCGAAAGCCGTAAAGAAATATCACAGCTCAAAAAGGAGCTTCGTGAAAAAACCGAAAAACTGGAACAATCCCGGGAAAAGATCCTGCAGAATGCCAATCAGGAAGCCAGTCGAATCCTTTCCGAGGCAAAAACCGTGGCAGACGACACCATTCGTAAATATACCAAATGGGCAAAAAGTGACCGCCACATCCAGGAAATGGAGAAGGAGCGTACTGCACTCCGCAGCCGCATGAATAAACATCAGGATCAGGCCGGTAAAAACATGCCGCAGAAACGAAAGAAAAAAGCCCTCAAAGCTTCCGATCTGATGATCGGTTCCAATGTCCATATCCTTACACTGAACGCAAACGGAACCGTCAGTACCCTGCCAAATGAAAAAGGTGATCTTTTCGTGCAGGCCGGTCTGCTTCGAACCCAGGTAAATATCAGAAATCTGGAGCTTCTTCCAGACGAAAAGCCGGCACAGCCGGAGAAACGCCACAGTGGCAGCGGCAGGATCCGTATTGATAAAGCCGCCTCGGTTCACCAGGAGGTCAATCTGATCGGCATGACTGTGGATGAAGCAATACCTGTGTTAAATAAATATCTGGATGATGCTTATCTTGCACACATGTCACAAGTCACCGTGATCCACGGCCGCGGAACCGGAGCGCTCCGCAAGGCTGTCCATCAACAGCTTGCCCGGCTTAAATACGTCAAATCCTATCGCCTGGGTGAGTTCGGTGAAGGAGATATGGGAGTTACCATCGTTTCCTTCAAATAGAATATGTTATGAAATGGAGAAGATGAAATGGCAGAGAAACAAAAAATTTTAATTGTAGATGACGACAACAATATCGCCGAGCTTGTTAGTTTATATTTAATCAAAGAATGCTTCGACGCCTTTATTACCAATGATGGAGAAGCGGCTCTGGCTGCGATCCAGAGCTATCAGCCAGATCTGCTTGTACTTGATATCATGCTTCCGGGCATGAGTGGATATGATGTGCTGCGGGAACTCCGCAAGACTTCCAATCTTCCGGTGATCATGTTGTCCGCCAAAGGAGAAACTTTTGACAAAGTTCTTGGTCTGGAGCTTGGTGCCGATGATTATGTCATGAAGCCTTTTGACACCAAGGAGCTGGTCGCACGGATCAAGGCTGTTTTACGGCGTTACTCCCACGAAACAACCACTCCTGAAACAGAATCCGTCCCGAAGGAATGCGTCACCTATCCAAACCTTGTGATCAACCTGACGGATTATTCGGTTTATTACTTTAAACAGCGGGTCGAAATGCCGCCAAAGGAACTGGAGCTCTTCTATTTTTTAGCATCCCACCCAAATCAGGTATTTACCCGTGAACAGCTTCTGGACAATATCTGGAGTTATGATTATATTGGTGATACCCGTACTGTAGACGTCCACATCAAAAGACTTCGTGAGAAATTTCCACAACCGGCCGGCTGGAATATTTCCACTGTATGGGGCGTCGGCTACAAATTTGAATACCACGCTTAAATGCATTTTGGTCAAATTCCCCGCAGGTGCGCCCGGATGGAACAGATCATTTTGTGCCATCCTTACTGTGCACTTACGGGATTAAACGGAGAAATTTTATGAAAGTATCCATTCGATTTATTTATATCAATACCTACCTCCTGTTAATGCTGGCAATGTTCCTGTTAATGCATTTTCTGGGAGTCCGTCTCGTCTCCGGTTTCATGATCTCCGACCGGCAGGCGGCTCTTTACGAGGAGGCCAGTTCCCTCTCTAAGCGTTACTTTTTCAATGTGAAGTCCATCAATGAATTTGATGATCACACAGAATACTCTCTGCGGGAACGGTTGTCTTCCCTGCAGACCATGAGCCATGCACGCTATTTTCTTGTGGACACAACCGGCCGGATTTCTGTCGATTCAACAAATTCCAGAAGTCTGGAGGGACAAAATTTCAACGACCTGAATCCAACTTTTCTTGATAACGATACCTACATTGGGCACCTCAAAAGTGCTTCTCTTCCTGCGGAGACGCTTTCTGTCATTTACCCGCTGTCTGAAGACAATGATTTAAACGGTTATCTCGTAATCATCACTTCATTAAAAGAGCTTCGATCAGATGCCCGGCATCTCATCCGCAGGCTTAACATCTGCTTCACCCTTTTTTTTCTGATCCTGCTGGTGATCATGGTTCAATTATACTGTCTCACTCTTCATCCGATCCGTCAGATCCTTCAGACAGTCCGGGAATATTCCAAGGGGCATTTCCATAAGAATATGGAGAAACTTCCGTTCCGGGAATACTCTTCCCTGATCACTTCCTTAGAGAGTCTGGCATCCTTCAGTCAAAATGCCAATGCATATCAGAAGGATTTTGTGGCCAATGTCTCTCACGATTTCCGCTCTCCTCTCACGAATATCCGCGGATACGTAGGAGCCATCCTTGACGGCACGATACCATCGGAGATCCAGGAAAAATATCTGAAGATTGTTCTTATGGAAACAGAACGCCTCACAAAACTGACCGAGCAGCTATTGGAAATGAACCGTTACGAAAACAATGGTATCATTTTGAACTATACCACCTTTGATATTAACGAACTGATCCGCAATGCCGCCTCCAGCTTTGAAAAACGCTGTACAGAGAAGCATATTTCCGTCCATCTGATCTTCAGTGCTCCTTCCATGTTTGTAGATGCTGACCGTGACAAAATTTCCCAGGTCATCCAGAATCTCATCGACAATGCTGTTAAATTCAGCTCTTCCGACTCCTCCATTGAGATCCAGACAACCGTGCAAAAGGGGAAGGTATTTGTGACCGTCAGCGATCACGGTATTGGTATCCCGGAAGAAAGCCTTTCTCGCATCTGGGACCGCTTCTATAAAACAGATGTATCCCGTGGCAAAGACAAAACCGGTTCCGGACTCGGGCTCGCCATTACAAAAGAAATCATCGACGCCCATCATGAGTATATCCACACCACAAGTATTCTGGGCAGCGGTACAGACTTTTCTTTTTCTCTGACACAACATTCCTCCTGATTTTAATACCGGTACATTTCCGTATTACTCTCTGGTCTTATATCACAAAAAAAGGAATCCCATTGCAGGATTCCTTTTTTGTGATAATGTTGCGTTTTATTCTCTTGTTCCAAGTACACGGGCAATCTCATACTCGTATTCGTCAATAGACTTCTTCATTGCAAATGCCTCATCCACATCCACATCATAAAGCTTGCCGTTCTTGTATCCGATCAGACGGTTCTTTCTGCCCTGATCGATCACATCCACTGCATATGCACCCATCATAGATGCATAAAAACGGTCTCTGGCTGTCGGACTTCCGCCTCTCTGCAGATGGCCAAGGATCGTTGCTCTGGTCTCAATACCGGTCGCTTCTTCGATATGTTTTGCGAGTTCATCAGAATGACCAACACCTTCTGCATTAACAACAATCTGATGTGTCATTCCAAGCTCACGGTTCTTATGTATCTGCTCCAGCAGTGCATCATAATTATTATCAAACTTCTCCGGCAGCAGAATCTCCTCCGCACCATTGGCGATACCGCACCATAATGCAATATATCCTGCGGAACGTCCCATAACCTCTACGACACTGCAGCGCTCATGGGAATTAGAGGTTTCACGAAGCCGGTCAATGGCTTCCATCGCTGTATTGACTGCCGTATCAAATCCGATCGTATAATCCGTATATGCAATATCAAGATCGATCGTTCCCGGAATACCAATGATATCAACACCAAATTTCGAGAGATTCTTGGCTCCGGTAAAGGATCCATCCCCTCCGATCACGATCAGTGTTTCAATGCCCATCTCCTTGCAGATCTCGGCAGCCTTCTTCTTTCCTTCTATTTCACGAAACTCAGCACTTCTTGCAGTGAACAAAAATGTTCCTCCATGCTGCAGCTTTTCTGATACATCCTTAAATGTCAAAAGATCCATCTCTCTGTGAAGAATACCATTATATCCTCTGCGGATACCATACACGTCATAACCTCTGGTAATACCGGTACGAACAACCGCACGAATGGCTGCATTCATGCCTGGTGCATCTCCTCCACTGGTAAGTACTCCGATTTTTCCTTTCTTAGTGCTCATTTTTTCCTCCATTCTGCCATAAATATGCATGGCATCGTTAATTATGTTCTATCTATGATCTGTGCAAAATAGAAAATGCACAAAATATATAATATGCACACAGATTTATTTTATTATGATATCAGACTATTTTCAATCCCTTTTTTGATTTTTTTAAAAAAACTTTGCAATTGAAAGAAATATATATGCCTCTTTTCACTTTATAGGCGATTTATACTTTTTGAATTTACACGTTTTATAAAAAAAGGCTGATTTTTCGTAAAAAGTATGATATAATTATGTCATCTTATTGGCAATGGGCAATATTGCCAACTTTATATATAAAAAATTGTATATTTTCGTCACTTGCATTATTTTGCAATCCGTACGATAATGTATGTAGTGAAAATATGCAAAGTTATGTCGGATTATGAAACAGATATTTCTACGACATGATCAGAGGGAAGAGTAAGAGAACACATATTATTCATATCATACGGACGAAACGAATAATATGTACTTCGAAAAGGAAAGGGATGAATGTTATGATGTTTAACACCAGTGAGTTAATTCTCGATGCAGTTATTTTATCAATTGTGGCCAGCACGCCTGAGGGCATTTCAGGCTTTAAGATTGTCCAGAATGTCCGTTCTAAGATTGATGTACCGGAGAATACATTCTATCCTTTGTTAAAGCAGATGCAGGCTGATGGCTATCTTGAGGTTTATCATAAAGACATCGGTGGCCGCAGCCGTCGTTTTTACAAGATTACCGATACCGGACGCGAGCGTCTTACATATTGTCAACAGACATGGAACAGTTATCTTCAGGGAGCCAGCTCTTTATTAATGAGCGGTGCGGCAGAAACTGCACCTGCTTCCCAGCCACAAGCGGTTCCTGTCTCCGGTTCACAGGCTGCTCCCGTGATGAATGCAGCTCCTCAGGCAGTTCCTGCTTCCGGTTCACAGCCACTTCCTGTGATGAATGCAGCTCCTCAGGCAGTTCCTGCTTCCGGTTCACAGCCACTTCCTGTGATGAATGCAGCTCCTCAGGCAGTTCCTGCTTCCGGTTCACAGCCACTTCCTGTGATGAATGCAGCTCCTCAGGCTGCCCCTGTTCCGGAACCTCAGCCGGTTCCTGTGATGAATGCAGCTCCTCAGGCAGTTCCTGCTTCCGGTTCACAGCCTGTTCCTGTGATGAATGCAGCTCCACAGGCAGTTCCTGCTTCCGGTTCACAGCCACTTCCTGTGATGAATGCAGCTCCTCAGGCTGTTCCTGTTACGGAACCTCAGGCTGTTCCTGTTACGGAACCTCAGCCGGTTCCTGTGATGAATGCAGCTCCTCAGGCTGCTCCTGTTCCGGAGCCTCAGCCAGTTCCTGTGATGAATGCAACACCACAGATCAATCCCGCCATGATGCAGCAGGCTGCTGCTAATATTCCTGCTAATACAGAAGATACCTTCCATATCGGAGGTGCCACCAATGCCATGATGGATTTTGATTTTTCCATTGGTGACGATGAAGCCGGCACTTCGGATGACATGGGGTTTTCTTCGGATGGAGATCTGTTCGAATTTGAGAATATTCCAGCAACCTCATTTATTTCATATGATGATGGAACCGCTGGGCAACCTGCACCAGAACCGGTTGCCCAGGTACAGCCAGAACCGGTTTATCAGGAGCCTGTCACCGAAAACACTCCGGAGCCTGTTGCCCAGGTACAGCCGGAACCGGTTTATCAGGAGCCTGTCACCGAAAACACTCCGGAGCCTGTTGCCCAGGTACAGCCGGAACCGGTTTATCAGGAGCCTGTCACCGAAAACACTCCGGAGCCTGTTGCCCAGG
>ERZ779840.1112-NODE-1112-length-27277-cov-9.582397_pt1 | contig 27277 bp, 27 predicted proteins | sample MGYA00511561_ERZ779840 | MGnify/ENA primary metagenome ERZ779840 (study PRJEB29588, sample SAMEA2162036) | human gut metagenome | biome: human gut; feature: human-associated habitat; material: faeces | place: Denmark | collected 2008/2010 ...
AATAATTAATTTATTTTCAGCATATAATTATTCAAAAATATTCTGCAAAAAATAATATCTAATTTATAATTTCAATTATTCATAATAATTGATTACTACAACTGGTTTATAATTAGCTGATACAACTTTATTTGCCCAGTCAACTAATTTATTTAAAAACATTATTGAATCTATTAGTAATATATCTATTTGATTATTGCTATTATGGATTTTTCTTTTTCCCTTAATGTATAACCATAAACCTATTTTTTTAACTTTTTTATATTCTTCTATAAGTGGATCTTTATCATATGTTCTGGACAAAAAGGCATCAACAGTTAAATTTGATTGGTCAATGGCATAGCAAAAATCTCTAGGACTACCTATTTTTACTGCAAATATGACATCATCTTTTTTTCCTAAGTCAGCTATTTCAATTTTATAATTTCGTCCTTTGTTTATATCAACTAAATTTCTATCTAAATTATCATATGCATATTTTTTACTTAACATATCATTTATAGCTTTTTCTCTATATGTAACAGTATGATTTGCCCTTCTTTCCTTACTTTCTTTAATATCTATATAATTATTTTCGTTTAAATATTGTTTATACCATTGGTTAGATTTATCATTGGACATATCATAATTAACAAAGTCTATTAATTCCAAACCATCTTTTATATTTTGATAAAAATCACTATTATAATAATAAATATCACCATCATATATTACATAATTTGTTTTTTCAAAAATAAAATCATATGTAACAACTTCCCTTAATGATCTAGAAAAAGTTACATCATCATCAGAAATATATTTAATCTTAATATAATCTAGTATTTTTTCTGTCTTAATACCATTTTTATCTATAAAATTTCTAACAACATCTGTATTTAATGCTGAGATTTCTTCTCTTTTATTTATATATGATAATTGTAATCTGAAATTGTCATCAAAATATATAGAACTTCCCAATATATTCATTTCTTCTAATGAAAAATTAGCATTCTTTATATTATTCATAAAACTAGCATCTAAATAATCCCATATTCTTGCTTTTAATTCACCGTCAGACACTTTTAAAAATAATGGTATTGGTCTTTTATCATTTCTATTTTCAATATTTTTTATAATAGTTAATATTTCAGAAATTTTATCTATATTTTTGTCTAAGTTCAGCTTTATAGACTTGCCAATGGTTATGCTTTTTCCTAATTGTTCTGCTTCATCTGGAATTATTTCTAGATTAACCACTGATTCTCCTCTATCTAAGACAATAATATCTGAATTAGACATTGTTTTAACTAAGCTACTTGTACTACCATTTAGAAATTTTGCTGCTTTTCGTTTCACCTTTGATACATCTATACGCTTAGCAATATTCATAGCAAAATCTGTGTCACAATATTTTTGGACAAGAGCACTACTCATTCCATAAGTAACTGCATAAAAATCAATGGCTGACTCAACCAAAAGAATTCCTTTTAAGCTATCCTTATCAACAGTGATATCTATATCAAATTCATTTAAAATATTTTGCCATGATATTTTAGAACTATCTTTCTTGCTATAATACAAATTTAAACAATAATCATCAATTTGTTTTTCTACTTCACTTTTAGTATAATTATTATTTATCATTTCTTTTAATAATCCTTCTTTATCCTTAATTCTAAAAATATTATACTGCATAAATGCCTCCTAATAAATGCCTCCTATTATAAAAAAGCGTAGCACAAACCAAAAGCCTTGTACTAGCGCTTCTTCTTTCATGATTTATTATATCACGCTATATCTTATTTTTCAAATTTTCATAAATATATTTAAACATGGATTTCATAAAGTCTTCCATATATCCTTCTTCAGCCATCATTTTTTCAAACATTTCTGTATTTTGTTGATATCTTTTAAATGCTTTTTTCTTAAATTCTTCATCATATACTTTTTTAAAATCTTCTGGATTATTATTTTTCGCAAATTGGACCATTCTATCATCATCTACAAAGTCTTGAGTAATTTGTTCCATTACTTTATCCATGTTTGTAAATTTAGTATGATATTTTTCATTTATTCTATCAACTATTGTGCTTAATTTTTCCTCGTCTTCCATAGAAGATTTACCAATATTTCCAGTAGCAGAATAAAGTTCTCCTTCTTCCTTTACCAAATATATTGAACCTTCAAATGATTTTTCCAATTTATAATATTCGAGCTCGATTTTATCATCTAATTTTACCATTGCTGAATGTTCTTTTGGTAAAACCTGATTTAAATATTTGCAATAAATATATTTTTCTTGAATATCTTTATCCATCATTCTTACAACTTGTATTATAAATGCGTAATTTCTTAAAAATGCTTGAAGAACTTTTTTAAATTCTCTTTGATCATCTTTTTCCATATCCATATACTTTGTTCTTGCAGGATATAAATAATGATTTAATAATTCCATATTATCTTCTTTACTGTAATACGTTTTCGCAAAGTTATGAATATCCTCGTCATTAAATAATCTATAAGCCTCAACTCTTTTGTATATTTGATATATCATATTTGGATCTGCACCACTTTCAAGAATTGTTCCTTGATAATATGGTTGAAATGATTTTTGAATATCTTCCACTGTGTTAACAAAATCAAGTACAAAAGTATCTTTCTTTCCTGGACAAGTTCTATTTAATCTTGATAATGTTTGAACAGCTTTTACTCCTGATAGTGGCTTGTCAACAAACATTGTGTGTAATAAAGGCTCGTCAAAACCAGTTTGGTATTTATCAGCTACAATTAAAACATTATAATCATCATGAAATCTTTTTGGTAATTGATTTTCTTTTATTTCCTTATTATCGCCCTTATAATCAATATTCAATTTTGGCTCAGTATATACTTCACCATCATCTCTTATTTCGCCTGAAAAAGCTACTAAAACATCAACATTCTCTAGATTATGTTCTTTTATATATTTTCTAAATTCCTTTAAATATCTAACAGCATGAAGTCTTGACGAAGTTACAACCATTGCCTTTGCTTTTCCACCTATTTTATATTGTGTTGTATTCAAGAAATGTTCTATCATAATTGCTGCCTTTTGACTTAAATTATGAGGATGTAACGACTCATACCTAGCTATTGCTTGCATACCTTTTGATGATTTAAACTTTTCATCACTTGTAGCAGTTTTTACAATTTTATAATACATATTGTATGTCATATAATTTTTTAACACGTCAAGAATAAATCCTTCTTCAATAGCCTGTTGCATTGAATAATTATGGAACGCTTTATATGTTCCGTCTAATTGTTTTGTACCGAACAATTGAAGTGTTTTTTCTTTAGGAGTTGCAGTAAAAGCAAAGAAAGACATATTAGTGTGTACACCATGAGCAGCAAGTTCATTTAGTAATGCTTCATCCTCATCTGGTATTGCATTTTCTAATGCAAGTTCTTCTCTTGCATATTGTTCTAATATTTCTTCTGTATTGCCTAATCCTTCTTTTAATTTAGATGCACTTCTTCCTGTCTGCGATGAATGTGCCTCATCTACTATAACAGCAAATTTTTTGCCAATACTATCTATTTCAGAATATATTTGTGGGAATTTTTGTAATGTAGTAATAATAATCTTTTTGCCATCATTAATGGCATTTAATAGATCTCTTGAACTTTTATTCTTATCAATTTTTTCAACAGTACCTGCGACATGATCAAATTGATATATTGTATCTTGTAATTGACTATCTAAAACCTTTCTATCTGTAACTACTATTACTGAATCAAAAACTTTATTGTTTAAATTATCATGTAAACTAGATAGTCTATAAGACAACCATGCTATTGAATTAGATTTTCCAGACCCAGCACTATGCTGAATAAGATAATTCTTTCCACTACCATTTTGTTTGACATCAGAAACTAATTTCGTTACAACGTCTAGTTGGTGATATCTTGGAAAAATCATTTTGCCTTTTCTCCATGTTTTATCTTTCTCCTTGTCATACTCTAAGTGCATATATTTTTGGATGATTTCAAATAGCATATTTTTTTCTAGTACATTTTCCCATAAATAAGCAGTTCCAAATCCTTCTGCATTATTTGGATTTCCTGCTCCGCCTACATTACCAGCACCATTACTTCCTTGGTTAAATGGCAAAAAGAATGTCTTATCATTAGCAAGCTTTGTAGTCATTCTACATTCAAATAAATCAACTGCAAAATGTATTAGACTTCTTTCATTAAATAAGAATATTGGTTCATTACAATCTCTATCTTCTTTATATTGTCTTACAGCATCATTAACATCCTGTCCAGTATATTGATTTTTAAGTTCTAATGTAACCAATGGAAAACCATTAATAAATAACACTGTATCAAGACTGTTACTATTATTTACAGAGTAATGTAATTGTCTTACACATTCACATATATTTTCATTATATAAATTAACTGTATCATAATTAATACTAGTTTCTGGTTTAAAATAAATTAATCTAAATTCCAAACCATTTAGTTTTATTTTATTTCTTAATGTTTCTAGTAACCCAAATTCTTTAATTTCTTTTTCTACATATTTCAAAAAATATTCTTCAGTTATATCTCCATGTATCTTTACAAGTTTATTCCAATTCTTTTCTTGAGTATTTTTAATAAACTTTATTAAACTATTAGGTTTATATCCTTTTAAAGGTTCATAACCTATTTCATTACTTTTAATATAACCACCTTGTGTAGTTAAATACTCTTCTATCTTTTCCTCGAATTTTATTTCTCTTATATTATTAGCCATTTACTACACCTCTATCTTTCCAGTAACTGCTTCATAAATTAGCGATTTTTTATATTCTTCTAATTTTTCTATAATTTGCATTCGATAAGAAATTATTTGATCTAATTTCAAGCATTTTCTATCCAAAAAATCAATTATTTTTTTCTGTTCTTTTATATTTGGTATTCTAATAATTAAATTTTTGTTTTTTTCAATAGAAACTCTTTTTAATCCTGCACCAGTTAAATAACTTTTTAGAGTTTCTTTTACAATATGCGAGTTTAAACTATACTCTAAATATTTACTATTGATTAATCTTTGATTGGGTCTTAATATTACAAGAGATGAAGCTACAACAAAATTTTTATCATAATCTATTAATGCAGTTTTTCCTACACTACCATCTTTACTAATTAGCACATCACCTTTTATAGGATTACATGAATTTTTTACCATTTGCTCATAACTATTCAAGCTTGTTTTTAGACAATGCTCAAAATCTATTTTTCCATTCTCTTGCAAGTCAACAACAGACACAAAATCATAAATACCATTATTTGTATCAGGTGAAATATGTGCACCATCTGTAATCTTTATACACACATTTTTTAATTTTACTTTTCTAAATTCGACTTTATTGACATTTTCAGTAATTAAATTTTCTTTATACTCATTAAGCAACTTAATTTCTTGATTATTATCATCTATGATATTTTCTATTGCTTTACATTGTTTATTTAAATAATCAACAATTCTCTTTTGTTCTCTAAGAGAAGGAATTGGAACATAAGAATGTAATACATCGTACATAGATATTTTTTCTCTAATTTCCATTATTCCCTTTCCGTATTTACTTAAGTACTTTTGAAAATTACTTTGAAAAATATAATTAATAAAACGAATATCAGATTTTTCATTATTTTTAAGAATGTAATAAACAGGGCTTACACATCCATCATATTTGGAATATCCAACTGAACCTATTTTTAAATTCATACTATTAATAATTACTGTATCTTTATAAGCTATTTTATATTGGGATATGTCTTCTTTGCTAATGTTTCCCTGATTACCTTTTTCCTCATACGGAACAACACCCAATTTGTTTGTTAAAGACAAAACATTAGTAAATTTTATTGGATTATTCTTCTCATTAATATTTTCTACAACGGCTCGTAGAGGAAACAGCATCCACTCATTAGGATATTTTCCAATCCATTCTACATAACTATCAACTAATTCTCTACTCATTATTTTGTAACTCCTTTAATACACCATCCAACTTCTTATCAAGTTCTAATATTTCAGTCATAATTTCTTTTGTAGATCTTGATTCTTGATATTTATAAAAATATTTGTTAAAAGAAATTTCATATCCCATTTTAGTTTTAGAATAATCTACGTATGAATTTGGGGCAAATGGTAATACTTCTCTCTCCATGTAGTCATGTATATCTTCCTGTAAAGGTATAATTTCAGTATCTGTTCCTTTATCTTTATCTTGAATATATTCACCTTTTTTACTTAGTACTTTATTACCACTTTCATCAACTTTTGCTTGTAAAACTGTAACTTTTCTATAACCAAAGAAATCATTATCATAAATTTTAGAAATTTCATTTTCAACAAAATCACCATATATTTTAGTTATTTCATCTATATGTTCTTTTGTCATTTCATTTCGTTTATTTCCTAAGTTTTTACGCATTTTTTTGTATAAGTTACTAGCATTAATTAATTGTACTTTGCCTTGCCTATGTTCAGGCTTCTTATTATTTAATATCCATATGTAAGTTGCAATTCCAGTATTATAAAATAAGTCATTAGGTAATTGAATAATACAATCTAATAAATCATTTTCAATTACATATCTTCTTATTTCAGATTCTCCAGATCCAGCATCACCTTTGAATAGTGCAGAGCCATTATGAATAATAGCAATTTTAGATCCTTCTGGTTTCATTTTAGATACAGCATTTTCTAAAAATAATAATTGACTATCTGATATAGCTGGAGTTCCTGCAGGAAATCTTCCATTTACACCTTTTTTTGCTTCTGTTTCTACTGCATTTTTTTCACTTTTCCATTCACGACCAAATGGTGGATTCATCATAATAAAATCAAATTTTTCACCAGGAAATTTATCATCAGACAATGTATTTCCTTTTCTAATATTATTTGAATCTTCTCCTTTAATTAGCATATCTGCTTTACAAATAGCATAGGTTTGATCATTTATTTCTTGACCGTATACAATCATTTTTGAAGAATTATTTAATTTTGATGCGTATTCCATACTTGCTGATAAAATTCCACCTGTACCACATGCACCATCATATACTGTTTTAATTTTTGAACTATCAGCTAAATCATTTTGATCCTCAAACACAATATTAACCATCAACTCAATTACTTCCCTTGGTGTATAATGTTGTCCTGCTTCTTCATTATGTGCTTCAGAAAATCTTCTTATTATTTCTTCAAAAATATATCCCATTTCTATATTAGAAACTTCATTTGGATGTAGATTTGCATTCTTTTGATTAAACGTTTCAATAACTGTATATAAAATATTATTATTAGCCATTTTTTGAATGTGCCTTTTCAAATCAAAATTTTCAACTATATCGGTTACTTCTTTTGAATATCCATCTAAATAATTATAGAAATTTTCTTCTATATTTGCAGGGTCATCCAATAATTTTTTAAAATCATATTTACTAGTATTATAAAAATTCTGACCAGAAGTTTCCTTTAAAATAAAATCTCTTTGTGCAAAAGTTTCAGGATATTTTTTACTTGCTTCCAATACTTTCGATTTTGTATCGGAAAGTACAGAATCAAATCTTTTCAATACTGTTAATGGTAAAATTACATCCCCATATTCATGTGGCTTATATACACCTGTTAATTTATCTGCTACACTCCATATCAGATTAGCCTTATCTCCTACATTTTTTGTTATATTTCCCATTACTACACCTCAATCTAAAAAATTTTTCTCCAATCTATATTTTTTTTATTTTTCTTCATTCCTCTGACAATAGCATTATATATCTCTTCATTATCAAAAAAGTATTCTTCTATATCCTCAGGAAGGAATCCCCTTTGTCTAGAAGCTAATAAATACAATCTACTTATCACTTTTTCATCTTCTAAAGATAAGCTGTCAATCATTTTTTTTAATAGTTCACCGGTTGGTGGTTCATTTTTATTATTTTCAATTAAACTTATTGTCATCTTCTTTCTGTTTACATAGCTAGCTACTTCTTCTTGGGTCATATTTTTTGATTTTCGAATTGTTCGAAAATAATTTCCGAAATTTTCTTTTTTCAGATAAACCACCTCTTTATTATTAGTAAGTAAATATATTTATTTACTTACTAATAAGTATACTCTATTTAGAATAATTAATCAAGTGCTTGAACATTTTTCACATACGAATTTCGAGCTGGAGTACAAATTTACTGCTAACTAGACAACGCATTTACTATCAAAGTGATTTTTTATAGCTTTTAAACTCTGCCAGTTTTATCTGACATAATTTTCCATTTCTTTATAAATTTATTTGGCTTTAGCTGTTATACATTTGTTACGTAATGACTAGAGCTATTAACAGAATTAGTATTGTAATATATTTTTAAAATTAAGTACTTTCAATAATGGTAATACCCCATTTTTTATTCTTTGTATTTGAATATAATATAAATAGTGAATTTTTCATAAATATAATTCAAATTATTCAATTTATGTTTATAAAATTAATAAGTAAGTAATTAATTCATAGCATTTAAGCGTTTGCAAACATTTTTCTCCTCATTTATTGTTTTAACAATAACCTCATAGTTAATTAAAATATTACTCTATGCCTATATCACTTCTAAAAACTATGTTGTTTTTAACATCCTCTAATATATCATGAATTTTTAAAGAATTGTCATGTGTAACTATATCTAAATTTTTATTTTCATAATAATATTTTGTCCATTTTAATAGCTCATCTAACACCATTTCATACTTAGTCCTTATATCTTTTAAAGATTCTAAGTTAATGGCAATTTTTAAATAGCCGATAACATTGGCAAAATGATAAATTAACTTTTCATTAATCATAATATTCTCTCTTTTCTATTATTTTTATAATAACTTAATAGTACTTACTCTAGCAATTATTAATTTAATGTTTTTTAACAAGTATTTTAATTTATTTATTAAAATTTATGATATTATTATAATAGGTGAAGTATAGTATGAATAATGAGGAGTTTTTGTATAAGTTAAAGAATAAGGAATATATTTCTAATAGATTATTTCATACTGTAGATAAATCTTTAATACCTAGTGATTTTAATTTAGATAAATATAATGATAATGTATTAGATACTTACTTAGTAAAATATGATGAGTATTTTAATAATTGTTTTAATGGATTAGATAAAAAGATACTTCTTGATACTGATCAAAAAAGAGCTGTTTTAGCAGATGAAGATAGTTTATTAATACTAGCAGGGGCAGGAACTGGTAAAACCACAACATTAAGCGCTAAAGTTAAATATTTAGTAGATATAAAACATATAGACCCTAGTAAAATATTAGTTATGAGTTATACCAAGAAAGCAACAATAGAATTGCAAAAAAGACTACAAGATGATTTGGATATTAATTGTGATGTTACAACATTTCATTCTTTGGGATATAGATATATTAGAAAGATATTTGATAATCATAAGTGTTATATTGTTGATAGCAATACAAAAGATAAGATATTCTTTGACTTTTTTGCAGAGTTATTTCAAGATAAATCAATTATTTTAGAAATGCTTAATGCCTTCAAAGATATACCTGGTACAGAGTGGTTATTTAGTCAATACTTTAAAGAAAACTATGATAAATATGATACATATAAAGATTTTTTAGAAGGTTATAAGCAAAAAAGATTAGAAGAAATAGATAAATTATGGGCTTATGTTAATGGAGTTTTAGAAAATTCATATAATCAAGAATTAATATATACTTTGAAACAGGAATTAGTTAAGTCAGTTGGGGAAGCAAAGATTGCTAATTATTTATTTAGGCATTATATACCATATAGCTATGAGAAAATATATGAAGAAGTAATGGAAGATAACAGGATATATCGTCCTGATTTTACCGTATATATAGGAGAAACTAAAGTATATATTGAGTATTTTGGGTTAGAAGGTGATTATAGTACTAAGGAGTTAAGAAAATATCAAGAGTTAACAAAAAAGAAGATTGCTTATCATAACACTAAACATAATAAATTTATTGCAGTGTATAAAGAAAATTTAGATCACTTAGATAGTTTTATGTATAGACAATTTAAGAATTTAGGATTTAAGGTACCAACAAGAAAAAGTAATGAGAGATTATTTAATGATATTATGGATAGACGTCCTTTATCTCAAATTTTTCCTTTAAAAGAGTTATTTTACAATGTAATAAATACAATAAAATCTTCAGCTCATAGAGAAGACTTTAATAGTTATGTTCTAAGTATTATAAATAATATGAAAGAAGAACATAAAAAATTGGCAATGGTGCAATATAAATACATTAAGGCATTTTATTTGTACTATCAAAAGAGGATATTTGGGGAGAATGATTATGGGTTTGATTTTCCTGATATGATATATTATGCTAATAAATACTTAGATAAAATTAAAGTAGAAGATAAGTATGATTATATTGTTGTTGATGAATATCAGGATATTTCACAAGATAGATATGAGTTAATTCAAAATATTGCAAGTGAAAATAGATCTAAGATAGTGGCTTTTGGGGATGATTGGCAGTCCATATATTCCTTTAATGGTTCGAAGATAAATTATATTTATGATTTTAATAAGTATTTTCCTAATGCTAAGTTAATGACTATATGTAAGACTTATCGTAATAGTAAGGAAATAGTTGATTATTCAAAGAGCTTTATTATGAAAAATAAGAAACAAATTAATAAAGATTTAGTGGCAACTAAGAGTCTTAAGGATTCCATAAAGTTTGTTTTATATGATGATTTAGATGAAGTTATGAAATTGAAGAAAATTATTTTGGATATATATTCGAAGAATAAGGATAGTAAGATTTTAATATTGGGGCGTACTAACCGAGTTATTAATGAGTTATATAATGATAGTGATCTTGTTGATTCTATGGGGACAAAGCTTATATATAAAGGATATAATGAAATTAAGATTGATGCAATGACGATTCATAAATCAAAGGGCTTGACGTATGATGAGGTTATTTTGCTTGGACTTACGAGTGGTTTTCCTAATAATAAAAGAGGTTTTTGGATGTTAAATGTTTTTCGTAATGAAGATGTTAATGAGGGTATTTCGTTTGCAGAAGAGCGAAGGGTGTTTTATGTAGCGATGACTAGAACTTTAAATCATTTGTATATGTTTGTACCAAAAGACGTGGTCAAAAGAAGCCCGTATGTAAAAGAAATATGTGAGATTATAGCAAATAGCACTGTGGATAAGTAGAAAAGTATCCACAGTTTTTTCAGTTTAAAAAAGCCTATCCTTTTTCAGGATGGCTAGTATTAGTATTTTTATGATTAGATTGTGATTTCTTAGTATTTGTTGGTTTTTTAGGAGCTGGCTCTTTCTTTGATGTTTTTTCAGGCTCAACTTTTTCTAACTCCACGACATTATCATTTAGAGGTTCTTCTAACTTTGGTTCATTTAGGATAGGTTCAGGGATTTCTTGGGGTGTTTCAAATAGTATTTCTTCTTCAGTAACTTTGAAAGCATAATATAAAATAATATTACTGATTATTACGGTTATAAAAATAACTATAATACCACCAAGAATATTTTTAAATAGGTATGGGTTATTGGTATCTTGATCTAAAAATTCATTAGCACTAATAAGTTCTTGTTTATATTTGTTTTTTGTTGTTATCTTACTGAATTTTTGATTATCTAAGTCTTCAATTTCTTTATTATAATTATTTATTTTTTCTAAGTTAGTATAGTATTCTTCAGTTTTACCATCTCTATTTAAAATGGTGTTGTTTTCCTTTTGAAAGCTCTCTTTTTTGGAAGATAAATTACTTTGATTTTGTTCAATAATTTCAATTTCTTTAGTAATACTATCTATATTTTGTTCTAAATTATATTTATATTCGGTAGTATATTTAGTTTTTTTATCACCATAATTTTTTAAGTTTGTATATATATTAAAACTACCAAGAATTAGGCCTAGTAAGAAGACAATAATACCTATTACTACTAAATTCTTGTTTTCTTTCTCATACTTTTTAGCCATTTTAGTTCCCTCTTTATTATCTTCATTGTATCATAGAAGAATAATTTATGCAAAATATTTCAAACTATATTATAATTATGATAAGGTGATTGTGGGAATGAAAAAGTTGATTTTAGGTTTGATTGTGATGTTGTTTTGTTGTAGTTGTGGGAAAAATATTGCGGTGGTAAGTCCTAGGGACAACTTAGTTTTTGAATATGGTGATAAGATTGTACTTGACAATTTGGTGTCAATCGAGGATGGGTATTTGATTAATGGTGATAAGGAATATGATTACAAAGATACTGGGGAACAGACGGTTACGATAGATTATCAAGATACGAAGAAACATAAAGGAAAATATGATGTTACAATAAATATTGTTGATAGTGTGAAACCTATTTTGAGTATAAGTAATAATTTATATGTATTGAAAGATAATGGTATTGATGTTTGTAAAAGGGCTTTTTATGCAGATAATGCGGATAGAAATGTGGCTTGTCAGGTTATGGGAGATATTGATACAACTAAAGAAGGAAAGTATAAAGTTAATGTGAAAGTAACTGACGCTAGTGGTAATTATGTTGATAAGGATGTAATAGTTAATGTTATTGAAAAATTTGAGGAAACACCAGAAGTAGAAATTGTACCAGATAAAATTGAAGATATGATTTTAAAGTATAAAACAAAAAATACTTTGATAGGAATAGATGTTTCTAATCATCAAGGAGATATTGATTGGGAATCTGTTAAAAATAGTGGTGTAGAATTTGTCTTTATAAGAATTGGGTTTGGTCATAATAGAGAAGCCAAGATTATGGAAGACGAAAAGTTTAGGCAAAATTTAGAAGGTGCTAGGAATGTGGGGCTTAAGGTTGGGTTATATTTTTACTCATATGCAACAGAGATATGGGAAGCCGAAGAGCAAGCTAATTGGATAGTTAAGACTTTAAATGGTGAGAAAATTGATTTGCCGATTGTATTTGATTATGAAACTTGGAAGAGTTTTCCAACATATAATATTAATATTGTTGATTTAAACAAAGTTGCGAAAAGATTTTTAGATATCTTACATGGTAATGGGTATGAAGGAATGAATTATAGTTCGAAGTACTATTTAAATACTATTTGGAATTTAGGTGAGTACCCTACTTGGTTAGCACATTATGTTTCTAAAACAAATTATGATAAAGATTTTAAGGTATGGCAATTTAGTAATACGGGTGAGGTTCCGGGGATTAATGGTTTTGTTGATTTAGATGTTTTATACTTAGAAGGCCAAAAAAATAGCACTCATGATTAGAGTGTTATTTTTATTTAGTTAATTTGATTTTTAATGTTTTTTCAAACCCGTTACGATTAATTTTTAAGGTTATTTCATCGCCAATATTATGACGATATAATTCATATTTTAGAAGAGCGCTTGATGTTACTTTAACATTATCTATTTCTAAGATAACATCACCTTTCTTTAAGCCACCTTCTTCAGCAGCAGAGTTTTTAGATACGCTCATTATAACAACACCATTTGTTACATTATCAGGAACGCTTATATTATAATAGGCTAGTCCGGTTGAGGAAATATCTAACATAGATACGCCTAGGGTTGGTCTTGTTATATCTTCACCATTAATTATTTTATTAGCAAAATCGATAGCGTCTTCAATAGGAATAGCGAATCCCATGCCTTCAATGTTAGAAGTGGAATTAGATACTAGTTTCATATTAGTGATACCAATTACTTGACCATTTGAATTACATAAAGGTCCACCTGAGTTACCAGAGTTTATGGCAGCATCTGTTTGTAAAACTTTCATGATGTAATCGCTAGAAGATGTTTGACTACCTGTTGTTACTTTTACCATACGATCTTTTCCGGATACGATACCTCTTGTAACGCTCCAAGAGTAAGTTGTTGAATCAACAGGGGCCCCAACAGCGAATGTTGTATCTCCTACTCTGGCATCAGTTGATGAACCAATTTCAGCGATTGAATAGTCATCTTTACTTTCAAAGGCTAAGATTGCAATATCAGAATAGCTATCACCACCTAAGACTTCAACGTTTAGTTCTTTATTATTTGTTAATTGAATTTTAACACTACTAGCACCATTTATTACATGGTAATTAGTCATAACATAATATTTATTATCGGACTTTTTAAAGATAAATCCGGTACCGGTAGCTTGTAGTTCACCACCTTTTAAGTTTTCAACGACTACTACTGAATCATATACCTTTTCAACCGCATCAGCTATTCCTTGTTCATTAACAGTTACTTCTTTTTCTAATTTGTTAACAATAGTAGTACCAGGCATTAGTTTTATTACGCCATACATTCCAGCTGCTCCAATGGCAATTAGGCAAAACATTACCAATAATTTTATCCAGACATTGTTGCTAGAACGTTCTTTACGAGGTTTTACTATTGTTGCATTAATTACTTCTTTTTCATTTTTCATTTATACATCCATCCTTACTATATCTTTATAATTTTTAGGAAATCCTATTGCGTCCAAAACTTTATTGATAGAAATAACTTTTAGTTTTCCTTCTAGAACATCTATTTCATACGATATTTCTCTTATTAATAATCTAAAGTTGTCTTCTCTAAGTATTTGTTTTAAGATTATTATTAAGGCAAATAAATCATCCTTGCCATATATATATTCCCCATTCATTCTAGGAATATTCAAATATGAATGATATTTTGTATTATCAATTATACGTTGAGACCTATGGTCATATAAAATATCTTCATGAGCACAGAGGTTACGGAAGTTAGCCATTATTTGAAAATATTGAGCTAAGTTTTCTGGTGATATTTTATAGATACTAGCTATTTCTTGTTGGTCTTCGGGCTTTAGTATGGTAAATAGTTCACTTACGATACCAAAGGATAATACTTTAACGACAATCCACAATGGAACATAACCATAGTTATTTATGTAGTGCATAGTTGCGGAATGTTGGCCGCCATTAACTCTTATTTGACGTTGCATTTTTTTTATGAGGTCATTAACTTGGCGGCGTTTTTCCGGAGCTTGATTAAAGTTTTTAGGATTTAAATAGTGTTTTTCTTTAATACCATATTTTTTGGATAATATGTAGGAAAAGATACTTTTGGCATTATTTTCTACTATTAAGATATTTTTAAATATGATATTACGCATTTGTCTATCAAAATTAAACATGGCATATAATTCTTCAAAGTTGGTGTTAGGAATGAAGCGACGGTCAGATTCGCTACGAATAAATAGATGACGATAGCCCATTAAAAAGAAATAGTTTTCTCTTAAAAGAGTATCTTTGACATAATCGATGTCATCTATTATTAAGCCTTTGCTTAGAAGAATATCGATTTGTTCATCAATTGTTTTGAATGTTTTTGGTTGTCCTGACATACCCTAATCACCTATTATAATAAATTATATCACAACAGACAGTTAAATGATACTCATTTTAGATGTTAAACTTGTAATTAATTTGTGAAATTTATGTGAAATATGCAATTACCCCTTTGGTTATAGTTTGGGCTAAAGTAGTTTGGTATTCACTGGTAGTTAATTTTTGACGTTCTTGAGGGTTAGATATGAAGCCGCATTCAATTAAAACGCCTGGCTTTTTTAATCTACGATACATATAAATATTAGGCATAGTTTTAATACTTCTGGGATAACTTATGGTGTTTAAGTTTTTTTGGATAGCTTCCGCTAAGGATTTATTTAAATTGCTATAATAAAATACTTGGGCACCACTATAGGTACTATCTTCTAAGTAATTTATGTGAATTGATAAGTATATATCTGCTTTAGAATTATTTATAAGTTTAATACGATTATCAAAATCACTTTTCTTACGTCTATCGGCATTGGGGCTAGATAAGTCATAATCATCATCTCTAGTTAGTATAACACTAGCCCCATTTTTAGTTAGTTCTTGTTCTAATTTTTGGGATATGGCTAAATTTAAGTCTTTTTCTAAGATATTTTGGTAACTAGTACCGGCATCGATACCACCATGACCGACATCAATAATGATATTTTTACCGGATAAGGGTAGAGATGCTTTAACCTGAGTAATAATTAATAAGGTACATAAAAGGATTATTAATATAATTTTTTTCATAGTAAAATTTATGATTTTTAGTTAGAAAATACCACAAAAAAACTTGCCCGAAGGCAAGAAATGAAACTTGTATATTATCTCTTTGAGAATTGTGGAGCACGACGTGCTTTTTTAAGACCATATTTTTTACGTTCTTTAATTCTTGGGTCTCTTGTAATGAATCCTAGTTTTTTAAGAGTCTTACGATAAGAGTCTTCTCTAGTTTGGTCAGCACTTGCATCAAATTCCATTAATGCTCTTGCTATACCTAAACGGATTGCACCAGTTTGACCAGAGAATCCACCACCTTTAACAGTTACATCGATATCGAATTTTTCTTCGTTACCAGTAGCAACTAAAGGTTGTTTTAAATCCATTACTAAAGTTTGATAAGGAAGGTATTCATCAACAGGAACGCCATTAACAGTAATGTTTCCTTTTCCTAAAGTCATTCTTACTTGCGCACTTGATCTTTTTCTACGACCAGTACCAGTCCAAATTTGTTTTTCAGCCATGTTCTTACCTCCTATTTAACTTTCAATTCAATTGGTTTTTGAGCCATTTGTTCATGGTTAGCGTCTTTGTAAACGTGTAATTTTCTAAACATTTGTCTTCCTAAAGGTCCTTTTGGAAGCATTCCTTTAACAGCTCTTTCTACCATTTCTTCTGGATATTTTTCTAGCATTTCACCAGCAGTTCTTTCTCTTAAGCCACCAGCGTATCTACTATGATTGTAGTACATCTTATCGCTTAATTTTTTACCAGTTAAATTAACTTTACTAGCGTTAATAACGATAACATAGTCTCCACAGTCAACATGAGGTGTATAAGTAACCTTATGTTTTCCTTTTAAGATTGTTGCAACTTGAGTAGCTAAACGTCCTAAATTTGCTCCTTCAGCATCAACAATATACCATTTACGGTCAACAGTTTCTTTTTTTTGCATGAATGTATTCATATTTATTTCCTTTCCATTATGTCTACTCATTTTTGACTTCCCACATCAAAAACTTTATACATAATAAAATGTACCATTTAAAAGTATAAGGGATAAGACATGTTTTGTCAATTAAAAGTTGCTTTAAATAGGAAAAAAACTAGCATTAGTAGCTAGTTACTTAGAAATTTCATTAATATCTAATAGTTTTTGGAAATCTCCTACTTCCATTAGACTATCGTCTTTACGAGTAATAATATTATTTCTTAATACTTTGTTATCTTTATTAACATAGATAATTGTAGGTACTTTTTCTACTTTAATATCGTCTAGCCCTAGTAATTCGTTAACTAAAGATATTTTATTATCACTAGATTTAATGGAGTCAATATTAATGTAATAGAATTTATCTTGAAGTTTATACTCTTTAATTAGTTTTTTTAAGTCTTTTTCCATTTTATAGATAGATTCACTGCCAGTATAAGAAATATATAGGTAATAATCACCAGATAAGTTTTTGATATTAGATAAATTGCCTTCTATATTATAAGAGTCTTTAACTAACTTAGATTTAACTAAGTATGATTGTTGATATCTTTTTTCGTTAGTATCATTAATAAAAGTAAACCCAAGATATGAAATTATAAATACTCCTAAGATAATTACTCCGGCAAGACAATAACGATTGTACATCTCTTGGTATTTATTTTTCTTTTTTCGTGGCATTTTAATCCCTACTTTCTAGTATGATTATATCATATCTTTTTTGGTTTTAGTAGTATAATAAATAAATTATTTAGCATAATAAACGTATGAAAAGTATATTAATGGGAATAAAATTGTTTGTTTATTATAGTATGTTGGGGTATTTATTGGAAAATACTTTTAGTATATTTACGCGTTCTAATTTTGATAGTGGGGTTTCTAAGGGACCATTTACGCCGTTATATTTCTTTGGATTTTTAATTATTTGGATAGTAGATTATTTATTACGAAATATGCCTTTAGGAACAGGGAAAGTGATTCTTTATTTTGTGATTATGTTTGTTTTATTAAGCTTGCTTGAGTATGTTGGTGGAGTGTTAATAGAAAAATTTTTACATAAAACATGGTGGAATTATGAACATTATAAGTTTCATATAGGTAAGTATATTTCCGTAGAAGTTAGTATAGTTTGGGCACTTTTAGCAACAATATTTAATTTTTATCTAATAGATATAGTAACAGGAATTATTTTAAATATGAATACATTGCTTACTTTGATATTGTTTTTCTTATATATTTTAGATTTTTTATTGGGTGTATTTGGGTTATAGCATAGGCACAAAAATAGTTATTACATAGGATAAGTCTAGGAGGGTGTTATGTTTATTGATGATATTAATTTCTTTATTAATGGAGAGATACCAGTAAATAGAGAAGAAAAACTAGTTAGTAGTGAATTAGGATATTTAAGAGGAAATATGTTTTTAAAAGAATATGTTCCTTATAAGAATTATCAGGTTAGAAAGATAGAGGCGAAAACTAATGAAGAGGTGTTACTTTTAAAGCTTAGTCAAATGGAGTTTGCACTTAATGACCTTAGTTTGTATTTAGATTTACATCCTAATGATATGGCGGTGTTTAATAAGTTTAGAGAGTATACCAATGAGTATAAGAGATATTTAAATGAGTTTGAGAAGACTTACAGGCCTTTGTGTTTAAGTAGTATAAATAAGGATAGTTATGAGTATTATAAAAATCCTTGGCCTTGGGATAATGATGCGGGGGTTTATTATGTATAAATATGAAAAGCATTTAGCGTTTCCAGTAAATATTAAGAAGAAAGATTTAAGGATGGCTAAGTATATTATTGCAGGGTTAGGTGGTTATGCTGGTGAGCTTGCGGCGGCGTTGAGGTATTTTTCACAAAGCTTTGCGATGCCGGATGCTAGAGGAAAAGCTTTACTTAATATGATTGCAACTGAAGAACTTGGTCATTGTGAAATGATTGCGACGATGTTTAGGCAGTTAATTAAAGATGCAACGTTAGAAGAATTAGAGGCAGCGGGGTTAGCAGAATATTATACAGAACATGGTAAAGGTGTTTATCCGGTAAATCCTTCAGGAGTGCCATTTACAGCAAGTTATTTTGCATCGACGGGAGATCCAATTGTTGATTTGTGTGAGGATATGGCAGCGGAAGAAAAAGCCCGTGCAGGATATGAAAATATGCTTTCATTAGCGAAAGATCCTGATTTAATCGAACCATTATTATTCTTAAGACAAAGAGAAGTTGTTCACTATAATAGATTTAAAGAGTTATATGAAGAGTATAAAAAAATACAAAAATAACTCTTTTTTATTGTTTTGAAAAAAGAAAAAAAGAAAATCAGGGGTATAGCGGTAATATATATTAGTGGAGGGATCTATGAAAATACAAATTGGAAAATATTACTTAGATGAAGAACAAACGAAGATTGTCATGGATAATAGTAGATATTTGTTAGTGGTTGCGGGGGCAGGATCTGGTAAAACTTTAACTATCCTTGGTAAGATAAAATATTTAATTTATGAAAAAAATATTCGTCCGGAAGAGATACTTTGTATATCTTATACTAGAGCAGCAGCTCAAAGTTTAAAAGATAAAATTAAGAATGAATTTAATACAGATATGGATGTTTATACTTTTCATAAGTTAGCGATGCGAATTTTAGAAAAAAATAATATAAGTTTTGATATTACAGATAATGAAACTTTAGAAAGAATTATTAATAAGTATATTTATCAAGATGTTTTAGAAAGTAAGAAGCATTATCAAGCGATACTTAGTTTTTTTAATATAAAAGCAAAGAGTTTAAAAGAATACAAGAATTTTATATATAAAAATACTGATTTAGTCTTAGAGTATGAGAAATTAATTGCTAAGTATATAAGACTTTTTAAATGTAATGGGTATGACATAAGTTATTTTAAGGAAATTATTAAAAAAGATAGATGGAAGTTTTGGAAGTATAAAAAGAAGAAAGATTTTGTAATAGTGGTTTTAAATATTTATTTAAGATATCAAAAGTATTTAGAGGAAGAAAAAGAGTTAGATTTTGATGATTTGATAATAAGAGCTTGTGAGGTTGTAAAAAGTGGTGGGGTTATATTTAAGTATAAGATTATTATTATTGATGAGTATCAAGATACTTCTTTGATTAGATTTTACTTGATAAGAGAAATGCTTTTGAAGATAGGATGCCGGTATATGGTGGTGGGAGATGATTTTCAGTCGATATATAGATTTACAGGGTGTGATTTAGATTTATTTATTAATTTTAAGAAGTATTTTTTAAATGGTAAGATTTTAAAAATTCAAAATACATATCGTAATAGTCAAGAGTTGATTGATATTGCAGGAAGTTTTGTGATGCAGAATAAAAGACAGATAGATAAGAAATTAAAATCTGCTAAGAGGTTAGATAAACCTTTGAAGATTGTTTATTATAAGGATATTGCGTCCTCTATTAAGAAAGTTATTTTAAAGAATAAGGAAAGTAAGTATTTAATTTTAGGAAGAAATAATAAAGATAGAGGTATGATTTTAGATAATAGGAATTTTAAGTTGGTTGATGATAAGGTTGTTATGATAGGATATGAAGATGTTGATATTACTTATATGACTATTCATAAGTCTAAGGGGTTAGAATGTGATAATGTAATAATGATTAATCTTAGGGATAGTATAATGGGTTTTCCTAATAAAATAGAAGATCATGAATATTTAGGGGATGTGGCAATAGTTAATGATAAGTATCCTTATAACGAAGAAAGAAGATTATTTTATGTAGGAATTACAAGGACTAAGAATTATTGTTTTTTAATGGTACCATATTCTAGTAAGTCTTTGTTTATAAAGGAGTTAGAAAAAAATTATCTCCGTAAGTTAGAGATAATTAATGATTAGCAGACATTGTCTTTAGTTTGACCATTAAAGGTTAATGAATTAGGGTTTGAAGCATAAATATCAGTCATTTTTCCCATACTCATTATTTCAAAATCATATTTACGCTTAGATTTTACGTCGTGGGTTACAGGAATAAATATTTTTAAGTAATAGTTAGGACTTGCTGTATCAAATCTATCTTTGGGATTTTCAATTGTTGTTTTAAAGCAATATGAGAAGTTGTCTAGGGTGAACTTTCCTCCTTGAAGAGTCCATTTTTCCATCATTCCAGGAGCACCATAGGCAATAAAATCTTCGTAAACATGGAGATTTTTGGTTGTATTATCTTTGAAAGTGAAACTTATGCATATTAAGGAACCACTTTGATTACAAGAAGACCATCTATAAAGGCCAAGTTTAATAAAATCATTTTGAATTAGATTTATGACTGTTGAACGGGTTAAGCTGTCTTCACTTCTTGTTTTACTTAATGAGTCCTCGGTTTTTAAATCACCTAATAGATTAAAGATAAATACCATTATTATAGATATAAGAGCTAAGCTAAAGATTAGCTCAACTAAAGTTAAACCTTTTTTATTCACTAATATCACCTCTTGGTACCATTATTACATTATTGAAATAGTTTTTGGTTATTTTACGATAACACTTGTTACCATCAATTTGATAATTTGTTCCACAATTGCCGTTTACAGGACTTTTAGCATTGGATTTATCTAACTCTGTTTCTTCATATTCTACAATGATGCGGTAGCCTTGGCCGGTACCAGTTAAAGTTCTTATATAATAAATCATATTAACATTGATATTTTTTAGGGCATCACGATATTCTTTACAAGTGGCATTGTTAGATATTTTACCAGTTTTTGTTGTGCACGATTTAAAGTCGGTTATATCATAGAAGGTTATGAAGATATGTTTAACGTTTAGTTTATTATTGGTACTTTTAATGGCATCTTCGCAAAAAATACGTTTTTTTAATTCACCACCGTTAAGTTCAGCTTCAGCATTAACAGCGTTATATAAAGAAATATCACCACAATCAAGTTCGATTATTTTTTGCTTAGTAGTATCAGTTTTACTTAAGTACTTAGAAACATATTGATCCATATTTAAGGATACTAAGAAATTTTCTAAGTAGTAAGTACGGTAGATATAAACTGGGTCGTCAAACATAACGCGACGTTTTTCACTAGATAATATGGTAGTAAAGGTTGCATATACCATTAATAGAGAACTAGCAAGAACAGTTACAACGATAATTGTTTCGACAAATACAAAACCTTTTTTATTCATAGTACCACATCTTTCTATCTATAAATATGGTATCATAAGTTCAAAAAAAATTAAATAGAAAAAAGTATTAGTGGGTTTTAAAACGATCTTTAACTTTTAGTTTTCTTAGGATATCAAAAGGAATTACACTTAGGGCGATTGTTATGGTAAATATTAGTTCTTTTAAGGTTAGGCCATATGTTCTAAAAAGGGAACCACCAAAGTAGATAAGATAAATTTGAATGATAATAATAAGACCAAAGATAATAATGAATGGAATATTTTTAGTAAGATTAGCAAAAACATTAAGTCTAGGGCTTCGGGCATTTAGGGCGTTAAATATACCAATAAAAATAAATAAAGCAAAGTAAGCGGTTAGAAGGTAACGATCGTCGGTACTATAGCGAATAACTTTATAAACTATAGGAAGTTTTAAGAAGAGAATACCTAGAAGTGAGGAATATAACCCAGTTATTATTATTTGATTAAACATAAGACGATTTATAATGGGTTCGTTTTTAGTCTTTGGTGGCTGGGTCATGTACTCTTTAAGAGGTGGTTCGTGAGCAAAGGCAATACCAGCTAGGGTATCCATAATCATATTTATCCATAGCATTTGAATGACTGTTACAGGAGTACCTAGTTTTAAGATAGGGCCAATAATGGCCATTATCATGGCACATATATTAACAGTTAGTTGGAATATTATGAATTTTCTTATGCTTTTAAAGATGGTACGTCCGAAAAGAACGGCTTTGGTTATGGATTTGATGTTATTATCTAAAATTATTATATCGGCAGCTTCTTTGCTTACTTCGGTACCAGAACCCATGGCAAAACCAACATTAGCAAGTTTTAAAGCCCCTGCATCGTTAATACCATCACCAGTCATACCGACAATTTGGTTGTTTTCTTTTAATATTTTTACTAGCCTACTTTTATCGTTAGGAAGTGCTCTGGCAATTACTTTTAAATGAGGATAGATCTTAATTATTTCTTCATTACTTAGTTTATTAAATTCTAAAGAAGTTAGAGCCAGATCTGATTTAGATGTTATAATGTTGGTTTCTTTAGCGATAGAAATAGCTGTATTTATATTATCACCTGTAATCATGATAACATTGATACCTGCTTGGTGAAGTGTATTAACAGATGATGTAGCATTTGATCTAATATTATCTTTGATAATAAGATAACCTAAGTAAGTTAGATTTGATTTAGTAGGGTCATAGTCCTTACTCATAGCTAAAAGAATAATGCGAACTCCAGTTGCCGAGATATTTTCGATTTCTTTGGAGATAGCTTCTTTCTTAGTAATTATCTTTTTTTCGCCAACTTCGTTAATATAGTAAATACATTTATCTAGAAGGACTTCTTTAGCACCTTTAAGGTAAGTAATATTGTTATCTAAAGTTACAGCACTGTATTTTAGGTCGCTGTTAAAAAGAATTTTGTTAGTGATTTGGTGATTAGTTAGGGGCTTTTTTATGAATTGTAAGATGGCTTTGTCAGTGGCATTACCACCAATTATTTGACCAGAGGTATCATAACTACTGGAGTTGTTATAATATAGATTGTTAGTGATTTCAGTTTTTAGTGTTTGATTTAAATTAGATAAATTTGTAACTTTGTTAGAACTTGGTGTTACTATACTTGATACTTTTAGAATACCTTCAGTTAAGGTACCGGTTTTATCTGTTAGCAAGCAAGTAATATTACCACTAGTTTCGATACCTACTAGCTTACGAACTAAGACATTTTCCTTAAGCATTTTTTTCATATTAGAAGATAAAACCAAGGTAATCATCATGGGTAGGCCTTCAGGGACAGTTACGACTATGACTGTGACACTTAAAGTTAGAGCATACAAAATATTATTTATACTATAATCTTTAGAGGTAACAAGGTAGATTATAGCGACTAAAATGGCCCCAACATAACCAATTAAAGCAATTATTTTGGCTAAAGATGTTAGACGTTCTTTTAGGGGACTTGTTGTATCTTGAGTTTGAATATCCTTAGCTAATGAACCGATTAAAGTAGAATCACCAACGGCAGTAACACACATTCTAGCTTCCCCATCGTAAATAATGGTCGAAGAAAATACTTTGTCGTTTACTTTTTTATGCTTTTCTTTAGCTTCACCATTGATAGAAGATTCATTGACTGCTATGGCTCCAGAAACAATAATACCGTCAGCAGGAATGGCTTCGCCACTATAAAGGATAACAATATCCCCTACTACTAAGTCAGAGCTTAATATTTTAGAATTTTTTTTATCTCGAAGAACGGTTGTGTAGTTGTTCTTAGCGGCAGCTTCTAAGTTTTTGAAAGCTTCTTCCGAGGCGTATTCCGAGATAGCACCGATTACTGAGGCTAGGACGATGGCAATTAGTATTCCAATGGTTTCAAAAAAGTCAAAATCACGAAAAAGAAAAACTATTTTAATAGCTAAAACAATGAGAAGAATTTTAATTATTGGGTCGCTAAAAGACTCTAATATAAGTTGAAATAAGGATTTAGGTTTTACTTTGGTTAAGGTATTTGAGCCATACTTTTTACGACTTTGTACTACTTCTTGTTTTGTTAATCCGTTCATATCGACACCCATTTAATAATATGAACGAAGATAGTTAAATATTAAAAAATGTGGATAACTTTAATTTTATCCACAAGCTAATTTAATTTGTCTAAAACATACTTTTTAGCATCTTCATAAGTAATATTATAGATATATGCTATTTCGTTATATAAAAATTTTTCAGCTAATTCATAATAATATTTGTCTTTATCAGTCATTTTTTTGTTATGGGCAAGACGACTTTGGTTACGAAAATAACTAGTTTTAATAATAGCAATAAGACTTTCTAAGGTTTCGTCACGAAGACACCTTTTATAATCTTCTTCAATATTTTTAGAATTAACATCTAAAAGAGGAATAGTTTTAATTTTACTTATTAATTTTTCAATATCTTCTTTAGTATTTAAATGTCTTAGAAGTTTAGAACTCATATTTTTAGGAATATTGATTTTTAAAGAATCATCAATAGTTGATTGCAAGACAAAATACTCGTAGTTAGAAATTAGTTTTTCTTCAAGTATAATACAGACATCGCGTTTATAAATAACATAATCATTAACTTTAAACATATTTATCACCAACTATTCTTATTATAATGCATATTTAGAAAAATTTCTAATGAAAATTGGAATAATTGTCGAAATATTTGACTTTGAGTAGAATATATAATATAATAACCGAACTTAATGAAAGGGTGATTAGATGTATATTTTTGATAACAAAGAAATGACTAGTAAAGAGATTTTAGATTGTATTTCAAGTAATCGTTATAAGATTGAAGACTTGTATTTAAATTTGAAGAATATGAATTATAGTGAAATTTTAAGATTAAAAGTAGAGAGTTTAGTTTTTGGTAGATATATGGAGGCAGAGAAATTAAACCGAGTCTTATTGTTTTTAACTAAGATAAATGTTCAAAAGTTAAAAGAAGATATAAGTTTAATGGAAGATACATCTTATTTAGATTATTATGATTTAAGATTGTTAACTGAGATGCGTGACGCTTTAAAAACTAGTAAAGGTAAAGTTAGTTCAGAAGCACTAGACGTTGTCAACGATGTTATTAGAAAAAGAAAAGAAGCTAAAAAGACTTTAATTAAGAGATTTTAGTTTCTTTTTTTATCCAGGTTATTAAGAGACCAACTATATAGTCAATTTCTTCTTTAGATAGTTTCTTATTCATAGGAATATGGTGCCATTTATATAAACAGCCACGGCAACAGCAAGCACAGGCGTGTTGAGCAATAAAAACGGGATGTGAATTAGATTTCATAGGGGTTTGACGGCCATCATTTAGAATAACTTTAGGTGCTAGACGTTTGGTTATTAAGTCATAGGCATCGTTAGTTATTTTAATTAGGCCTTTAGTTTTGACGTAGTCTTGCATGTTCTTATTCAAATGAAAACTAGAACGAAATTTAGATAGTTGTAATTTATGTAAAATTAATTCGTAATTCATGTTATTCTTAGAAAAACACTCAAATAATGAGTGCTTATTTTAATTTATTTAATATTAATTATACCGTAATTTCCAGCCTTACGACGATATAGAACTGATGTACATTCTTCATTTACGTTTTTAAAAACAAAGAAGTCATGATTTAATAGTTCTAATTGTAAGATAGCTTCTTCTTCACTCATTGGTTTAGAATCAACTACTTTTCTTTTTACAATGGAAGATTCGTCAGGTTCGTTTACGGGTTCAAAATCTAATAGCATTTCAAAATTTGGGGCTGATTTAGATTTCTTTTCTAATTTTGTTTTGTTCTTTCTAATTTGACGTTCTAACTTGTCTAAAACTAAGTCAATAGAAGAATATAAATCTTCAGTTGTCTCTTCTCTTCTTAAAGTAATTCCCTTAGTTGGGATAGTTACTTCAACAGTTTGATTAGGTCCTTTTACTTTGATAAATACTAATGCTTCAATATTATTAGGATTTTCAAAGTAACGGTCTAATCTAGCCAATTTCTCCTCAACATATTTTTTGATTGATTCGGTGATTTCTATTTTATCACCACGGATATTTAATTTCATATTATCCCTCCCAATTATATTGTAGCAAATAATATATTTTCTTGCAAATGAAAATGACTAGCTAACCGCAGTCACTTCAACTTCTTTTACATCTTGAGCTTGTAGGCCTTTATCTGTTTCTATTAATGTAAAATCAACTAATTGATTTTCTTTCAATGTTTTAAAACCTCTTTTCAAGATAGCTGAATAATGAACAAAGATATCTTCGTTTGTATTATATTCGATGAACCCATACCCTTTCTCATTATTAAACCATTTAACTCTACTTCTCACACTAATTCTCCTTCCTTTTTTCTAGCAAGTATCCCTCACTTGCAAATTAAGAATATCATAAAATATGGCATTTTTTTCATTTCTTGTCTTAAAGTATCATTTTTCTTATTAAAATTATATTTT
>ERZ779840.1117-NODE-1117-length-27243-cov-4.848132_pt1 | contig 27243 bp, 26 predicted proteins | sample MGYA00511561_ERZ779840 | MGnify/ENA primary metagenome ERZ779840 (study PRJEB29588, sample SAMEA2162036) | human gut metagenome | biome: human gut; feature: human-associated habitat; material: faeces | place: Denmark | collected 2008/2010 ...
GGCCGCTTTGCCGTAGCCACAGGCCGGGCGCTGCCCGCCTTCCGGATGTTCGCGGAGCAGGTGCCCATGAACGCACCGGCCGTTGTGTGCAACGGCGGCGCGCTGTACGATTTCAAAACGGAGCGCTATCTGGAAACCATGGAGCTGCCGGAGACCATCCGTCCGCAGGGTCAGGATGTGCTGGACCGGTTTCCCACAGCGGCAGTGGAGGCCTATCACATGGACAATGTGATCCATGCCGTGCGGCCAAACGAATATACCCGTCAGCATGAGCACGTGACCCATGCCGGGGTGCAGCCTGTCCCAACCCTGCTGGAGGTGCCGATGCCCCTCATCAAGATCATGTTTGAGGATGACCATGAGCACCTGCTGGCTCTGCGAGACTATGTGAGCAGGCAGCCTTGGTCAGCGGACTACGAAGTGTTTTTCTCCGACAGGACTCTGCTGGAGGTCACCCGGAAGGGTGCCAGCAAGGGAGCTATGGTAGCTCGTCTGGCAAAGCGCCTGGGGATCTCCATGGATCATGTCTACTGCGCCGGGGATGAAAACAACGATCTCTCCATGCTGACGATGGCGGCAGAAGGGTTTGCCCCCGCCAACTGCGTAGAAACCGTGCGAAGCTGCGGCGTTACCATTGTGGCGGACTGCGACCACGATACCCTTGCGGAGATCGTCTCCATTCTGGACAAACGGTACTGAGATTCGGCAATTGTATTGACAAAACCGCCGTTTTTCTCTATAATTTTAACTGGCCGTAGAAAACTGAACACAGGGGTGCTGGAGAGAACTCCGGCTGAGATGCGGGGCTGTGACTGCCCTCTTTCCCTTAAACCTGATCCGGGTAATGCCGGCGTAGGAAGTGAACGATCTGTCTTTCCGTACCGCAAGCCCGTTCATGTGGCCTGCGGTACTTTATTTTCAGGAGGGACGTTTATGTCCGCAAAGAATACCAACTCTCATCTCCGTGTCCGGATGCTGTGCGAGGGTGCCATGATGGTGGCCCTGGCCCAGGTACTCAGCTACATCAAGCTGATGGAACTGCCCAACGGCGGCTCCCTGACCCCCGCCATGTTCCCCATCATCCTGTTTGCCGTCCGCTGGGGACTGACTCCGGGCCTCATGGCCGGCTTCACCTTCGGCCTCTTGCAGCTCATTTTTGACGGCGCTTACGCCTGGGGCTGGCAGTCCATGCTGCTGGACTATCTGGTGGCCTTTACTCCCTTGGGTCTGGCCGGCCTGTTCAAGGGCAAGAAGTGGGGCATCTTTGTCGGTACCGTAGTAGGCTGCCTCGGCCGCTTTGTCGTTCACTACATCAGCGGCGTGACTATCTACAAAATTCTGGCTCCCACGGAGTTCATGAAGTGGACCTTCACCAGTCCTTCCGCCTATTCTCTGGTCTATAACGGCTCCTATATGCTGCCCAATACCATCATTGCGCTGGTCATCGCGGCGGTGCTGTATAAGCCCCTGAAAAAGTACATTCTGGGGCAGGATCTCGGCAACTGAAGAAGAACCCCACAACGGCGGTCTGCATACGCAGACCGCCGTTCGATCTTCCTCAGAATACCTTCGTTTCGCATAAACGATTCATCTAAAAGCGGCCCTCTGCGCTCACTTTTGCAGCATACGTTTGAAAAACCGCCTTTTTCTTTATCGAAAACGTTTAATTTCAAAAGAAAATCTTGTAAAATATATTGATTGTATTTTCTTTCCCAATCTACTATAATACAAAATGGTTATATCCGGAGCCGCAGGCCGCCGGTTTTCCGCATTGGGCGTCCACCGGCTCCATGTTGTTCTATTCTGCCTGTTCCGGGCAAAAATCGAAGGAGAGTTTCTATGAGCAAGAAGTATTGTTACCTGTTCACGGAAGGCAACGCCAACATGCGTGAACTTCTGGGCGGCAAGGGCGCCAACCTGGCTGAGATGACCAACATCGGTCTGCCCGTGCCTCAGGGCTTCACCATCACCACCGAGGCCTGCACCCAGTATTATGAGGACGGCCAGAAGATCAATGACGGCATCTTTGCCGAGATCATGGAATACATCGAGAAGATGGAGAGCATCACCGGCAAGAAGTTCGGCGACCACGAGAATCCTCTGCTGGTCTCCGTCCGTTCCGGTGCCCGTGCCTCCATGCCCGGCATGATGGATACCATCCTGAACCTGGGCCTGAACGAGGACGTTGTTGACGTTATCGCCAAGAAGTCCAACAACCCCCGCTGGGCTTGGGACTGCTATCGCCGCTTTATCCAGATGTACTCCGACGTGGTCATGGAAGTGGGCAAGAAGTACTTCGAGCAGCTCATCGACGAGATGAAGGAGAAGAAGAGCGTCACGCAGGACGTGGATCTCACCGCTGAGGACCTGAAGGAACTGGCCATGCAGTTCAAGGCCGAGTACAAGTCCAAGATTGGCCAGGAGTTCCCCGCCGACCCCAAGGAGCAGCTGATGGGCGCCATCAAGGCCGTGTTCCGTTCCTGGGATAACCCCCGTGCCAACGTCTATCGCCGCGACAATGATATCCCCTATTCCTGGGGTACTGCCGTCAACGTGCAGTCCATGGCCTTCGGCAACATGGGTGATGACTGCGGCACCGGCGTTGCTTTCACCCGTAACCCCGCCACCGGCGAGAAGAAGCTCTTCGGCGAGTTCCTGACCAACGCCCAGGGCGAGGACGTCGTCGCCGGCGTCCGTACTCCCATGCCCATCGCTGAGATGGCTGAGAAGTTCCCCGAGGCCTTCCAGCAGTTTGAGGGTGTCTGCAAGACCCTGGAGGATCATTATCACGATATGCAGGACATGGAGTTCACCGTGGAACACGGCAAGCTCTATATGCTCCAGACCCGTAACGGCAAGCGCACCCCCGCCGCCGCTTTGAAGATCGCCTGCGACCTGGTGGACGAGGGCATGATCGACGAGAAGCAGGCCGTGGCCATGATCGAGCCCCGCTCTCTGGACACCCTGCTGCATCCCCAGTTTGACGCTGAGGCCCTGAAGAAGGCCGCCATCATCGGCAAGGCTCTGGGCGCCTCTCCCGGCGCTGCCTCCGGTAAGATCGTTTTCTCCGCTGAGGACGCCAAGGAATGGGCTGAGCGCGGCGAGAAGGTGGTCCTGGTCCGTCTGGAGACCTCTCCCGAGGACATCGAGGGCATGAAGGCTGCTCAGGGCATCCTGACCGTCCGCGGCGGCATGACCTCTCACGCTGCCGTTGTGGCCCGTGGCATGGGTAAGTGCTGCGTCTCCGGCTGCGGCGACATCAAGATGGACGAGGAGAACAAGAAGTTCGAGCTGTCCGGCAAGACTTACCGCGAGGGTGACTGGATCTCTCTGAACGGCTCCACCGGCAACATCTATGACGGCGCTGTGCCCACCACCGATGCTGTCATCGGCGGCGAGTTCGGCCGTGTCATGGGCTGGGCTGACCAGTTCCGCCGCCTGAAGGTCCGCACCAACGCCGACACTCCCCACGATGCTGCTCAGGCCCGTAAGTTCGGCGCACAGGGCATCGGCCTGTGCCGTACCGAGCACATGTTCTTCAACGAGGACCGTATCCCCGCTATCCGCCGCATGATCTGCTCCGACACTGTGGAAGAGCGTGAAACCGCTCTGGCCGTTCTGGAGCCCATGCAGCAGAGCGACTTTGAGGGCATCTATGAGGCTATGGAAGGCTGCCCCGTCACCATCCGTTTCCTGGATCCCCCTCTGCACGAGTTTGTTCCCACCGAAGAGGCCGACATTGAGAAGCTGGCCAGCGACATGGGTAAGACCGTTGCCGAGATCAAGAACATCATCGCCGGTCTCCACGAGTTCAACCCCATGATGGGTCACCGCGGCTGCCGTCTGGCTGTCACCTATCCGGAGATCGCCGCCATGCAGACCCGCGCCGTCATCAAGGCTGCTCTGGCTGTTCAGGCCCATCATCCCGAGTGGACCATGGTTCCCGAGATCATGATCCCCCTGGTGGGCGAGGCCAAGGAGCTGAAGTATGTCAAGGACATTGTTGTCAAGACTGCTGACGAGCTGATCAAGGCTGCCGGTTCCGACATGAAGTACCTGGTTGGTACCATGATCGAGATCCCCCGCGCCGCTCTGACCGCCGACGAGATCGCCAAGGAAGCTGCCTTCTTCTCCTTCGGAACCAACGACCTGACTCAGATGACCTTCGGCTTCAGCCGTGACGACGCCGGCAAGTTCCTGGGCGCTTACTATGATAAGAAGATCTACGAGAACGATCCCTTCGCCAAGCTGGATCAGAAGGGCGTCGGCAAGCTGGTGGATATGGCCTGCAAGCTGGGCCGCGGCGTGAACCCCGACCTGCATCTGGGTATCTGCGGCGAGCACGGCGGCGATCCCTCCTCCGTGGAGTTCTGCCACCGCACCGGTCTGGACTATGTGTCCTGCTCTCCCTTCCGTGTGCCCATCGCCCGTCTGGCCGCCGCTCAGGCCGCCATCAAGGAGATGTAATTCTCCCGCAAGGGCATCAACCAACCGCATAACCGCAAGCCTCCGGTCAATGACCGGAGGCTTGTTCTTTTCTCTGTAGCATGTTAAACTGAAAGGGAAGCAGAGGTGAAAAACCGTTTGACAAAGGTGTGTGATGGTATGAAAAAAATGATACCATGGATCATTGCGTCGGCCGTGATCATGCTGGTCTTTCCTTGGCTTGCGGTCACCTTCGTAAAAGGCGACGGCGGAATGGCCGTTTGCTTCATCCTGTTTTTTGCGCTGAACCCTATTTATGCCATATTTGCCGGAGTGCAGGCCAGTAGAGACGTCAAACGCTTCTGGGCCTTGCCGATGATCACAGCGGTCTTGTTTTTAGCCGGTACATGGCTGCATTTCGATATGGGCGAACCGGCGTTTCTTCTCTATGCGTTGATCTACTTGCTTTTAGGGGCCGCAGCCATGCTGATCTCCGCGTTTATAAGGAAAATACTTGAAAAGCACTGAGACAACTCCAATTTCTCTTGCAGCCGCCTCAGCCGTCCTATTTCAACACTCTTGAAAATTTCTGTCAATCGATCTGCGGATACCTGCCGGGATCTGTTTTGCCCCCTCACTGAAAAAAGTCCGTCTGGAATACTCCAGACGGACTTTTTATCGCATTTTCAAGTTTTCGGTGCTTTTTTCATTTCTCAGAATCATGGGTACAGGTCTGAATATCAGGATCATTCAAGATTCGGGCTTTCTTATCGGCGTTGCTCTCCTCTCTCCAAGTCCCGGCAACGCCCTTTCCGATGATCAGCCCTAAAGAGCCCCAGGCTACGATAGCAAACAGAAAAACAAAATATTTCATAGCGTCTCCTTTCCCGCAGTCCAAACTTCCATTTCTATTATTAACATAACAGCCGCCACAGGAAAAATCAATCCGCTTTCTGCACAGAATTTTATCTGGTATTCTGTACTTTTTCACTGGAAACTAATTTGTATTTCATTGAAAAGCACAAAAAATGCAAGGAATCGGCTTTTTGCTAATTCCTTGCATTTTTGCGGTTCCATCAGGTCTCTGTGGTGGAATTTTCCTCATTTGCGGAGATCTCTGTGGAAATCTCTGCTTCCGCGGACACGTCCTCCGTGTCCTCATGCTCCGCCAGCGCCATGGAGATCACCTGGTCGCCCTCTTCCTTGAAGCGCATGACGATCACGCCCTGAGTGGCCCGGTTTGCGGTCTCCTTGATGTTCTCCACCGGCGTCCGGATCAGGATACCGGACTGGGTCATCAGCAGCAGGTCCTCGGTGCCGTCCACCACCTTGACGCCTACGATCTTGCCGGTCTTGTCTGTGATCTGGTAGTTCTTGATGCCCAGACCGCCCCGGTTGGTGATGCGGTACTCCTCCACAGGCGTCCGCTTGCCGTAGCCCTTCTCCGTGATGGTCAGCACGCTCTTGCCCTCTCTGGCTCGGGCAGCGCCTACCACATAGTCGCCCTCCCGGAGACGGATGCCCCGGACGCCCATAGCAGAGCGGCCCATCGGACGGACGTCATTCTCGTCGAACACCACGGCCATGCCGTCATGGGTGGCAATGAGGATCTTCTGGCTGCCGTCGGTCTCCCGGACAGATACCAGCTGGTCGCCCTCGTCCATGGTCAACGCCCGGATACCGTTGTTGCGGAGGTTCTTCAGCGCCTCCACCGGCAGACGCTTCACCGTACCGTTCCGGGTCACCATCATCAAATAGAGCTGCTCCTCGCCGGTCTCCCGGTAATGGAGCATGGCCTGCACCCGCTCACCCTGCTCGATCTGCAAAATGTTGATGAGGTTGGTGCCCTTGGCGGTCTTGCCGGACTCGGGGATCTGATAGCCCTTCTTCCGGTAGACTTTACCGGTATCGGTAAAGAACAGGATATGATCGTGGGTAGAGGCGGTAAACACATCCACCACCGTATCCTCTTCCCGGGTGGTGATGCCCTTCTTGCCCATGCCGCCCTTGGACTGGGCGGTATACTCGCTGACGGGGGTGCGCTTGATGTAGCCCGCCTCCGTCAGAGTAAAGACGCACTGCTCCTCCTCAATGAGGTCCTCAATGTCGATCTCATCCTCCACGTCCTGAATCTCGGTCTTGCGGTCATCGCCGAACTTTTCGGCAATGGCGGTGAGTTCTTCCTTCAGGATCTGACGCACCAGACTTGCGTCGGACAGCACCCGGTTGAAGTAAGCGATCCGCTCCTCCAGTTCCTTGTACTCGCCCTCCAACTTCTCCCGGTCCAGGCCCTGCAGCGCCTTCAAGCGCATATCCAGAATGGCCTGTGCCTGAATATCGTCCAGACCGAAGCGTTCCATCAGCTTCTGTTTGGCGTCATCATAGGCGCTGCGGATGATCTTGATGACCTCATCGATGTTGTCCTGCGCGATCAGCAGACCCTCCAGCAGATGCGCCCGCTCCTGTGCCTTTTTCAGATCGTAGCGGGTCCGGCGGATGATGATCTCCTCCTGGAACGCCAAATATTCGTCAATAATGTGCCGCAGGGACAGGATCTTGGGCTGGTGCTGGTTATCCACCAGAGCCAGCATATTGATGGAAAACGTAGTCTGTAACTGAGACTGGCTGAACAGCCGGTTCAGAACCACCTGAGGATTGGCGTCCCGCTTCAATTCAATGACCATCCGCATACCGTTCCGGTCGGACTCGTCCCGGATGTCGGAAATGCCCTCCAGCCGCTTATCCTCCACCTGATCCGCCAGGCTCTTAATCAGCATCCGCTTATTTACCTGATAGGGCAGCTCCGTGATGACGATACGGGTGCGGTCATGGCCGAATTCCTCAAATTCATGCCGCGCCCGGACCACGATGCGGCCCCGGCCGGTGGCGTAAGCCGCCCGGATGCCGGACCGGCCCATGATGATGCCCTTGGTGGGGAAGTCCGGTCCCTTGATGTGCTCCATCAGGTCAGTCAGAGAGGCATTGGGATCGTCCAGCACACAGATGCAGGCGCCAATGACCTCCCGCAGGTTGTGGGGCGGGATGTTGGTGGCCATGCCAACGGCGATACCGCTGGAGCCGTTTACCAGCAGGTTAGGGAACCGGGCAGGGAGGACCCGGGGCTCTTTCCGGCTCTCGTCGAAGTTGGGGTCCCAGTCCACAGTATCCTTTTCAATATCCCGGAGCATCTCGTCGGAGATCTTGCTCAAACGGGCCTCCGTATATCGGTAGGCCGCCGGGGGGTCTCCATCCACGGAACCGAAGTTGCCGTGGCCATCCACCAGCATATAGCGCATGGAGAAGTCCTGTGCCAGACGCACCAGTGCGTCGTACACGGAGGCATCGCCGTGGGGATGGTACCGGCCCAGCACGTCGCCCACGCAGGTAGCAGACTTCTTAAAGGGCTTGTCAGAGGTCAGATTGTCCTCGTACATGGCGTACAGAATACGCCGGTGCACCGGCTTCAGGCCGTCCCGCACATCCGGCAGGGCGCGGCCCACAATGACGCTCATGGCATATTCGATATAGGATTGCTCCATCTCCGGCACCAGAGGAGATTCCACGATTCTTTGTTCCGGATACCGGATCTCCTCGGGGTCATATTGGGGTTTTTTACTCATTTTTTCTCCTCCTTGAGGGATCAATAATCCAGATTGACCGCATACTGGGCCCGCTTCTCAATGAACTCCTTCCGGGGTTCCACCTTCTCGCCCATCAAAATCGTGAAGGTCTCGTCCGCCTGTACGGCGTCATCCAAAGTGATCCGCCGCAGGGTCCGCTTCTCCGGGTCCATGGTGGTCTCCCACAGCTCATGGGGGTTCATCTCGCCCAAGCCCTTAAACCGGGAAATGTCGATCTTCACATTGGGATTGCCGCCCCGCAGCTCGGCGGATACCGCGTCCCGCTCCTCATCGGAGAAGGCCACCCGTGTGGTCTTGCCGCGGGTCAGCTTGTAGAGCGGCGGCACAGCGGAATACACATAGCCCTGCTCGATCAGGGGACGCATGAAACGGAAGAAGAAGGTCAGCAGCAGCGTCCGGATATGGGCGCCGTCCACGTCGGCATCCGCCATGATAATGATTTTATGATAGCGCAGCTTGGCATCGTCAAATTCGTCACCGATACCCGCGCCCAGCGCCGTGATCACCGGCTGGAGCTTATCGTTGCCATACACCTTGTCCGCCCGGGCCTTTTCCACGTTCAGCATCTTGCCCCACAGGGGGAGGATCGCCTGGAACCGGGAATCACGGCCCTGCGTGGCGGAGCCGCCTGCGGAGTCACCCTCGACGATATAAAGCTCAGTGAGCTCCGGGTTGTTCTCGTTGCAGTCCCGCAGCTTATCCGGCATGGCCGCGCCGCCCAGCGCCGTCTTGCGGCGGATAGACTCTCTGGCCTTCTTGGCTGCCTCTCTGGCCCGGTTGGCTGTGAGGGCCTTGTCCAAGATCATCCGGCCCACTTGGGGATTTTCCTCCAGGAAGGTATCCAGCTTTTCGGAGACGATGTTATTCACCAGCGTCCGGATCTCGCTGTTGCCCAACTTGGCCTTGGTCTGACCCTCGAACTGTGCGTCCGTCAGCTTCACGGAAATGACGCAGGTAAGACCCTCCCGGCAGTCCTCGCCGGAGACCTTCTCATCGTCCTTCAGCATCTTGATCTTCCGGCCGTAGTTATTCAGCACGGTGGTCAGCGCCCGGCGGAAGCCCTCCTCGTGCATACCGCCCTCCGGGGTATGGACGTTGTTGGCGAAGGAGAGGGTGGTCTCGTTGTAGCCATCGTTATACTGCATGGCGATCTCCGCCATGGAATCGCCCTTCTGCCCGCTGACGTAGATCACCTGCTCGTGCAGCGGTGTTTTCGTGCGGTTCAGATAGGTGACGAACTCCCGGATACCGCCCTCGTAGCACATGGAGTGGCGGCGCTCCTCCTCCGGCTTCTCGGCGGAGGCCAAACGCTCATCGGCAATGGTGATCCGCAGACCGGCGTTCAGGAACGCCTCCTCCCGCATCCGGGTATGGAGGATGTCGTAGCTGTAAACCGTTTCCTCAAACATCTCCGGATCCGGCTTGAAGGTCACGGTGGTACCGGTGTGATCCGTGGTGCCCACGATCGTCATCGGCTCCGTCACATGGCCCCGGGCGAACTTCATCTCGTGGATCTTGCCGTCACGGTGGACCTGGACCACCAGCCACTCAGACAATGCGTTCACCACGGATGCGCCCACGCCGTGCAGACCGCCGGACACCTTGTATCCGCCGCCGCCGAACTTGCCGCCGGCGTGGAGCACGGTGTACACCACTTCCAGAGCGGGCTTTCCCGTCTGGGCCTGAATGTCCACGGGGATACCGCGGCCGTTATCAACCACGGTGATGGTGTCTCCCTCGTTGATGGTGACGGATATCTCCGTGCAGTAGCCTGCCAGAGCCTCGTCGATGGCGTTGTCCACGATCTCGTATACCAGATGGTGAAGACCGGAGGAGGATGTGGAGCCGATATACATACCGGGCCGCTTCCGCACAGCCTCCAAGCCTTCCAGAACCTGGATCTCCGATGCGTCGTAATCATTGGCGGCGTCCACCGCCGTGGATTGCAGGATCTCGTTTTCTGCCATGTAGGTTCTCCTTTCATCGCGGGACCAGAAGAATCAAGCCGGAGCCATTTCCGGCTCGGTTCTTCTTGCCCCGAAGAAATTCTTACTTCTATTCAACGGCAAGCCGTTCCCGGCCCGCCCCATTTGTCTCACAGTACCAGCTTTTCGCTCTCCGCCCGGTTTTTCAGGGTGGAGGTATTCAACTGGCTCAGATACACGATCTGCGGGTGATAGGGGTGGTCGCACACCACAAAGGACTTCGGCAGGTCGCCGGACACATCCAGCACCACGCCATCCTTTTCCGCGCCCGCCAGATACTCCCGGGTGCGCTTTTCATAGCTGCATTTATCCAGATCAAAAATACCGATGATCCGGTGATCCGGCACGATCTCGTTTTGTCCCAAATGCAAATACACGGTATTCCTCCGTTCCAAAAGCAACGTCAATGCGCACAAAGCCCATCCTTACATCAGCCGTATCGCAACATCCATCACACGGGTAATGAGAAGGATCCAATATACATTCTTGCTCTTTCTGTCCTCCTCCGGATCTGAGATCCCAAGCAGGCAGCAGAGCAGAATGGCAAAGTCTATCGTGAACAGCATCCACTGTCTTTTCAGAAAGAGATACGCAATGAACATCCCCAGCGCGACCGCCCATGCTGTCACGCTGATCAGGCTTTTTACCTTTATTTTTCGGTTCTCCATAGCACCGCTCCTCTGCTCAGCCATCCAGCCCTCTTTAATATGGAAGATTCTTCCCCCTAACAACTGCGGCAACTGGTCGTCCTCGCAGCAGGTGATGCGCCGCGTAACGGCGCGGCATTTCAAAACGCGCCGACGCGCGGCTCCGTTCGCTGCGCTCCGTCGCGGTATTCATCACCGCACAGTGCCATTTTTGACATGGAAGATCCTTCCTCCCAACAGCTGCGGCAGCCGGTCGTCCTCGCAGCAGGTGATGAATACCTGCCCGCCCCGGATGCGGTTCAGTACAAACTCCTGCCGCCGGGGATCCAGCTCCGAAAGCACATCGTCCAGCAGCAGCACCGGATACTCCCCGGTGTCCTGCTGAAAGATCTCCCGGGCCGCCAGCTTCAAGGAGAGAGCTGCCGTCCGGGTCTGCCCCTGTGAGGCATAGCTTTTTGCGGCCTGTCCGTCGATCTCCACCAGTAAATCGTCCTTATGAGGGCCGGACAGACATTGCCGGCTGGCGATCTCCGCCGCCCGGTGCTCCTCCTGATGCTGTAAAAGCTGCTGGAAGATCACCTGCGGTCCAGCCTCCGGGTCCGTCACCGTAGACACCGTTTCATAACGTAAGGTAAGCCGTTCCCGGCCTCCGGAAAAGTCCCCGTGAATGGCCGGGGCCGCCTGACACAGCCGCTTGATAAAGTGCGCCCGGTAATGGATCAGCAGCGCTCCCGCCTTGGCCATGCTCATGGAAAACTCGTCCAACGCGTCCAGCAGGGAGGGCTTTTCCTCGCTGTCTCTCAAAATGCGGGTCTTGTGCTCGTGAAGCCGCTTATATTCCGCAAGTGCTTGCGCGTACCGGGGCCGCAGCTGGCAGATGCAGTCATCCAGAAAGCCCCGCCGGGCTGCCGCCCCTTCCCGGATCAGATACAGGTCCTCCGGGCAAAACAGCACGCTTTGAAAAATACCGGACAGCTCGCCGCCGTTTTTCAGCTTGACGCCGTTAGACCGCAGCACCCGCCGCGCCCCCCGGTGCAGCTCCGCCTCCAGCAGAAAATCCCTCTCCCGTGCAAACACATGCCCCTTCAAAAAGGCGTGATCCACGCCGAATTGGATCAGCTCCCGGTCATATCTGGCCCGATGGCTGACGCCGGAGAGATAGGCCACCGCTTCCAGCAGATTCGTCTTTCCCTGGGCGTTGTCACCGTAGATCACATTGATATTCGGGTCAAACGCAGCGTCTAAATGAACGTAATTACGGAAAAAATCCAGGCTTAACCCGTCAATCCGCATAGGCCGCCGCGTATTCCTGTCCCCGGAAGGTCACCACGTCGCCGGGGCGGATCTTCTTACCCCGCATGGTGCACACCTCGCCGTTGACCTGTACTTCGCCGCTCTGGACGCACTCCTTGGCTTCGCCCCCGGTCTCCACGGCGTTGGCCAGCTTCAAAAGGTCCTGGAGCTTGATATATTCGGTTGTAATGGTCATTGTTTTCATATTTGTTTACTCCGCGCTCTTCAGCCGTACAGGCAATACCATATAAAGGAAGTTCTCCTCGCCCTCCACAGGGACGATAATGGCAGGGGAGACCCCTGTGTTCAACTCGATCTTCACCTTGTCCGCCGGGGCATACCGCAGCGCCTCCATCAGATACCGGTTATTGAAGCCGATCTCCAGTTTGTCGCCGTCGCCGCTGACACGGCACACGTCCTTGGCCTCGCCGTTGCCGGTCTTGGCAGACAGCATCACCTTATCATGGTCGAACAGGCACCGCACCGGGCTTTTCAGCTTGTCGGAGATCACCACGGACACGCGGTCGATGCTCTCGATGAGGGCCTTGGTCTCTGCCACGATCTGAATGGGATTCTTCCGGGGGATGGCGTTCTTATAATCCAGGAACTCACCCTCCAAACGGCGGCAGATCAGCTGAGTATCACCAATTTCAAATAGGATATGCCGCTTGCCCAGCGTCACCGTCACCAGATCCTCCGTATCGCCGCAAATACTCTTGACCTCACTGAGGGCGGAGCCGGGACAGACGAAGGAAAACGCGCCGCCCTCCAGCTTTTCCAGCTTCTCCCGGCGGAAAGCCAGACGGAAGCCGTCCACGGCCACCATGCTGAGGCTCATATCCGCGATCTCAAAAAGCGCGCCGGTATGGACCGGGCGGCTTTCATTGGTAGAGACGGCAAAGGCCACCTCCTCGATCATGCTCCGCAGCACCTTCTGCTGCATGGAAACGGCATATTCATCCTCAACCTCCGGCAGATCCGGGTAATCTGCGGCGGACAGGCCCAAAATGTCAAAATCCGCATCACCGCAGGAGACATGGACCATCATTTTTTCATCAGCGGTAAAGGTGATCATATCATCGGGCATCCGGCGGATGATGTCACCAAACAGCCGGGCGTTCAGCACGATGTCGCCGCCTTCCACAACATTGGCGAAAACGTTGGTGCGAATACCGGTCTGCATGTTATAGCCGGAGATGGTCAACTGCTGGTCCGCGTGGATCAACAGACCTTCCAGCGCCGGAATGGAGCTCTTCTGGGCAACGGCCCGGCTGGTGACGGCAATCGCGTTTTGGAGGAAAACTTTTTCACAGGAAAATTTAATCATGAGAGCCGCTTCCTTTCTGTATCAAATAGGGATAAAAGCGCTTTTTAAAAAGAAAAAATAAAATTTTTAGAAGAAAGTAACAGTAGTGCAAAAAAATGTGGAAAAGTAGAAAAACCCTTGCAACCCCAATAATTACAGCCTCCACGCCCTTGTGGAAAAAAGATGTGGAAAAAAATAGATTTTAAACGGACTTTCTTTTTCCACATTACAGTTTTTCTTTTTCCCTTGCGAATGTGGAAAAAATACGGTCAATGGCGGTTGTTGATATTGGTCTTGATCTCCTTCACCGTCTCGGCGAAAGCGGGGTCTTTTTTCATCTGCTTTTCTACCTGCTTGAGAGAGTAGAGCACCGTAGAGTGATCCCGGTTGTCAAAGACCTTGCCGATCTCCACCACAGGCAGATTGGTCATGCCGCGAATGAGGTACATGGCGATCTGGCGGGCAGCCACGGCATCCTTGACCCGCTGCTGACCGCAGATGATCTCTTTTTCGATCCCGTAATACTTGCTGATGTAGTCCAGAATGTTGTCCGGCGTGGGAATATACTCGTTGCTCTTTTTCAGAATGTCCTGCATGGCCCGGGTGACCGTGGCTTCGTCGGCTTCGCTGCCCAGCAGATCCTTGTAAGCCAGAATTTTATTGACGGTGCCCTCCAGCTGTCGGACGTTGGCAGTGACATTTTCAGCAATGTAGCTGGCGATCTTATCGGGAAGCTCCATACCCAGCGCCGCCGCCTTGTTCTTTACGATGGCGAGACGGGTCTCAAAGTCTGGCGGCGTCACATCCGCCAGCAGGCCCCATTCAAACCGGGTCCGCAGCCGGTCATCCAGCAGCGTCATCTCAGAGGGGGGACGGTCCGAGGTCAGAACGATCTGCTTACCGGATTCGTACAGGTTATTGAAGGTATGGAAGAATTCATTCTGGACCTGTTCCTTGCCGGCCACGAACTGCACGTCGTCCACCAGCAGAAGGTCTGCCTCCCGGTACTTGGCCCGGAAGTCGCTGCCACGGCCTGCCCGAATCAGCTCAATGAACTCATTGATGAAGTCATCGCCCTTGATGTAGACGATTTTAGCAGCCGGATCATTCTGCCGGATCACGTTGGCGATGGCGTACAGCAAGTGGGTCTTGCCCAGACCGGAATCGCCGTAGATCAGCAAGGGGTTGTAGTTCTGGGCGGGATGCTCCGCCACCGCCATAGAGGCGGCGTAGGCCAGCTTATTGCTGGGACCTACCACGAAGGTCTCAAACGTGAAATCCTCGTAGGTGAAGCGATCGCTGTTTTTCTTGGGCGCGCCGCCCTGAAATTCCAGAAGTCCCGCTTCATCCAGGATCTTCACTTCAAACTCCATGGAGAAGAGATCCTGAAGGGCGGCTTTGATGTTTTTGATAAACAGGGATTCGATGTATCGTTTTTTAAAGTCGTTGGGACAGTGCAGATAGAAGGTATTTTCCCGGATGTCCACCGCCGTCAGTTCATCGAACCAGGTGGTGATGGTCGTCTCCGAGAGATCCTTCTTGAGCTGCTGGAGGACGTTGGTCCACACATCAGCGACAGAATTCAAATCAGAACACCTCTCTTGTTATAAAAGACAAAATCATACCGAATTACATTATATCAAAAACAGAACGTTCAGGCAACAGAAATTACACATATACTAAATAATAAAGTTCAAAAATTTAGGGGCTGTCGGGAAACAAAATGTGGTTATCTCCGACAAAAAAAGCACCATATCTGCCAAAACGTACAGGAAACAGAAAAAACCGGATGGTTTTCACGGAATCTGCAACTTTTTCTTGACAGAATTTGAAAAAGTATGTATACTAATCCGTGCGTCATAAGTACGCACTGATATGCTTACTGCGCCGCCGGTCTCCGGTGGTGTCGAGTAAATGCCGCCGCAAGGCGGACGGAAATCTGACAGGAGGTGTCTCAACATGGCAACGAAACGTACCTATCAGCCCAAGAAGCTCCACGGTCAGAAGGTCCACGGCTTCCGCAAGAGAATGGCTACCGCCAACGGCCGCAAGGTTCTCTCCCGTCGCCGCGCCAAGGGCCGCGCTCGCCTCTCCTACTAAGCGAAGCGGAGCGTGCGGGAGACACTTGAAAAGACGTCTTCAGGGACGGCGGGAATTTGTAAGGATTCCTCCGTCCCTATCGGAGTTTCTGCCGCCTGATGGCGGGAGAACGATCCGGGGGACGCCGGGTGTGAAGACGAGAAAGGGCGGAGAAGCGCCGTGAAGCGAGCGGTGACACTCAAAGAGAATTACGAGTTCCGGCGGCTGTATCAGCGGGGAGCCTCCGCAGTCAGCGGATCCATGGTGGTCTACTGCCGCAAGAACAAGCTGGGCCATAACCGCCTGGGCATCACGGTTTCCGTGAAGCTGGGGGGCGCCGTGGTGCGCAACCGGGCCCGGCGGCGACTGCGGGAGGTGTACCGCCTGAACCGGGACAAGCTGCGTCCGGGATACGACGTGCTGCTGGTGGCCCGGGGACGGACATTGACCGCTCCCTGGAAGGATCTCAACGCCACGTTTTTGCGTCTTTGCCGGAAGCTGGAACTGACGGAAGGGGAGGCAAGGCCATGATGAAACGGGTCTTGCTGGCTTTGGTGCGCTTTTATCGCGTGGCCATTTCCCCGTACCGTCCCCCTTGCTGCCGCTACACCCCCACCTGCTCCCAATACGCTTTGGAGGCCATCGAAAAATACGGCGCCCTGAAGGGCGGCTGGATGGCCTTTCGTAGGATCCTGCGCTGCAACCCCTTCCACAAGGGCGGGTATGACCCCGTGCCCTGAAGAAGGGGCGTTCTCCGGTGTGCCCCACTGTCTGGGGAGGTATTCCCACAGGCGCCGGGGATCCGGGAGAACCAAGATCTTGTCCGCCTTTGAGGCGGACAGCGGGGGAGACCCCCCGACACCTGCAACCAAATACGACTTTGGAGGAAGATCCGACTATGTTTTCAACCATCGGATACTGGATCTGCGTGCCCTTTGCCTGGCTGGTCCGTCTGTTCTATACCCTGACGGGCTCCTACGGCGTGGCTTTGATCCTGTTCACCCTGGTGCTCAAGCTGATCCTGCTGCCCTTCCAGATGAAATCCAAGAAGAGCATGATGCGCATGAGCCGCATGTCCGGCAAGATGCAGGAGATCCAGAAGAAGTACGCCAACAACCAGGCCAAGATGAACGAGGAGATGCAGAAGTTCTACCAGGAGGAGGGCGTCAACCCCATGAGCGGGTGCCTGTGGAGCTTCCTGCCCTTCCCCATCCTGATTGCCCTGTACTCCATCATCCGCCAGCCCATCACCCACTTCATGATGCTGGGTGAGGGCGTGGTGCAGCAGCTGGTGGACGCTGCCACCGCTGCCGGTCTGGACATGAGCCAGATCGTCCAGATGAAGGACGGCGTGGCCGTGGTCACCGACGGCGTCACCCAGCTGACGGCTTACGGCCAGATCAACCTGGCCAACCTCATCAGCTCCCAGCTGCCGGACGCCGCCGCCAACATTGACGGCTGGATCAACGTCAACTACAACTTCCTGGGACTGAACCTGGCCACCAATCCCTGGGATGCCGTGACCCACTTCACGTTCAGCTGGGCCACCATCGGCCTCATTCTCATCCCCATCATCGCCGGCGGCAGCCAGCTTCTCATGACCAAGTTCATGACCCGCACCCAGCCCACTCCCGAGGGCCCCGGCGCCGGTTCCACCAAGATGATGCTGTGGTTCATGCCTTTGTTCTCCGTGTACATCGCCTTCATGATGCCCGCGGCCCTGGGCGTGTACTGGATTGCCCAGAGCGCCTTCTCCGCTGTGCAGGAGCTGGTGATGGGCAAGTTCTTCACCAAGAAGCTGGAAGAAGAGGAAAACGCCCGGTATGAGGCCCGGCAGGCAGAGCGGCAAAAGCGCATCGAAGAGGGAAAGCGCCGTCAGGAGGAGCAGCGCCGTGAGGCGGCTCAGGTCCAGAAGCAGACCCTGAAGGAAAAGCGCAAGGCCGCCCAGGAGGCCAAGGCCGCCAAGGCCAAGAAGTCCAGCACCACCGAGGCCGGCCGCATCGGTGACCGTCCCTATGCCCGGGGCCGGTCCTACAAGGCGGACCGCTACGACAGTGAGACGAAGTGAGGAACGTGACATGAGAGAGTTTATCGATGTAACGGGTAAGACCGAGGACGAGGCCATTTCCAAGGCTCTCGCCCAGCTGGGTCTGGACCGGGACGACGTGTCCGTGGAGATTCTGGAGCGGGCAAAATCCGGCTTTTTGGGCCTGGGCAGCTGCCCGGCCAAGGTCCGGGTGAGCTACGGTCCCGAGGAAGAGGAGCCCGCCGCCCCTGTCCAGGAGGAACAGCCCAAGAAGGCGGAGCCCAAGCCCCGCAGCGAAAAGCCCCAGCAGCCCAAGGTACGGGAAAAAGAGAAGAAGGAAGAACGCCCTGCTCCCGTGCAGGAGGAGAAGGCTCCCGCTGAGGAGACTGCTCCCGCCGTGGACCGGGGCGAGGAAGTGAACGACGAGAAAGCCCAGGCCATTCGGAAGTTCCTCTCCGGATTGCTGGAGCAGATGGAGAGCCCTGCGGACATCCACATCTACCAGCCGGAAAAGGGCCGCTATCAGGTGATCCTGGAGGGGAAGAACCTGGGCGGGCTCATCGGCCGCCGGGGCGAGACCCTGGACGCCATCCAGCAGCTGACCAACTACGCCGTCAATTCCGGCCGGGAAAAGCGCATCCGCGTCCATGTGGACGCCGAGAACTACCGGGCCAAGCGCGAGCAGAGCCTGGAGTCCCTGGCCCGCAAGGTGGCCGGAAAGGTCACCAAGTATCGCCGCAGCGTCACCCTGGAGCCCATGAACGCCTATGAGCGCCATGTGATCCACGCCGCCCTGCAGGATGTCCCCGGTGTGAACACCTACTCCATCGGCACCGAGCCCAACCGCCGCGTGGTGGTGTCCTACGACCGCGACAAGCGGTAAACGCAAAAAAAAGAACGCCTCAGGGCACCCTCCGTAAGGAAGGTGCCCCGAGGCGGCTCTTGTATCTCAGGTTAATAAGTTTTCGGAAACGGTGTAACCCTTGTGGCTATGCCGTTTTCTCTTTGTTGCGCTGGGCGAGGTGCTGCTGGAAGGCTTCTTCCATCTCCTCCGGGTTCAGCTCGTGGAGAATGCCCACGCCGCTGTAATAGATGTCCAAAAGCTGTACTCGCTTGCCATCAAGGTATCTGGGCGCATACACCACGATTTTGTCCACGAACTCGTGGACCAGCTCCGGGGTCAGGGCTTTCAGCTCCGTGATTTGTTTCACCTTCTGAATAAACCGCTGCAAGCTCTCGGTCTTATCCGTTTCGGTTTCCAGATACGCCTGCATCTCCGGAACGGCTGCTTTCAGCGTTTTCTGCTCCTCCTCATAGGACAGGGACAAGGTGGCATAGCGCTCGTCAGACAGCTTTCCACTGGCGTTGTCCTCGTAGATCTTCTGAATCAGGGTATCGATCTCCGCAATGCGTTTCTTCACTTTGCCCAGCTCCCGGCGCTTGGCGGCAAGCAGCTTCTTCTTGTCCTCCGTGTAGCAGTCCATCTGCTTGCGGGCAAACTCCTTTTCAAACACCTGCACATTTAAGAGAATGCGCTGCATACTCTCTAAGACGATTTGCTCCACCACTTTCTCACGGATATAGTGGGCAGAGCAGACCTCAGAGTTCTTGCGGTAGGAGGAGCAGAAGAAGTACGCCTGCTCCCGTTTGTAGCTGCCTGTGACACTGTAATACAGCTTCTCTCCACAGTCGGCGCAGTAGAGTAGGCCCGAAAAGGGGCTGACGATGCCGCTTTTGGTGGGTCTGCGGCGGTGCTTGCGAAGCTCCTGCACCAAGGCGAAGGTTTCCCGGTCGATGATGGCGGGATGCGTGTCCTTGAAGATCTGCCATTCCTCCGGCGGACGCTCGATTTTCTTTTTGTTCTTGAAGGACTTGGTGGTGCTGCGGAAGTTTACTGTATCGCCGCAGTACTCCTGCTTGCCGAGTATATCCGCCACGGTGGCAGAACACCAGTTGTAGGGCACAGCAGGCGGCTTGCTGCAATTCCGGCCGATATTGCCCCAATGCTCGGTAGGTGTCGGCACCTTGGCAGCCTTCAGCTGTTTGGCGATCTGCGTAGGACCGAGGCCGTCCACACACCAAGCGAAAATCTGCCGCACGGTCTTTGCCGCAGCTTCATCCATCATCCACCCGTTCTTGCTCTCCGGGTCTTTCAGATACCCGTAGGGCGGATTGGTGGTCAGCGGTGCGCCGGACATTCCCTTGCTCTTGAACACATTGCGTACCTTCTGGCTGGTGTTCTTAGCGTGCCACTCATTGAATAAGTCCTGCATCGGGACAAGGTCGCTGATGCCCTTGGCAGTGTCAATGTTGTCCATAATGGCGATGTAGCGGACGCCGAGGCTGTCGAAGCCCTCTTCCAATAGCTGCCCTACTATCAGGCGGTTACGCCCCAAGCGGGAATGATCCTTCACAATCAAGGTGCCGATGCGTCCTTTTTCCGCCAGCTCCATAATTTCCGTGAACGCCGGTCTTGCGAAGTTCGTACCTGACCAGCCGTCGTCAATGAATACACGGGTATTTTTGAAGCCGTTTTCCTGTGCGTACTTTTCGAGGATGGCCTGCTGATTTTTGATTGACCCTGACAGACCGTCCTGCTCATCGTCACGGGACAGGCGGCAGTACAGGGCTGTGATTTTATCCGGTTGTTTTGTCATAGTTCTCCTTTCCACAGCCGGATATGATCGAATTTGTAGGTGAGCCCATTCTACCATATCCAGATGTAAACTTCAACGATTTAATGTGGTAGTTTCAAATCTCTTTGTTATTATCATCGCTTTTCAGGATGATGCGCTGTACCTTTTCCGTGATGTTCTCCCGTGCATTCTCGCTGAAAAAGGCTCTTACGGCATAGGTGGTACCGTCGATCTCCCGGAGGAAATTCAGCGGCTGCACATAGGCGCTCCGCCGAAACCACGCAATGCGTTCCTGTTTCGGCATCGCTGCAAGGTGGTCTGTAATGCGGTCAAGTTGTGTATAGATTTCGTTATCTGCTGTCATCGTGCGTCACGCTCCCTTCTCTGCGGTTTCTTTTGCTGCTGTGCTTCTTTGGCACGGATTTCATTGGCAAAGTATAAATTCGTCTTTTCCTGTATTTTGACGGAACGGGCTTCAATGCCTTGATTCAGCTTCAGCTGCTTTCGCAGTGTGGTAATTTGCTTCGTCACACCCGCCTTTTCCTGCCGCAGCGTTTCCTTTTCGGCGGGGGTAGCACGGCGAATCTTGTTTTGTAGCTTGGTGCGGCGAGTGATGAGGGCATCCATATCCCGCTGGATTTTCTCCCTGTCTGTGTACAGATCGTCAATGGTTTCAATGCCGTATTTGCCCATATACCGCACCTGCTGGGACAGCTCGTCCAGCTTTCGCAAGTCCTCTTTCAGGTATGGACTGGTGGGTTTGTAGTCGGTATGCTTCGGTAAGTACCCCAGCAGATAGCAGTAGTGCAGGAACAGCTTGTAGATATGACCGGTCTTATGGAACGGCTGAAACCAATTCGAAAGCTCCTGCGGCATTTGGGGTGGGTAGCTGATATACGCCCTACGATTGCCGAAAGAAGCATATCGTCCGAGGCGGATATTCTCCGGTGTCCACCGTTCATCCAGCGTGTCCAGCCTTGTGAAATGCTCATATTGGGGCAATCGTATCCTCCAGTGCCTGCCCGTAAAGTCGGTGATATAGGCCGTCAGACGCTTTTTCAGGTCGGTGTTGTAAGTACGGATGTTGACTGCGCTGCCGGTTTCGTCGAACCATATCTCGGTCAGCTTGTTTTTCTTCTTGATTCCTGTAATCATTTTGAATTTCACCTCATTTCGGATCGCATTTGTAAAAGGCCTGTTTTTGCCGGAAAAAGCCCCGTTCAAGACCGGCAGAATTCACGGATTTTCTAATAGAAACGCCGCAGACGATGAGGAAGCCGTCCAGCGTTTCTGCAAAAGGAACTCTGCGAAAATCTGCGGTCTTGACCGCAAAACAGCTTTCCCCATAAATAGGAGAAATCACGGGTGTAAAACGGAACTGTTTCTTGAAAAATTTGCAGATTGTTTGCCGTTTTCTCCGAATGTCGTTTTTCTGTGCCTGCCCCGGAATCTCACCGCAGCGTTGTTCTGCTTGCCCCCATCGGGGAGGTCGTGGCAGAATCATATCCCATTCGGACGGTCATTCAGTTTTCAATTTGCCCCTCAATTGGTAGGCAGCGAGAAGGCTCATTTATTAACCCCCTCAATAATCAACTGGGAACTTTTTTGCCGTTTGCACGAAAGAATTTTAGTCAGCGAGAAGGGCCGAAAATTAACCCCGTCTGCAAATTTTTTGAACTATGTCTGCAACGACAAAAAGAGCCGGTACACAGCACATCAAATCAGCGGGAGATGATCTCTCGCTCTATCTTTGATGAAACTATGTACCGGCTCTACTATTCAGAAACCTTCAATGTCTGCTATTTCCGCTCCGCTGGCAGACTCAGCAACAGGAGCGGCGCAGCCGCAATCTCTTTCGGCGGCTGCCTGTGTTTCATTTCAGATATTCAATTGTGGACTCTGCTATGAGAGTAAAATATAGTATAGCATATAGAACGCTTGTTCGTCAAGTGGTTTGGAGCTATGCGGTGAAAAATCTTAAAATATTTCAAAAACAGTAACAGAAGTTTCTTGTCCCACGAGCTCAATCGATGGTTCAAACAATAGAGATTTCGGCCCACAAAGGTAATTGCGATCATTTTAACTATATCCAAGTTAACATTGCTCGTATGCCAAATTCACCGAATGTCTTACATGATTTTCTCTTTGGACGGGCCTGTATAAATGATTCATTCCTCCTTATCTATTGCAAAATTCGTTTTGCGGTACGGCCTCCCGTTTAGGTATTCCGTCCCGTATGCCTTGCCTCTGATAATTTCAGAAACTCTAAAGCAGAAATCGTTCTTGATACGGTTGGCGATCTGATTGTTCAGGTCGATAATAGGTAATACTGATACAGCTCATCCGAAGCCTCATGGCTTTCAGGAAGCCGCGCCACAATATTGTCCAACACGGAAATAATTTCACCCAGTTTGCTATCAACCGCAGGCAGCAAATCCAAACCGCCCAAATGATTACCGCAAACAAGGTCGTCGATGCTCACATCAAAGAGCTTGGCGATATCAACCAACTTGTACATATCCGGAAGGGATGCACCAGCCTCCCATTTGGCAATAGCCTGCCGCGAAACGCCACATTTTTCTGCGATGGTCTCCTGGGTATATCCGTGCATTTTTCTCAGAACAACAAAGTTTTTGCAGAAATTAACATTCATGCTTTTAGCCTCCATTCATTTGATGGCTTCATTGTACCACGCAGTGGGGCCATTCTCCACCAACTAAGCAGAACATATTGCTACTCTTCGTTGCGGATGAGCTGCAAATGAATCATTAGAAAATGCAATAATCATTGATGATAAACAATCCGTCTCTTAGTACAAATTTGAAAGCATGACTTACGCTGTTGAGATCTATAACAATCGTGACATAATCACCATCTATCAGCTTTGTGTTTACCCATGGTTCACCAGACCATATCTTGGCAGCAGTTTTTGACGACATAGGCATAATGTGTTCGGCTGAAAAAGAATACCCCGTCAGGTTGCTGGACGGAACCCACTGCCTGCCGTTACAAAAAAGCAAAAACTCCTTCAGCTCCACCAACATAACTTGATTTGACTTATTATGAATATTTGCAAAGAGCGTAAACCCTTTTGTTCCGTCCGTATAGGAGCTATAGTCCGGCTTTTCCATTGTAATATCGAGCAAGTTGATTTGAGCAACTCGATTTTCTTTTTCCGTAATACCATTTATCGTATTTGCTCTAAGGAATAATTCCATTTCTGAATTCAATGGATAACCAACCTTTTTTGCAGCACAGACTGTTTCGGCCAGACATCTTTTTCCCAAATTTCGAATTCTTATACATGATGCAATTCCCTCATTTAGTTTCTCATATAGATCGGAGACCGTATGAATACCGGATCTTTTCAAGCAATTATAAGTCCTCACCGACAAATCTAGGTCTTCAATCACAATTTCTCCAAGAGCTTCGCAGATCGGCTGGATATCCCTTTTGCTCGACACTTCTTCATATACCATTGAGCATCCTCCCATTTAATCTTCTTCAAGACTGATTTTCGTTACACCATAACTTGCCGGATAGAACTTCCGCTTCTCGTCCCAATAGGGTTCGCTACTGATGCAAATGTACAGTTCTCCTCTGTGCATGTCGAAGGAAACCACATCATAGAACGGGTAGTGGCTGCTTGTATACAGCAGACTTACCTTGGCGTTTTCCAGCTCCATACCATCCTCTCTGATGATCGTGATCATGGCATTGCCTCGTTGCAAAGTGCAAGAAGCTATTTAAGTATCATATTAGCCAATCCTCCATCACCAATAAAATCACCCTAAAAAGTATAGCATATTTTTCATCCGAAATCATCTTGGCATCTCGGGCCGCATAATTCTCCGTTCAAACTCCTCCGCAATATCCAGCAGGTCCAGATCCAAATACGACAGGGCGATGTCCTTCATCTCCCGGTCCACTCCGTAGTATGCCTCTGCGATGGCGCCGGCCATATCGGCAATGGTGTCACTGTCGCCGCCGATGGAAACGGCATTGCGGATGGCGTCCTCGAAGCCGGTGGATTCAAAGAACGCCTCCAGCGCCTGCGGCACAGAGCCCTGGCAGGTCTCCACGAAATCGTAGTCCGGGCGGATCTCATCCAGAGTAAAATCAATGGGATAGTACTGCTCCGTATACTCCCGGATCTCTGCCATAGAGTGACCCGTTCTCGCCAGATAAATGGCTCCCGCCACCGCCACAGCGCCCTTGATGCCCTCCGGGTGATTGTGAGTCACTTCGGCAGTGGCCGCCGCCAGTTTTTCACACTCGTCCAGAGAACCGGCAAACCACGCCACCGGGGACACCCGCATGGCAGAGCCGTTGCCGAAGCTACCATAAGGATCGGTATCATTCTTCATCATCCATGTGCAGAATCTTCCGCCATAGCCGCAGTGCGGGTGCGGCATTCCTACCTCGTGCATCACCCGGACAAGCTCCCGCTTGAAGGCGTCCATATCCGTGATGGTCCCATAGAGTAGCAGCGCTTTGGCCACCGCCAGCGTCATCACCGTGTCATCAGTATAGTCACAGGTGTTGGTAAAGAGCTCAAACTCCTTGGATTTGCAGTTGTCAAATTCAAATCTTGAGCCAACTATATCGCCGATAATCGCTCCGAACATTCCTTCGCCTCCGTCTCGTAAAAAAAGCCCTATTTCCCGTATTCCCGGAAAATAGGTGCAAAAAATCCAGCTTGCGGGGCTGGTATTACCTATCGTACAAGCTTTGGCACCTTTCTCTCCGGGAGGTTGCCGTGCGGTCATCGGGCTTGTCCCTCGCGCATCTCTTATAGGGGTATTGTAAAATTGTTGCTGATAAGACTCGTTTGTTTATCTTGATACAAAGTATAGCACAGGACGATTCCTTTGTCAAATTGCTCAAATTATGCGGGCGATTTTTGATTTGTCAAGTGCCTAAAAAATTTTTCTAAAGAACTATTTCGAGTAAAATGTATGAGATTTATATAAATTCAATAAATAAATCAAACATTTTCAAATTCTCCCAACATTTTCCTGTGATATACTTAATTTAAAGGAATTGGGAGGTTCAGCCGATGGGAAAGGAATACGAATGCTGCGGCCAAATTATCGAGGTACTCCGTGGGGAGGCCATTAATAACCGCAACACGGGTATATTGCTTTATGCAGCCATGTGCAAATGCAATCGAAATCTGCTATATATTGTTCGGAAAATGCCACCGGACAGGGCTGGAGAAGATCATGTGAACGATGTGCTAAGCCATCTCTACGACATCCCGCAGAGGTACGCTATGGATTGCCTGGCCGGGGATGCTTCAGTATTTGTCACCATGTTCCGTAGGGGTGAGGAAGCGTCCTATTATCACATTTTCAGGGGCTACGATGTAGAACCCTTGCGAGATGCCGATCTTGGCACTATAATGAAGTGGGTAATGGAGCACAACGATTACGCGGAGCCAAGGTATATGTATACGGAGATCGTAGATGGACATCAGGAGAAGATTGACTTTAATAAATATACGGGAGAAAATAAATTGAACTGATGCGCCGATGAAGGAGGGCAGTTTTGTGGCTTTCGGAGACTTCAACCATGACGGCCATGTAGATGGTCGCGACTATGTGCTGTTCAAAATAGCAACCGGCGACAATGATTCAGGCGGCTCCTCTGGCGGTTCTGGTGGAGGTGGCGGTTGCGGGTGCCTGACGATGATCGTGGTGATTTTAATCGTGTATGGGATTCTCAAGCTGTTTGGCGGATGATGCTTTTGGCGAACAAATCGAATGAAGCAGGCTCTGCCACATGAGCGATATATAGAATGTTAACCGGAGGATAGATGATGGCAGCACTATTTGATACAATTCACGACAATGCCCTCAGTAAGAGGGCGGAACCGGCAACATTAGAGGAATTCGTGGAATTCGGCCTCCAACCGGAAGACTATACACACTATGTCGGACTCCAAATGCGAGTGCAGGGCGAGTTCATGGCCTACGGATGCACTTTAGCGGATACTCGGCATCCAGCTATTACGGAACTGATTTCATTTTGCCATGAAAAAGACTTAATCAAGTATGACGATTGCTGCAATGAAGCATATTTCTGCAGTGAGATGATCTCGTGCAGCTTTGATGCCGACTATCGCCACGACTGGCTTCGCTATCCGAGAAATCCTGATGAGTTCAGACTGGCTGTTGAGCGAAGACTATCAAGAAACTGGGATGCAGAATCGGCTTATATTCTCGACACATTCGGGGCCATCGAGTTTGTCTATGATGAGTGCTATGAATCACAGGATAGCATCCTTTGGGTCAAGCCAGATAGCGCCCTCCGCATCAAACGATATGACCCGGTTGCCAAGTGCCAAGTAATTCTAAAGAGTAACGAAGTTAAAAAAATGTATGATGTAGTTCAAGCGGAGCAGCGCAAGATTGAAAAAGAGCTCGCTGCACATCTTGCATGTATGCCAACAGAGCATAATGCAGAGGCATTATCCGCTGGGCTGCCGTGGATCAAACGGCTGTATAGTCTTTGTGACCGCAAAGATATGATTGAGGGCGTTTGCGAAATGTTCGGCAATGCTGCCAGTTCGCCTGATATTTATAAGTTCAGAACTTCGGACACCTTGGTTGTATTTTGCGGCACAGACGCTTGCCGAGAAGAGAATCACCAGCTCAGGAATATGCGAGTTGATTTCAGCTTTTACGGAAAACCGGACAAGCAGTACACCATCGAGAGGTGCGCCCATTGCAAGCAGTTTCGCATTTCACTGGATGCCCTAATTCAAATGTTTGAAAGCTATGGTGTGCCACGCTGCAGGATTATGTACGAGAATAACACCTCTGGCAACCTTTCTGGTTTCGAAGATACATCGATATTCTATGATATGGGTTACACAGTCGGCCAAACTGCCGGATTAAGCGCTGTCCAGCGGCAGCGAATTCTCAAATGCGCCATTGATACAGGAAAGGCGTCCAAGTATGATGTTATGAGATTCCTTAGACAGCGAATGAACATCAATGGTATGAAGGCTGGGAACGAAATCGCTTTTCAAAAATGGAAGGACGATTACAACTTTATCCGCAGTTTATAGCAGCCCGCATGAATCACCACACTGCTACGGCATTTCAAAACTGAAATGCCGTAGCAATAAAGAAGGCATCGGCGGTGAACTGCACCCCATTTGTTAGACAAGTATGGTATAATACTTGTACTAAGGAATG
>ERZ779840.1121-NODE-1121-length-27124-cov-21.712254_pt1 | contig 27124 bp, 43 predicted proteins | sample MGYA00511561_ERZ779840 | MGnify/ENA primary metagenome ERZ779840 (study PRJEB29588, sample SAMEA2162036) | human gut metagenome | biome: human gut; feature: human-associated habitat; material: faeces | place: Denmark | collected 2008/2010 ...
ACAAGGTGCCTTTGCCGTCAAGAACAAAGCCGATTCGGAAAAGTTCGAAAAAGATATGCAAAGGCATCTTGACGCGCTGCTTAATATGTGTAATAATCTATCGCAGGTTTATTAGTGTCCGCATAAAAGGAGTATAATATGCTGACTGCGATTTGCAAGAGTATGGAAGATGCTGATTATTGGGCTTATGACGATACGATTGAGGATGTTCTTGAGGATATTGTCTATGTAGCTGACAGTGAGCATTGTGCTGGCGAGCATGAGTGCGTGGCTTCTGCCCTTGATCCAAAGGGTAATGATTGGTATACCGATTCTTTACAGACAAATGAAATGATGTTGTCTGATGATGAATTGTTTGTGGTTACCTACTATGTCTATGATGGTAACGGTTCATTTGACGAGCTAGTTGATTTTGCTATCACTAAGAACGATATTATCAATAACGTTCTCACGAATAAGTATGTCGAGGGCGCTTATTATTGGACGTTTGGACAGATGCTAAAGACCACTAATGACTGGCTTAATGGCAAGTACGGTGAGTATGACGATTAGTTTTTAATCGTGCCTTATACGGAAAAGTAAAACGTTTTAGCAGGGTTGTTTAAGCCCTGCTTTCTTATCTACTTGATAGCTACTTTTATATGCAATACAATATAGTTAGACCAATGTAACATATAAAGGAGTGCTTATGTGTGTCAAATATAAAGGCAAATGTACAGAAAAATGAACGTGCCATGCTTAATACGACAATAAACAAAGGCGTTTTAGATAGCTTTAAAGCCCATTGTAAAGGTGCTGGGATGCCTATGAACACGGTATTGGAGACGTTCATGGTACAGTTTGTATCGGGCGAGTTCGTGTTAAAGATAGGCAAAAGCAATAAGATTGATATTAAAGACTAGCATTTAGCTGGTCTTTTTTTGTTTGAAATATCTACTTGACAACTATATGATAAGTAGTATCATGTATGTTGATAGTCGGAAGAAAGGATAGACCGTGGGTATGAATAGCGATGACTGGAAAATTATAATCTTTTGTTTTATTTTTTGTACGACATTGCTTGTCTTAGAATTTATCCATATATATAGTTAGGTTGGAAAATTATGAGTGATGTTGGTTTTATTGTTATGGAAGAACCCATTGTGATTCCACAAGCGGCTACGGAAAAGATTGATAACACGCCCATTGAGATTGCTCAAGCCGCCAAAGACAAGGTGTATGTTGTATGGTATGATAACGGAAAAGAGTATGATGATAACTATCAAGACATAGATAGAATCTTTTCCAGCTATGATGATGCCGCTAAATATCTTGATGATTGCGGCTATATAAAGCAGGTCGAGAACGGATATGGTGGAGAATATATAGAGTGGCATGTGCCATATGACGAGGAATATCCATATAATAATTCATGTTATTTCATTCGTGAGTTTGATTTGTACTAATTGTTAGGAGAAAAAATGTCTAAGATTCATCCACGCTGCTGCGCTAACTGTCGTAATTGCGAGCCGTTTGATAATGGCTTTGAGATTCAGGACGATGAAGCTGGTTATTGCAAGGCGCATGAGTGGGAGATTGTATACTTGGATGATGATTCATGGTGCGATGATTTTGTAGCCGTAAAGTCTACTCGTGTGCGTGACGAGGATTGGGATTAGTATGGTGGAAAATAATAAGGTCGTACTCAATACAACTATTGACAAGGATGTCAAGGATGCTTTCAGCGCTTACTGTAAACAGGTTGGTTTCTCTATGAATACGGTGCTAGAGATTCTTATGCGACAGTTTGCAAATGGCGAGTTTCGTATTAAGTTTGAAAAGAATAAGTTGGATCTTGATTTAGAAGAATAACACCTTATATATAGGTTATAATAGATGGGTGGAATGTTTATCGTTCCACCCTTTTTTATTTTCAAAATTGACTGCAAAAATATGAGCTAACTACTTGATAACTACATTGATATAAGGTAGAATATAGTAAAGAAAGACGAGAGGAAGGGATTGATAATGGCTAGTCCAGCATTTGCGCCAGTTGTTGTGGAAGAAAAGCAGCAGAACAATATCATTCCGTTTAGTGTTATCATTGGCACTAAAGACGTTAAGCCTAAAAGTCCGAAGGCTCGTGATAATAGCGGTGGATTAAAGCCTGCTGGTGTATCTTCTGAGGTGTATGCTTTCCGTACCGATGAAGAGATTAAGTCTATGATTGATGTGTTTGACAAGCATATCAATGAAGCCGCCGACGAACATCATCGTCAGCTTGCCAGTCGGAATAAGCTACTGTTCGTTATCGGCATCAATGTCGGTCTGCGTGCAAGCGATTTGATTATGCTTAAATGGAATTTCTTCTTGGACAGTGTTAAAGATGGGGAGTATAAGTTTAAGGACTTCTATACTTTGCAACCTAAAAAAACACGCAAGCAGAAAAAGTTCGTCAAGCTGTTCTTTAATAACACCGTGAAGAAGGTTATTGTCGAGTACCTTAATGAATTTCCTGTGGATAATTTAAACGAGTATATGTTTAAATCCCGTGAGGGTGACGGTGCTATTGCGGCTACTACCCTTTGGCGTATCGTTAAGAGCGCAGCCAAGGAAGCTGGGATCAATCAGAATATCGGTAGCCATTCCTTGAGGAAATCATTCGGCTTTAGGGCGTGGCATGATGCGGAAGATAAGGACAAGGCGCTTGTCATTCTAAGCTATGTGTTCAATCATAGCAGCGTGGCTACTACACGAAAATACATCGGCATTATGGACGATGAAATCAAAGACGTGTTCGACAGTCTTGAGCTTGGTTACGATTTTATCTAATGAAAGGTTGGTATCATGGGTATCTTTGGTCGGAAAAAAGACATTACAAACATGGTATTTGACTGGGATTTGTACTGGAAAGATATTGAGAGTGGCGTTGATAATAAAACTATAGTCAAGAAGATGGAAAATCTTGATTACTATGTGAGTAAGGCCGAACAGTCATACGGAAAAATTTCAGTAGCGGCATACGCAAAGTAATTGATATAAGGCGGTTGTTTTTTGACAGCCGCCTTTGTTTATTATAATCTTAGATATTGGAGAGCGTTGGAGTGATAAAACAAAACTAAGAGAAGGGAGCGCTTGTCTTTGCGGAAAAATTTTGATGACTTTATACAGACATTTGATTCCGATAACACGGCAAAGGTGGCTAAATCATTATGTGTTATAGGCGAATATGATTATTCAAATTGCACACCTGTTGATTTACAGAATATTATATTAGGAATGAATCCTAATAGCCCAAAGGCTATAACGACTATTATATATATCCTTGGTTTGTATGCCAAATATCTTGGCAATAAAGATATGGAATATATGTTGAATGATTTGGATCGGAATATTCTTTGGTCATTAGCCAAACCAAATGCTTCTAAGAAATTTATTTCCAATGCGCAGTTTGAAAAGATATACCATGATATAGGAATGTATGAGGACTATAACGGATTTTATATACAGACATTGTTTAGAAGCCTATATGAAGGTGTCTATAATGATGATATGAGCGTTGTGAAAAACCTTAGAGCGGAAAATATATGGTGGGATGGAGCAACGTTAAAGCCCGATAATGGCGAGCCGTATGATATATCTATATCGGAAAAATTAGCCGATGATTTGATTAAGCTGAGTGAAATTGACATATGGGAAAGACGGAACAGATATGGAACATGTAAAATATCAATCGTTGGATTGCATGAAGACAGCTGTTTCAAGGTTGAGAATCGCAAAGGCAGTTCGGAATATTCCTATAGGTTCAGTTACTACAGGCTGTTGCGGAATATATCTAAGAACTATGTTGGATATAATCTGTTGCCGCTACAGATATACGTGAGTGGAATAATGCATAGGATAACATTGGAGTTGGACAAGTGTGGAATAAGTATCAAAGATGCCTTTGCGGACAATAACAAGGACAGAAAAGTGAATGGAATAATTTCAGATGAATTGAAACGCAGCATGTGCGATACACCAGTGCGGAACTTTAGGGAAATGGTCAAAGGGCATATAGATATTTTCTCTCCTTAGATGGAATATTTTATATGATGCAAATGATATGGTTTGGTGCTAACATCTTAGTGTTGTGAAGTATTGCTATATTCTAAATATTTCACAACACACTTCTTGAGAGGAGCATTTGCGCATGTTCGACTACAGTAAATACGGATTTTCCAATGGCGATAAGACTGAGCTTAAACGCGTTCTTGAAGACAAGATAGAATTTGAATCGGTAAATATAGATACATATATAGCAAGACCATATACATTTATTTTAAGGTCTTTTGAAGAAAATGTCACAGCTTCGCTAGAGGACGATAGACTGATAATCAGACGGAATGACTGCTTTAAAACTACTATTTCAAATTTCTCTTTTGACAGCGTTTGTGACGTGCAGTTTAAATTGACGGAAGATTTTAGGTGTTCTATATTTTTTACCATTGCAAATATCTGCTATAATATCGTTGCGTATGTTTGTTGATACATATTTAGTCCGCTGATGCAATGCGGACTGTTGCGAAAAAAGTTTTCAAAATTTTCTAAAAAAGTTGTTGACACGGATATAGGCACCATGTAATATAGTTGATGTCAGAAAGAGACGCGGACAAACCGCAAATCAATCTGATGAGCACCTTGAGAAAAGAAGATGGAAAAAAGTTCAAAAAAGTTCTTGCAACTGATAAAGTTAGATGCTATAATATCTAACGAAATGAAACGAAAGTTTCCAGTTGCACCTTGATATTTGCATAAAGTATCAGCGTTGAGAAATCAACGCGAAGGATTGTTTCAACCATGTGTATTCCAAATTCCATTGGGTCATGGACGTGTTCGAGGAGTTCCACTATAGAGGATACCCTATAGGTAGGCTTTGTCTGATGCAGGTAACTGACATCTTTAGAAGGACAGGAGAGATGGAAAATCTCAACCGAGCAGGCACGGTGCTGTGATGAAACGCAAGAAAATGGTATCGCTAACTGGTCGCTATCGCAATAGATATAAGGTATACTTATTGAACCAAGTAGAGGATAGTTTGGCAGCTATGCCAATCGCTTGGAGTGCCATAAGATAGTTGTCCAATTGATGCTGGTAATCAGCTATAAGACCAGACGCGAGTACGAGTAGCCCAAAGTTGGATATATTAGAAGATTAATATGCTGAATGGTGGGTAAAAGTTGTTGGTAGCCAATCCAGCCATAGATTGACGCAAGTTGGGATGGAAAGATACGAGGTCGCTCCTTGTGTCTCAGCTCCATTTCCTATGTGACCGAATTACCACTACGTTTTATGAAGGTAAGGCGAAGGCCTGAGACAATCTTTCGCGTTGGTTTGCTTGACCGACAAAGCGAGGTTCGATTCTGTATTAGGTTTTTGGTTGCTTTGCTTATACAGATGGTGCGGTACGATTCCGCAGACGGAAAATACAATGGCTCCTTTCTGTTTTGGTTTCATGGTTGCTCCAATTTAACTCAAACGTATTTTCCGTTAACGCTTAGTCCCAAGGTTTACGATGGAGATAGCTACCTGACAAGTCTTGGGCGCATGGTAACGGCGTAATGTTACCCCTTGTCTTAACGGAGGAAGCGGACTGTTAAGCGTACACCGTTGCGTAAAATCGGTAGCGTTGGAAGGTCTGCCAGCGCGGACGGTATTTAAAATAAGTGACCCCTCTGGTAGTTGGTGAGGACTTTAGTAAGCTACCACCGTCTATGGAGTATATATGAGTAAATCAAGGTCGCATAAGGCTTGAATTGGAACGTTGTGATTTGTGAGTATATATTCCATAGACGGTAACGTGAACTGGCGGTGTGGCGAAATCGGTATACGCTATGCTTTAATGGGCAAAACAGGTAGCTCCTGTATGCAAGTTCAAATCTTGCCACTGCCAGTGGAACATTACCGTCTATTTTATGGTAATACGCAATGGAAAATTGCACGTAGTGGGAGATTAGTTAATGTTGGTATAACACCCTGCTTATAACGGGGCGTGACAGGATCGTCACCTGTATCTCCTACTACCTGCAATCTAAATTGTGTATTACCATTATATGCCGCAGTAATCCTTTAAAGACGAGGGTTGGACTGTAAATCCAATGTCTATGACTGGCTAGGAGCGTTACCTAGGTGCGGCACCTGTATCTTCTACTACACACAATATAAATTGTGTGTTACAAATATATGCCCCACTAGTCCAATTGGCAGAGACAACAGACTCAAAATCTGTAAAGTATGGATTCGAATTCCATGTGGGGTACCCAGATTATTTAGATATAATGTTGTTTACATTGTATCTGTAATATAAATGCCAACGTGACGCAATGATAGCGTAGTTGTCTTGTAAGCAACATGTTGCAGGTTTGAGTCCTGTCGTTGGCTCCATCGCCCCTATTGTCTAATGGATAAGACCCTAGTCTTCTAAACTAGTCATCGGTGTTCGACTCACCGTAGGGGCACCATAAATTATCTAGATATAATGTTGTTTGTATTGTATCTGTTTTAAATAGAATTATTGGTTTTTAATTGAAAGTAGGTAGATTTGGATGAGGAGTGGAAATGTCTAGTATATCATAATAAAACTTTTAACGACTTTGAAGTATCTAATACTGGAAAATTAAGAAACGTTAGAACTGGAACTGAATACAAGACATATAAGAATAAGCAAGGATATTATCAAGTGTGCGTGTCTCTTGGTAGCCGTTGTGACAAGCAGATATTTAAAATACATAGAGCTGTTGCTGAATACTAAGGCTGTTCAGGATGCACTGACTAAGAAGTGGAATAAAATCGGTCTTACCGTTGAGCAGGTAAGCGTACAGGATGTACGCTATCCTAAGTCTATTACCGATAGCTATTCACAGGCTCAGGCAGCTGAGGTAGCAAAGCAGAAGGCGCAGAACGAGCAGGAGACTGCAAAGGTTCAGGCTGAGACTAAGAAGATTGAAGCTCAGGGCGAAGCTGACGCAAATGCAGTTCTCGCACAAAGCCTTAATGACCAAGTGTTGCAGCAGCACTACATTGATGCTTTGAAGGATGTCGGTAAGGAAGGTAATCTTGTTGTGGTTCCCAATGGATCCACTCCAATGATTAACACTGGTAAATAATGTACATGCCTTGGAAACTTTAGGGTTGACCATGAAAGACGGATAGTTTCGGCTATGTGAGAGTAAATGATATATCATTGAAATCTTAACGCGAAAGCAATTGTGTTTAATATATGTAGAGAGGGTATGTCCTTTTGGATGTACCCTCTTTTTTTATGTGAACATGATATAATATTCATGTAAGTTGACGGAAAATAAGGAGAGCAAGTGCATACTTTCATTTGTACTGTGTGTCAAAACAGAATCAAAGAACGCGGCAGCAATGTTGATTGTGGATACTATAATGATACACGCCCAATGATTGAAGACACGACAAAACTATATGATAAGAGTTTCCTCTGTCCTCATTTTATTCATGTTAGGTATAAAAATATGAATACATGTAAGTCAAAGAAGAAATATTCATGTAGATATGATGCGCTGTGTGCAGCCAAGACCCTGTTTATTAATAGCTCAAAGATTCTTCGTCCATACAAATGCAATGTGTGTAAATCTTGGCACCTAACACACGAATGCTCTGATGGTTACAGTCCAGTGGAAGAATATAACAAGGCAAGAAAAGCAAATCGCTTGTACGATTAGATATTTATTGGAAGGTTTATCGTGAATTTTTCTAAGTTTGATATACGTATGTTCAATGAAGCACGTATGGAAGCTGAATCGTCTGAATTTAAAAGGTTTCACACTGGTGCCGTAATCGTATATAAGAAACATATCATTGGGCGCGGAAAGAATGACGATAAATCTCACCCAATGCAAAAAGAATATAACCGTAAATACAGGACGTTTAATAACGTTGGCGGTAACTATATAAATGATAGTATCCATGCTGAGATTGCAGCCATTTCCTCGATACCATACACTGTCGGAATAGATATTGATTGGTCTAAGGTAAAGGTATATGTGTATAGAATCTCTCGTGGGACTAAACTTGGATACGGACTTGCCAAACCGTGTCCCGCCTGTATGAATGCACTGAAAGACCTTGGAATAAAGAATATCTATTATACTGATAGTGACGGCTATAGCTATCTCCAACTTGATGTGTAATTATTTTGTGAAGAGAGTTCCATTTGTGTTACTTTTCTGATATAATATCATAAGAATAAAACAGAATTTTCCGATGGAAGATTCTTTACGATGTAAATAGATTAAAAGAAAGTTGGAATATGATATATGGTAGAAAACGATAGTACAGAAGCTCTTGAGTGGTATGCTGAAAACGGATATCGGCTCTATGATGATGATGAAGTTCGTAAACTTAGGTATGATGAAGTAATTGAGAAAGCGCTTCGTCTATTAGAGGAAGAGTTTGAAGAAGAGTTTTTTGATGCAGTAAATAAGGTAGATAAAGCATCGGAAGATTATCATTCATTTGAAGATATGTGCGCCATTGATGAAGACATTGATGAATACTATGTTGATTATGATACATGCGATACAATGCTTAGCGATATGATGGCTAAAGAGTTTATAAACAGCCTGAATGATAATGAAAAATATATTCTATCATGTCTGTTAAATGGGATGACACATCAAGAGATTAGTGATACAATGGATTGTACGAGACAGAATGTCACTAGGACTGTGGAAAGACTCGGAACAAAAGCTATTGATTTTCTGTCTTGCAATTAAGGTTATATGCCAATAGAAAGGTGATTTATTATGGCGCGTAAAAAGAATACCGTAACTCAGGCTGTTGTAGATGAACTAATGGAGAGTTGTGATATCGCTGTCACAACTGCATTTGATAAGTGTACCATTGTAGCATGTAAGCTGCCCAATGGATTTGTAATTGTCGAGTCCTCTTCTTGTGTTGACCCTGCCAACTATGACGAGGATATGGGTGTCGATATTTGTATGAAGAATATCGAGAAGAAGCTTTGGGAGCTTGAGGGTTATCTGATACAGAATAAGCTGTATATGGATGGTGTTTCATTTGATGATGATAAGACTGATGATGCAGATGACCTAGAGTGCGATGGCGATTGCGAGAATTGCGATATGTTCGATGGCGATGATGACGATGACGTTAAGGGCGAGAAGCCAAAGCATACAGATGATGCAGAGGATGAGGACGATGATTACTGGGATAAACTCGTTCAGGCTTATGATGATTATCTAGATTATGTTGATGATTATATTGATGATTTAGCGCGTCATAGTCACAAGCGCCGTTATCATGAGCATAATCCATATCGTGATTATTACTATGGCAAGTTTTACTGTTAGACAATAGAATACATATAGATTATATGTAGAATGGTTTGGATAATATGTATTCTGATAGAATACTAGTCGGAACTATTCTACATATTGTTAGATTGGGTGTATATGAGATATCTTCGTGAAGAAAGAGTTGGAGAAGAATCCTTAAATTATCAACAATGCTCGATGAAGATTGTTGAATATAATACGGCTAATGATATTGTCGTAGAATTTCAGGATAAATATAATGGTAAAGTACATACAACATATAAACATTTTAAAGAAAAGCGTATAAAAAATCCGTATTATCCAACTGTTTATGACGTTGGAATTATAGGAAATAAATATCCATCAAAAGAAAATGGAAAACATACAAAAGAATATTCAACATGGCATGGTGTGCTTGAAAGATGTTTTGATAAAACAATAAAATTAAATCAGCCAACATATGCAAATGTTACTTGTTGTAATGAGTGGTTGTTATATGAAAATTTCTATGATTGGCTGCATAGTCAAGATAATTTTGATAAATGGTTAAATGGTAGCAGGTAGTGTATAGACAAAGACATACTTATAAAAGGAAATAAAATGTATAGTCCAGATACTTGCACTTTAGTTCCAAATAATATTAATGTCTTATTTACTAAACGAGAAGCAAAAAGAGGTATGTATCCAATTGGTGTAAATAATCAAAATGGAAAATTTCGAGCTGAGTGCAATACTCAGTACAATAAATATATAAAATATTTAGGAATATATGAAACGGCAAGCGAAGCATTTGATGTTTATAAAAAACATAAAGAAAATATTATTAAACAAGTTGCGAAGTTAGAATTTTTTAATGGAAACATAACTAAAAAATGTTATGATGCTATGATAAATTACAAGGTTGAAATTACAGATTAATAAGGATGTTGCTTTGTGAAAGAAATATATTTGGATAATGCATCGACTACAAAACCACGCAAAGAAGTTGTTGACGTAATATTGCAGTATCTTACGAAAGATTGGAAAAATCCATCGTCTATTTATTCTGACGGTGTTAAAATTTTCAATGCTATTAATAACTCTCGTAAATCTATTGCCAAATTTATTAACTCTGACCCAGATGAAATATTTTTTGACTCTGGTAGTTCGGAATCAAATTGCTGGGCTATTCAGGGTTATTTACTTGCTGGCGTTATGGATATTTCAACTACCTCAATTGTCACAACTAAGATTGAACATAAATCAATCATGGAATGTGTTGATGCTATGGAACGTTTTGGTAATGCGACTTATTATTGTGACGTAACATATCTTGATGTTGATAAAGATGGCTTTGTTAATATGGAGCAGCTTGAGTCTGTATTTAAAGACCGCGAAGAGCCTGATTATTATGATATCTTTGTGTCAATTCAGTTGGCAAATAATGAGGTTGGTACTATTCAAAACATTAAAGCTATCTCGGATGTTATCCATAAGTATGGTGGCGTGCTTCATGTGGATGCAACGCAAGCCTTTGGACAGATTCCCATTGATGTTAAGGCTATGGGTATTGATATGTTAAGCGCATCAGCTCATAAGATTGGAGGTGTTAAAGGCGTTGGGTTATTATACAAGAAAAAAGACATTGAGATTCAGCCCATTATCTACGGTAGCCAGAACGCTGGATACAGAGGGGGAACTGAAAATGTTGCTGGTATTGTCGGCTTTGCGAAAGCCGTTGAACTCGCATCTGAGGAAATGGAAGACAAGCTGGCGCTATCTGTAAAGCGTGATTATTTTATCAGAGAGCTTACAAGAAATGGCTGCAAGCTGAATGGTGCTTCTGTTCATAGGCTACCAAATAACATTAATGTAATGTTGCCTGAAGGTATCGGCTCGGAAGAACTTCTGTATATGCTTGACCTAGATGATATTCAATGCAGTGCTGGTTCTGCCTGCAATAGTCATTCAAAGAAGCCATCGTATGTTCTCAAGGCTCTTGGTTTGACGGATGAACAGGCTGCAAGGTCTGTTAGATTTACGATTTCTTCTGATATTACATATGAAGCCATTGATTATGTTGTTGAAAAAGTAGTAAAGATTATGAAGATTATAAGGAACAGCAACTAAATCAGTTGCTTTGGCGTGTTTGAAACTAAAACAGTTGCTATAATATGATAACAACAAGTTTACTAGAGTAGAAAAGTTACGATATGCTAGTAAATGGCGAGCGTGCATTGGCTTATCCAGTTATCGTTGAGGAGATTAAGCCTATTCCAAACTATGACCGTGTTGAACATGCGCGTGTCGGCGGTTGGTGGATTATCGTCCAGAAGAATCAGTTTAATGTAGGCGATAAGGCTCTGTATATCGAGACTGATTCGCTTGTTCCTAGCAATGATGAGCGCTTTGCATTCCTTGAGAAGAAGCATTATAAGGTTAAGACCATTAAGATGTGTAAGGTCTATTCGCAGGGACTTCTTATGCCCATTGATGTGTTTCCTGAGATTAAGGATAAGGACGTTCATGAGGACGTGACAAAGCTACTTGGTATTAAGTATTATGTAGCCGAGGATAATGCCCGTAAGGCTAAGTCTAATCCCAATGCCAAGTACAATAACATGTGCGCACGCAACGCTAAGCTCGCCAAGAAGAAGTGGTGGAAGTGGCTAATGAAGCGTGCATGGGGTCGCAAGCTGCTGTTCGTTTTCTTTGGTCGCAAGAAAGACAATCCTAAGAACTGGCCTGTGTGGATTAAGAAGACGGATGAAGACCGTATTGAGAATGTCATGTTCATGCTCGAAGACAAGAATCCTTATGTAGTAACCGAGAAGATTGATGGCACTTCGACTACATTCTTCCTTGATTTGACTGGTCGTAAGCCTGATTTCGGTGTGTGTTCACGTAATGTTCGCCAGATGGATGCAGATCAGAAGAACTTTGTTTCTGATATGTCTGGCATCGGAAACGTTTACCGGGAAATGGCATTCAAATACAATGTCGAGAACGCTCTTAAGGACATTGCAAAGAAGCATAACCATAAGCACGTTGTGCTACAGGGTGAGACATACGGTGAGTCCGTACAGGGTAACAAGTACAAGCTTGATGAGCGCCGCTTTGCAGCATTCAATCTAATCTTTGATGGAGAGCGTCTTGGTTCTGTCGAAGCAAAGAAGATTCTAGCCGAGTACGATATTCCATTCGTGCCTATTATTGATGACAACTATATCCTGCCTGATGCTGATGACTTTGAGGAGTTCAAGCAGTCTGCCGATGGCAAGAGTGTAATCAATAAGAAGTGTCTGCGCGAAGGCTTTGTGTATCGTAGTCAGGATGGACAGCGTAGTTTCAAGAACGTTTCACGCAAATTCTTGCTTAAAGCTGGTGAATAAATGGGGACTAGCACAAAGCCAGTGCTAGTGATGATGGTGGGTTTGTCGGCAAGCGGCAAGTCCACCATCGCTTATAATCTAGCAAAGGAAAATAATTATATTATATTCAGCTCAGATGAACTGAGAGAAGAACTTTACGGAGATATCACCGACCAGACTCATAACCATGAGCTGTTCATAGAGTTGCATAAGCGTATTAAGACGGCATTAAAAGAAGGTAATAATGTTATCTATGATGCTTGTAATCTAAGCTCTAAAAGACGTATCGCTTTTCTACAGGAGTTAAATCGTATCCCTTGTCGGAAAGAATGTATTATCGCCGCCACTCCATATGAGCAATGTCTAAGGAATAATGCGAGCAGAGACAGACGTGTGCCAGATTATGTCATTGAGCGTATGTATAAAAGCTTTGACACCCCGTATCATTACGAAGGCTTTGATCGTATTAGCATTGAGTATTGGAAAGGTAGCTGCAACGGCTCATTACTTCCAATGTCTTGGGCGCTAGATTATAAGAATTACAATCAGGATAATCCGCACCACGAGTCAACTCTTGGTGTGCATTGTATGAAGGCTGCGTATTGGCTATATGGCAGCGATTGGTTCCATCACGCTTCAATTGGAGCCATAATAGATGCAGCGCTAATCCATGATTGCGGCAAGCCATTTTGTAAGACATTTAAGAATAACAAAGGCGAAACTACAGACATAGCACACTATTATGGACATGAACATGTAGGTGCATATGACAGCCTGTTCTTTACATATGTTGCTGGCATCAGTTCCTTATTTGTTTCAGCGCTTATCTCAAATCACATGAAACCTTGGGTGTGGGAGAGGGATAACAACGAGAAGATGTATAACAAATATAAAAAATTGTGGGGCGATTACTTCATGCAGTGTGTTATGATTCTACATGAAGCAGATAAGGCCGCACACTAAAGGAGTTTTTATATGAGTATTCGTGTATTCGATCTAAAAAATCGTGAATGGGCAGACCCCGATAAAATTCTAATTTCATGCGTAGAAAACAAGCTTCTGACCTGCGGAAACGCTGTGTTCGGATGGCAAAAATTGAAGGAATTGCCTGAAGATAGGTACTTATTCCACAAAAGCCTAGGAATTGTGGATAAACACGGTGTCGAGCTGTATGAGGGCGATATCTGTACGGTTGACATGGAAGAGGGGCATGAGGACGGCGATAAAATTACTGTCGAAATTGCATATGTCGAAGATCGTGCTGGTTATTTCATGTTTGACTGGGAACATTCTAAGTATTACAGCTTTGGTGAAGGACTTAATAAAATCATTGAAGTTATTGGCAACGTATGCGATGATGAACCTAATTTGGAAAACGAGGTCGATGAAGCATGATTGTAATTGCAATCATTATGGCGGCAGTAGTTGTTGTATCATATACATGTTGTAAGGTTTCTCATAAGGAAGATGAGCTTCATAGGTATGGAAATGAAGACTATGGTATTTGGGACGAGTGGTGATTGATATGATTCAGATTCGCAATGGAGTATTTGAGACTAATAGCTCAAGCACGCACAGCATTTGTATCTCTAAGAAGCCTGTTGATGCAGATGGTTGTCATGTTGATTTTCATTTTGGAGAGTTTGGTTGGGAAAATGGAGATGCCGATGTAGCGGATTATCTATACACAGCAATCTACGAGCTTGACCCGAATGGCGACCGTGGACTTCTTGATAAGCTAAAGGATATTCTTGACGCTCATGGCATCAGATATACATTTGAGAAGCCAAAGCTAGTCCATCATGAATATGATACCTTAGACTGGTGGGAGAATGAGACTGGCTATATCGACCACGGATATGATACATCTGAGTTTGTACATGCCGTGCTTGATAATGACGATATGCTGATTCGTTATCTCTTTAGCGATAGTCATGTGTATACTGGTAATGACAATGATGATTACAATATGATGTGCAATGCCGCAAAGCCTACTATTTGGAAGTGGGATACGGATTGGCATAATAGTTGGGAAGAGCCAAACCCCAATCACGATGAAGAGAAATACGAATATTTCTATAAGGGAAACTAGGGTGTTATATAATGATTCAGATTCGTGCTGGTGTATTCGAGACTAATTCAAGTTCAACACACTCCCTGTGTATTATGACGCAAGACGATTTTAATAAATGGGTTTCTAGTCATAATGGCGAATATTATTTTGTTGATTGTGATGGATATGATTATACTTTCAATCATTGTTTTGCTGATGGTGTTGGAAGCGGAATCTATGATAAAGAAACAGTAAAGCAAGCCATCGAAAGGTACGCACAGGAGTATGAAAAGAAATATAAAGACGAGGAATGGTATACTCCTGTCGATGTTGATATGCTAGAGCATAGCGATGATGACGAGGTTGAGTCTAGGCGCGAGGATTCAAGAGTGTGGGACTTGGGCATCTACACGTATGATGATTGGTGTAGATATAATTATGAGCTAAAGCAGTATGAGACACCCTTTACAACTCCGTCTGGTGATGATATGATTGCATTCGGAGCATATGGCTATCGCTAGGAGAAGTAATGAAGATTCTTGGCAGTTATAAGAATAACGACTATATGGTAACTATGTTCTCAGACGGCACTAAAATAAGGTGGAATGATAAGCATTCATTTAACCCAATTAAGCCTGAGTCTATCGACCTTAAGATTACCAACAGGTGCGATATGGCGTGCAACATGTGCCACGAGAACTCAACGCCAGACGGGAAGCATGGTGATATTCTAAACCTTCCGTTTATCGATACCATGTTTCCCTATAGTGAAGTTGCAATCGGTGGCGGCAATCCGCTAACGCATCCAGACTTGATTGAGTTTCTTGAGCGCCTTAAAGAGCGTAAGATTATCGCAAGCATGACGGTGAATCAAATGCATTTTATGCAGAATATTGATTTGCTAAAAGAGATTACGGATAATAAATTAATCTATGGTCTTGGTATCTCATATATCGGTGGCCGTCATAGCAATTGCATTGAAGCGATCAAGCAATTTCCAAATGCCGTTGTTCATGTTATCAACGGTATTGTGCATATGGACAGCCTAGAAGCCCTTGCCAATAATGATTTGAAGATTCTCGTCCTTGGATACAAGGAGTTTAGGCGCGGCAAAACTCTATACGATGAATGTGGTAGCCAAATTGATTATCTAAAGACGCAGTTCTATGACCTGTTGCCCAAGATTGTGAACGATGGTTGGTTTAAGTGCATTAGCTTTGACAACCTTGCAATTAAGCAGCTTGAGCCTAAGCGCCTTATGAGTGATGAAGACTACTCCCAGTTTTTCATGGGAATAGACGGCGAGTATACCATGTACATCGATAGTGTTAATCGACAGTTTGCCAAGAGCTCTGTTTCTACTGAGCGTTATGATTTGATGGATGATATAGCAGATATGTTTAAGGTTATTAAGGATGGTGTCAATGGAAAATAAGTTGCTTTATCTTGCTGGAGGAATGAGTGGACTCACCCGTGATGAACAGTGGCAGTGGCGTAAGGATGTACGCACTAAGATTCTTGAGAGTATTGATTTTTATGGGTATGATTATATGCCCGTGTTCTTCAATCCCTTAATGCACTATACTCTAGATGAGGAACTTCATAAGAGTGAGCGCGAGGTATTTGAGCTTGAGACTTATAATGTTCGCAAGTCTGACTTGGTTATCGTGAACTTTAACGCTCCTGAGTCAATCGGTGTTGCTATGGAGCTTGCTATTGCCAAGGAGAATCGTATTCCCGTTGCTGGATTGAACGAAGATAACGTTGAGCTACATCCTTGGTTGATTGAGTGTACAACGCGCATGTGCGATACATTTGACGAGCTTATCGACTATGTTGCATGTCAGCATTTGATGGCGTAATAAACTAATGTAAAACTAATGTAGACTAATGTAAAAAATTTTTAGATTATCTACTAGATTAGTTTATACTTGTGATATAATAACTAATGTTATATGCCTTAATAAATATACGGAGGTATCTTAGATGGCAAATGAGAAGAGTGGCATTAAGAAGACTGACTGGAAGTCAAGCTTTGTTCTAGTTGGCGCTGCAAAGGTAAATGATTATACCTTTACCATCGATAAGCAGAGTGAGCGCAGTTCTTGGGTTTATAATTCTATGAGCCTTAACATTGACTGCGGTGAGAAGTATGGTACTGTACGCGCCGAGATGTTTGGTGGATATTCCCCAGACCGCGAGAACATTATCTATGCCCACGGCAAGGACGATAACGGCAATGATGACTTCTCTAAGCAGATGACTGTTGCTTGGGAAGACCGCTTTGATGATACGATTCTAGATGAGGTCGGCGACCTTTCATTCATCGTTGTCGGTCTTGAGAAGACCACGACTGGAAAGACTTATTATAAGAACTTCCTTAGCGAGTATGATGCCATTGCCTATGCTCAGGAGCATCTTGAGGACGGCATGGTCGTAAACGTCAAGGGTCGTTTGCAGTATAGTATGTACAATGATACCGTTCAGGTTCGTAAGACTATTCATAGCATTGTTCTTAGCAGCGCAGATGAGCCTTCTAAGTACTATGCTCGATTCACTCAGTCTGTTCTTCTTGATAAGGATTCTGCAAGCCTTAAGGATGTTGACAAGGACAATGGCGTTATGTATGTGAATGCTCGTGTTCTTGATTATGTGAGTGAGCTTAACGGTACTGAGATTAATGGTCAGTATCCGTTCACAGAGCAGTTCGAGTTTCCAATGGACTTCACTAAGCCTGAGCTTTGCAAGAAGGTTTATGATAAGCTCTTTAAGATTAAGAAGAATGTTCGTCAGGTAACATTTGATGGTATCTTTGTTGAGGGCGGAGCTACTGTTACCGCAACAATGGATGATGTTCCCGATGATATCAAGGATCTAATTGATATTGGTATTTATTCTGAGGAGGAAGCACTTGCCAAGTGTAGTGCAAGCGGCTCTCGTGAGCGCCGTATGATTCTTCAGAAGCCGGTGATTAAGCTTGTTGGCGATGACAAGACTCCTGTTGTCCAAATCTTTGATGATAAGTATGAAGAGGATGAGCTTGTAATTAACACTGGTAGCGATGAGGATGCGCCATTTGATACTGATGAGAAGTATTCAGATGACTCGGACATGTCTTGGCTTGATTCCCTGTAAATAATATATACTATTAAGGTTATATGCACAAAGAAGGGTGATAAAATATGGGTAAGTTTGGTAAAAAGAATCATGTGTCACTAAATCCACTTGATGCTAATCTTTGTCTTCTAGGACTTCCCAAAATCGGAAAGACTACTATTATGAAGCAGGTGGCAGAGAAGCTTGTGGGAGAGAATGGCTACATCTTTTTGGAGATGTACCGCGAGAATGGCGCGAAATACATCGAGGATATCGTCTACGAGAATGTTCCTGATTGGGATACGTTTGTAGAGATTATTGATGATATTGTCGATAATAAGGCTAGTGATTATCCAGATCTCAAAGTTGTCTTTATCGATACAATTGACAACGCCATTCAGCTCGCCGAGCAGGAGAGTATTCGACTCTGGAACAAGGAGAATCCAACTAAGCGTACTACTGCAATTAATGCGGCTTGGGGAGGTTTTCAGAAGGGGCAGGATAAGGCGCTTGACCTACTTCAGGAGCAGTGGTTCCGTCTTCGTGAGGTTGGCGTAGCGTTTTCTCTAATTGGTCATGTACGCCAGACAACCATCACAGACCCAATTACGCTTGATACATATCAGCAGATTACATCTGATGTTTCGCAGCGATACTTTAATCAGATTAAGAAGAATATTGATTTGATTGGCATTGCCTATATTGACCGTGAGATTACGAAGGAACGTACTGGCAAGAAGAACGCTGTAACTGGCAAGGATGAGGTTGTCAATAAGATTACTTCAGAAGCACGAAAGATTAAGTTTAGGGATTCGAATTATTGTGTTGATAGCGGCGGTAGAATGTCTCAGATTGTCGAGGAGATTAACTTTGACCCAGACGAGTTTATCAAGGCAATTACTGATGCCCTTGAAGCAGAGGTAACTAAGAGTGGCAAGTCTGTTGATGACCGTGAAAAGGAAGATGCAAAGCGCGAGAAGGAAACAGCTAAGCGCGTTGCCGAGCAGGAAGAGCAGGCTAAGTCTCAGGCTGCTGTGGATGATGTAGTTGCTCAGATTGTTGATTTCTTTACTGAGAACAAGTCTGACATTGCAAAGATTAAGCCAGTTCTTGCAGCCGTCAAGAATCTTGGGTATGACAACCCCAAGTCTATTGACAATATCGAGGACGCAAACAAGATTCTCGCTCTAATTTCTTAGTAATTCTGATATAATGTACAACCGTGCTACAAAATATAGAAAAATGTAGCATGGTTGTACGTACTAAAGAAAGGTTTGATTATGGCACAGTCTATTGAGGTCATGGAGCAGCGTTATCAGATGCTACTCAACCGCAAGGGTAAGAACTCCGAGAATGTCGGCATCATGCGCAAGTTACGCCGTAAGATTAATAAGGCTAAGAACGGCATTATTCTTTCCTAGCATATCTTCATGGAATATTCCTTCAGCGAAAGGAGTTTATATGTCTTCAGACTTTAAGCAAGAATTCCTGAAAAACAAGTATGAGTATATTTCAGATGATGCTGCAAATGAGCCACTGAAGAAGACGAAGAAGAAGAAGCCCAAGAAGTCTAATCATAAGCATGAATATAAGAATCTAATTATTCAGTCTTATGACAAGATGGCTGGCAAATGGCGTGATGCTTATGTAAGCTATTGTCCTACTTGTGGCAAGCTGAGCAGCTTTCAGGAAACTGATGAGATTGCAAAGATTTTCCCAAACATTCGAGTTGGTACATTCGGCTTTTGTATTGGTCTAACTTACAACGAGAGCAACAAAGAGTGGCAGAGCTTTGCAAATTGGTCTAGCGAAAATATTCCGCATGTCAAGTGGAAAGATTTTGTTTATTGGAAAGACAAGTATATCGACTTGGATTTGCTAAATAATTAATTGACTTAATATTCTGCCCATGACATAATAGTCGTGGGCAGTTTTTATATATATGGATGGTGTATAAAGTGAAAAAAGAAAAGTCACCTATTACCATTGTCGCAGAAATGGTTGATAAAAATTATGCATATGTTCTTAATTTTATAAACAATCATCCTGAGCTTGGTATTGTAAAAGATGAAAACAATAAATATGTAATGGATGAATCACAGCAAAACTCTTTATGCATAGCCATTCAAAAGCACGAGATTGAACGTGAACAGAAGCGAGTTGAGCGCGAGAAGAAGAAGCTTGAGCAAGAGAAGAAGCGAGCTGAACGCGAAAAGAATAAGGCAAAAAAAGAAAAAGTACGCAAGATGACTAAGCAAGAGAATGAAGAGTGGAATGCTCTTTATGAGTATGTGCGTACAAGGGTCATGGGATACGATGGTAAGCAATACCTAGAGCCTTATATTGTACTAAGGCTAAAGGGTCTGGCTGAGGGCAAGGCAATGGCTAACCGTAAGAATAAAGGTAATGCTTGCTATTCTTATTTACTTATTTTAAATACGTTTAAATACTGTATGCCAGATATTCAGCGTGCAGTTAACCGCATAGCATTTAAGGATACGTGCGGTAAGTTTAACTACATTATGCGAATCGTGGAGAACAACATCAATACGGTATATGTTCGTATGAAGAATGCAGAGAAAGCAAAGGCAGAAGCGCAAGAATCTGATGTCAGTTATGCCGCTAACTATGTTAATATGTTTAAGGCAAAGAAAACGAACAGCACTAAAAAGCTTGATGACCTATGGTGAGGGTTGGTTGATATATGGCAGAAAAAAATAAGAAGAAATTAAGCGCCTTTGAGCAGCAAAAGGCAGAGACTATTAAAAAGGTATCTGAGTATAAGCTTCAATGTGAAGCAAATGTTGTTGCTATTCTATATAAAGATCCAGACAAGATGTATAATACTGACATTGATTTAAGTTCATTTACAAGTAATGTATGGAAAGTATTCTGGCAAATTGCACACGACATTATTATTGTTGAGAACAAGAACACTCTTGACGATATCACAATAGGAATGTATCTCAATAAGCACCCAAAGCTTAATGAGAAATATGTTGAGTATGGCGGCTACGACACCATTACTGCCGCTATGGGCTATGTCAAGGAAGAGAACCTTGATGGCTATGTGTCAGAGTTGCACAAGTGGGATGCAGTAAGAGAGCTTTGTGAAAAGGGATTTCCTGTAAAAGACAGGCTTTCTGATTATGCTGACATGTCAGAGGAAGAGATTTATAATGAGCATGAAGCATATCTAAACCATATCTTCGCTAATTCATCTGCTGGTATCAAGAGCATTAATGTATTTGATGGCATGTATGAATTCATTCAAGAGCTTAATGAGTGCAGTGAAGCTGGTATGCCGTTCTATAATGCAGACCTACTTAATGCAGAGGTTGGCGGATTCAACCTTAATGGCAATATCTATGGGCTTGGCGCTGGGTCTGGCGTAGGCAAGTCCAACATGGCATTCAACTGGATCATTCCTTCTGCTATGAAGTATGGCGAGAAGGTTGTCATGTGCATCAACGAGGAAGATGAACGCCGTATTCGCAAGGAGCTTTTAATCTGGGTTGCCAACAACATCTTCAACGAGGAGCTTCATAAGCGCACAATCCGTGACGGTGGCTTTGATAGTGAGACGATTGCCTTGCTCAAGAAGTGTGCTGATTGGATTGACAAACAGAAAGACGAACATATCTTGACTGTCATTCCGCTTGAGAGATATTCCGTCAACACTGTTATCAAGATTATCAAGAAGTATTCAAGTGCATTTGGAGTGCGCATATTCATTCTCGATACACTTAAAGAGAGCTTTGATGCTAAGACGGATGAGATATATAAGTCTATGATGCGAGATATGGTTACTCTTTATGATGTTGTCAAGCCGTCTGCCAAGAACGTTGGATTGTTTGTGACGTATCAGCTTGGCAAGGGCAGCTTAAAGATGCGTTATCTTACCAATAATGAGATTGGTCAGGCTAAGTCTATCGTAGATGTTATGAGCGTAAACCTTATGATGCGCAGACCATATGAGGATGAGTATGAAGGTGGGGCAAAAGAGATAATCGGCTATCGTCCAGATGGCAAAGACGGTAAATCAAAGATTGCCATTAAGCTAAAGAAAGATGATAACCCGCTGATTACTTTTGTCTGCAAGAATAGGTTTGGCATTAGCGGTGGACACCAAGTTGTATCAAGCTGTGACCTTAGTACAAATACATATAAGGACATTGGATACTGTAACATACCTCAAGATTTTTAATTTTACTATTAATGTTATATGCGGTTGTGCTATACTTTAATAAGTGACCGAGCGCGAAAGGAGTGATATTTAGATGGATACAACTTCTCTGAAGGAATATATCTTCAATAATAATAAAGTTGAATTTGTTCTAGAGAAGATTGGTTGCAAGTCAATTAAATATCACTCCTCTAAAAATTTTTACAGTGCAGCTAATTACAATGGTGATAATACTGGCGCTGTTAATGTCTATAATACCAAGCATCTTCTTATACATAATTGGACTCGTGAGAGTGAGTTTGATGATGTATCAGATATTATCTCTCTTGTCCAATATAATAAGAAGTGTTCATTTGTAGACGCTGTTAAATATCTTCATAATATTCTCGGACTTGAATTAACACCATATAAGAAAGAAGAAAAAAAAGAAAAGTTAGACCCACTTGCTATCTTTAAGAATGCTATCAGTAGATACAGAAGTATAGTAGATGTATCAGAGATACAGACCATCAGTGAAGAAGCTATCAATGACTACATTCCTTTGCTTTATATTGATTGGTTACGAGAGGGCATCATGCCTTGGGCTGCTAAAAAGTTTGGACTAGCCTATTCATATAAATATCATCGTGTAGTTATCCCTATTAGATATTGGCTTGACGGTGCGCTTGTTGGATTCAATCAACGAACTACGGTTGAGAATTATGAAGAACTAGGAATTCGCAAATACTTTTTGACTCCTTCATATAGAAAAAGTCTTAATCTTTATGGCCTTTGGGAGAACAGAGAAGAGATTGAGGACAAGAGAACTGTAGTTATTTGCGAATCTGAAAAGTCTGTTCTTAAAAGATATTCGCGTAATGATGGCACTTGTGTTGCACTTCAAGGGAAGAAACTAAGTGAAGAGCAAAGACGTATTATCCTTGGGCTAAACGTAGATGAGGTTATCATTGCTCTTGACAATGATGTGCCGATAGAAGAAATGCGATATGTATGCGAGCAGTTCTATCATATTAGAAATGTATCATATGTGAAGGATCGATGGAATTTACTCGGCGATAAAGACGCTCCTGCCGATGCAGAGAATAAGGTGTATAATTTTCTTATGAAGCATCGAGTTAAGTATGATGAGTCAGAGCATCAAAAGTATTTAAGTGGTCTTAAGAAGAAATGAGGTAAACAATGAAACTCGTATTTCAGAACAGTCGAGGACATGAGCGAACAATTGCAGATGTTAAAACAGCTGATGAAGCGTATTCTGAAATTAAAAAATTCTGTAGAGAACGAGATTTTCATATTTACTATACCCGTATTTGGCAAGACGATGACGGTGCAACAGTCTATGATGTAGGCAGTCATGTCGATTTCTTTAAGCTGTATCCAGATAATAAGGAGCAGAAATGATTACGAAAAAAGATTTTGTTTCCGCAGTGAATTCAATTAAAGAAGTTGAGAACTTCTATCATCAGTATGGTCATAAGTGCTACGTTAAGAACTCGCTAATCCAAACACTTATTGATTCTGTTGGCGACAAATATGAGTGGATTGCATGGTATATCAACACGACTCGATACGGTGAAGTGAACAACACTGTAAGTTTCGGCGAGTATGGTAATGAAGCTAAACACTATGTCATCAAGACCGTTGATGATTTGTATGACTTCCTTGCTGACTACTATCATTGGAATGAAATGGATTATAAGTATGAGTAACTATCCAGACTACACTTGGGAACAAGATTCCTATGCACCGTGGAATAGCGATGAAGGTTACATCGATAAGAAGTGTAAGCAGTGTTCGATGTTCGCAAAGATTCCAGATGATATCTGTGCAACTGACATGGGATATTGCATTGAATGCTGTGATTATTTTAGTGGCGAAGACGATGCTTGCGCTTCTTTTGAACTATATTAAGGATGTTATATATGACTGGTAGTTATGTTAAAGATGATATTCAGAAATTTATGGAAATGACATACTATATGATGGGCATTGTAGATGAGTTTATGAATATCTCAGACACTGAGCTGCGCATGTTTCGAAAAATGCACCAAGAAATGCACGACATTATAGAGCGCCGACAGAAATATACGCAATAAATAGAGCGGTGTTATAATGGAAATTGTAAGCATTGACCGTGTGAAGGCTCGCAAACCACATAGGTGTGATATGTGCGGCAAGAAGATTGAAGTCGGCGAAGAGTACGAAGCCCAAAACTTAGTCTGTTATAATGAGATGTATACGTTTCATCAGTGCGACAGATGCAAGCCATATGTCGATGAGCTGTGGAGTATAGGTTTTGATAACGACCTAGACGGACTTGATTCATGTACCTTTTATTCGTTTATGTCAGAAGAGCATAATGATGTTTTGGATAAATGGTATGAAGAAGATGGTTATGATGAGTAAGAAAAGCACTATAATCTGCGATAGGTGCGGCAAAGAAGTACCATACAATGTAGGCAAAAGGTTTTATCATTATACGGCTATATTGTTTGATAGGTTTTGTCTATGGGATAGCATAGAAGATAGGCTTGATTTGTGTGATGATTGCTCAAATGAGTTTCGCAAGTGGCTAAAGAAATAGGTGTAGATTATGGCATTGGATTTAACATGGTTTGACGTAGATGGAGATATCGAAACATTCTATACCTATTGTCTTCATCACATGGAAGGCTGCGATGAGCCAGAATGGACTATGTACAATCGAATCACGGCGGTAATTGAAGATTATTGGATGAAGAAGTTTAAGTTTAAACTTAAGGATTCAGTTGACAATAATCTTAAGGGCTTGGTAGTTGGCAATGTGATTGAAGACACCATTGCAGAGATGCCAAACGCATTGAAGATGTTAGAGGATTCATAGAGAGGAATTGATATGGCTATATACAAACTTGAATTTGATTGGTGGACAGTCGATGACGAGGACAAACCTTGGTATGAACAGGAGCAGCAAGTATATTATTTCACGCACGCCGAGGACGCGCTTGATTTCGTTGACCATGTAGTCTGGAATGAAGCTGCATATGTATCTATGGGCAGTCCGATTAACGCATATCTTTATAAGTTTACCGAGTCTAGGCAGTATGATGAGCGAGATTGCCGATATATCGCTGCATGGTACGATATTGACAAAAGAGTGCGCTAAAACAACGCTCTGACCTGCGGTTTTGTTGACGAAAAAAGCTTTAAAATCGTGATTTTAAAAGTTTGATAATTCCAATAAAAATGTTAATTCCAAATAGCAATTGGAAGCAACAAAAAATATTGGAATTATCAAAGAATAAAACATATTTTTTAAGGAGCGTTATGGAGCAGGTGAAGCCAGAAGACCTTCTTATTGTGAAGTGCCAAAAGAATATTCCGATAGCAAATGTAAATGCTATGCACAAGTGGATGTGTGACATGAAAGAAAGTGGCATAGTTGTATTGCCAAAAGATGTTTCACTAATTGTCATTTCAAAAGATGTTCACGTTTACTAATTCAATATTATGATATAATAATAGCTGCGTATTAAGCAGCTATTTCTTTATAGGGAGACGGTATGGAACTAGATACATTTTATGTCGTGACGATTCCAGAACATACAAAGAAAGAGATTTCTTTTAGCACAAAAAAGTATGGCACATGCATAGGCATTGCACCAGAAGAAACACAAGTCTATGTTCCAGAAAAGAAATACTATTTCAACAAACGTAAACAGGCTAAGAAGTTTTGTTTAGAGAATAACTATCCGTTTGAATACATTACAAAGGAGTTGTATTAATGGCGCGTTTGTCAAAAGAAGAACTTGATAAAATCAAAGAAAAATACAGCGTATCACGTATATGGTCATGGAGCCGCGTAAACACCTACATGACTTCTAAGTACGAGTATTATCTTAAATACGTCAAGCACGTGAAGGAAGATAGAACGGACTGTGGATATGCGCCTTTGGGATCAATCGCGCACGACACTCTTGACGCATTTTATGAGGGCGATATTTCATATGAAGATATGATTGACCAGTTCGAGGATGGTTGGCTTACTGCTATTGACATTGCAGACCTTAAGCTTGACCGTAATGATGAAGAACATGATGCTAGTATCAAGGCTAAATACAAGGAAGACTTACAAATCTTCTTTAAGAATCATATCAAGTATAAGCATAAACTGCTTATTGAGAAGCCTGTAATCGCGCAAGTTGGTGACAATGTATTTGTTGGCTATATCGATGCATTGTTTAAGGATGACGATGGCTGTTATAACATTGTAGACTTTAAGACCAGTTCAATCTATAAAGGCAAGACGCTTGAAGAACATTCTGGTCAGCTAACAATCTATGGATTAGGACTGGTTCAGGCTGGTATCCCTCTAGATAAAGTGAAGATTTGCTTTAACTTCTTGAAGTATTGCAATGTGCAGTATCATCAGAAGAATGGCACTGTTAAAGAACGTCAGGTAGAGCGCTATAAACTGGGGTATAGTCTTAAGACAAATGTTAAGATGTGGCTTAAAGCTGACGGGTATTCAGAAGATGAAGTTGATGATTATCTGAAGCTTCTTATTGATACAAATACCATTGATGTATTGCCAGATGATGTACGTGATAAGTATGTGATTACAGATTGCCATGTATTTATTCCATTTACACAGGAGTTAATTGATAAGTGGACTGATACGATTGTATCTACCATTCAAGATATTAATATGCGCGAGAAGGATTACGAAGAGACTAAGAGCGATGCTGCATTTTGGGATTCCGAGGAAGATGTTAAAGCACAGTCGTATTACTTCTCGACATTAATGGGATACAGCGCAAATCTACATAAGCCATTTAAAGAATACCTAGATAAGCTAGAAGCACAGAAGAATGATGCAGATATATTTGGCGGTCTTGTTGGAGATTCTAAAAATGACATTGCAACTAGTCAGGATATATGCAATAATAAGATCGATGAAGTAGATTTATCTTGGTTAGATGAACTAGCCTAACTTGTAGGAGGATATACAGTGAGCAATGGTATTAACGTTTTAAATCTATGCGATGGTATTTCGTGTGGCAAGGTCGCTCTTGACCGCGCTGGCATCAAGGTGAATAAGTATTTTTCAAGTGAGATTGACGAGAATGCCATTGCTATT
>ERZ779840.1134-NODE-1134-length-26902-cov-4.208701_pt1 | contig 26902 bp, 19 predicted proteins | sample MGYA00511561_ERZ779840 | MGnify/ENA primary metagenome ERZ779840 (study PRJEB29588, sample SAMEA2162036) | human gut metagenome | biome: human gut; feature: human-associated habitat; material: faeces | place: Denmark | collected 2008/2010 ...
ACTTTCCGCCGCCGTGGAAGCGGAGGATTACCGGGTCACCTCTGTGGAGCATACCGAATAATCCGGATAACCGGGCACATCGGCTCACACAGCCTCCTCTCAGAAAAAGTTCTTGGTGGTTTAGACTTCTTTCAGGAAGCCCCTTCCGCCCGGAAGCAGCAAAAAGGCGCGCGGAATCCGTGCGCCTTGCTTTTTTATTGCGGGTCTTTCCTGAAGCCCAATTTGTAGGGAATGCGGTGCCAGTAGTAATAGCCGGACGCCGCAACGGCGTGCAGTGGGCGAAGCCCGCGCCATAGCCACCGGCAGAAGCGATAGGACCGCGAATCGGTGCGGATATCGCGCTTGGTGCGGACAAAGTGCGCGACCCGACAGCATACCTGCTGCGGGAGGATCAACTCCGTCCATCTCTGCGCGTCGCCATTCAGGATAAGCACGCCATCCTTCCGGATCTTGTGAATCCGGTGCAGGATATATGCGCCGTCTATACGCCTGCACAGGATTATATCCCCCACGCGGGGGACATAGTCCGGCTCACGGACAAGAAAGACGGTGGAGCGCCGGTTCAGCAGGAACGGCACCATGCTGTTTCCCGTCACCAGAAGCGGCAGTTCCTCGCCGGGACGCAGAGCGGCAATGCACGCCGCCAGCGCCTCCCGGTCAATCTGCAGGGAGTGGCTCTCCCCGCCGGCCTGCGCATCCTTCATTGAGCCGTCTCCCCGAACACGGCACTCCAGGTCATGTCCACCGCCTCCTGATCCGGGCGACAGCTGAGGCGCAAGACCGGCACCAGCGGCATCATACCGCCGATCGCCTCCATCACGCAGTCGGTCAGGCGGGCATCCCACATGGGGAGGAAAATATGCGACACGTACTGCGTCATGATCTCGTGTTCGGAAAGCCGCCGGATACTGTTGTCCGGCGCCTGATCCAGCACCACAATGCCCCGCAGGGGCGTGGCGCGATTCAGCTTGTAGGGTGAAGAGCCGCACCACGGACTGCCATGCGCCGTAACGCCGCGTCCGTCCTCGTCCAACGTCAGGAACACCTTGTCGCCATTGATGATCTCCGCGCCGCGGAACTGCTCCCACAGGCGTGCCTGCGTGGTCTTGCCAATGCCGGATCTGCCGACGAACATCACGCCGCCCTGCCCCGGCATCTCCACCAGGGAGGCATGGACGAACACGGTGCGCGCGCGCCCCGCCATATGCGAGTACAGCGCCGCCAGAAACAACTCCATGACGCCCTCTTCGCGCGGCTTGACCACCAGCGCGGTGGAATTGGTATAATCCCCGTCCGACACCATGAAGTGTCCCGGACAGGAATGTATGCTGAACACGTGCTTCACCGGGTGATCAGGTGTCACACTGCTGATGTCAAACTGCGTGTACCCCTCTGTCAGGCTCACCCGGCACACATCGGTATCTGTCTGGTTTTCTGCGGGAACCTCAAAACCGGAAAGCAGGCGGCAGAAACTGCCGCCTGCAATCCGAATGTTCTGTCCCGCAATTCTGAACATCTCTGCCATCATTGCGTTACTTTGCCGATTCTGATTACGTCAGATCAGACTGCGCTTAGTCCGCGTCCGGCCGCGCAACGAGGCAGCCCTCGAGCAACGCCCGCTGATCTCTCACGTACTGGTCGTTATGGGTGGTGAGGGAATCAATCAGCCAGTTCACCATGTCCATCACATAGTTGGAACCGGTGTAAACGAAGTCAGAAGCCTGAACCTTGCCGGTGCCCGCATTCCAATAGTACGTGCCATTGAAAGTAACCTGAGAAGAAGAAGCAATATTCTCCTTCACGTTCATCGACAGAACAGCCGCTTTGGGTGCAACATAGACCTTCATAACAGAAACTCCTTTCTTAGTGTTTCTTGGCTCTGCGTGGTAATTATATACCTTTTCTTCATATTTGTCAATAGCTTTGAGAAAAATAAAATGAATTTTTTTACTTTACTTCCCCTCCGCCCCCTCCGGAGCAGCCGATTCCGCCGTTTCCTCCGCTTTTCTGCGCAGGTAAGCGGCATGGATGCGCGCGGCACGCTCGCAGACCGCCTTGGCGATGCGGTCCGGGTGTCCGGTCTCCGAGGCAAGTTCACCGGGACAGGTCAGGCAGAATTCCGCATCCGGACAGTTGGCGCACTCCGGCGGCAGAGTCAGGGCATCCGCCCGCCGCAGCAGCTCCTGCCACGCGGCGGGGATGTCATACGGCTCGGTCAGCTGCACGTATTCGCCCTCAAAGAAGGCGCACACCTGCAGGTGCCCATGCCACGTGATGACGCCGCTGCAGCCGTACGGGGAACAATTTGAAAAGGGCGTTTCGATCGGCTTGTGCTTGTACCCGGACAGCTTTTTCAGATCCCAGTCCTCGATCCGATCCTCCAGCCGGGATTCCCGCGGGTCATTCTCCGTGACGCGTGCCGAAGCATTGACGCCCGTCGTAATCTCCAGCCCGAGCTTCTTCTCCTGCGCGTACGCCTCCAGCTTATCAAGGTCGGACTGGTTCTGCTTGACCAGCGTAGACGTCACCTGCAGGGGAATTTCCGCCGCCCGCAGAAGGTCGATGGCGTGGTTCACCTTGTCAAAGCCGTGCGGGTCGCCGCACATGGCGGCATAGGTCTCATTATCGGCGCCGTACAGCGACAGCTTGACGCCCCGCGGCGGGAAGCGGAGCAGATGCTCGACCGCCCGCTCATCCAGCAAAGCGCCGTTGGTGAACAGGGACGGATAAATACCCTGCCGGGAAATGCCCTCGTATATCTCCCAGAAATCCGGGCGAGTCAAAGGCTCGCCGCCACTCAGATTGACGGCGACCAATCCCATTTCGGCGAACTGCCGCGTGATCTCCAGCCATTGCGCTGCGCTCAAAGGCTTGCCACGCTTCTCCATTTCCGCGCGGCTCAGATGAACGTAGCACATGGGACAGTTGAAATTGCACAGCGGGGTCATCTCCAGCGTCAGCGAAAACGGACTGCGCGTCTCCTTGCACCATTTCCGCATGGCAAGGAACTGAATATTGAACGGCCCGATGAAATCCTCCAGCTTATGCTCTTCGGGTCTCATGCTTCCAGAACTCCCTGCTCGCGCAGGCTGTCGAGGAACGCCTGCGTATCCGCCGTCGCCTGCTCCTCGCTGACATCATACTCGGCACGCAGTGCCGCGACCAGTCCCTCCAGCGTATCCGTTCCGGCTTCCAGTGCCTTCCAGAGCAGGTAACCGGTCTCGGACAGCGATACCATTCCCTTCAGCTCGGAAGCGCGCGTGCCAAACGGCACCGCCATGTACATGGGACCGACCTTTCTCAGCACGAATCCGTCCTTCAGTTTGTAAGTCATTGCAGTTTCCTCCCGTAATTATGTAATTATGTTTTTAATATATTTTATCGCGCAAAGTTTTTTTGTCAGACCGTTGTCTGCTGCCGGTACGGCGCGGGATCAATCTCCGTGAAGCTTCCGTCCCCGTCCACCTGAATGATGTGGTCGGCATACGCAAGCATACTGGCGCGGTGCGTAGTCAGCAGGCAGATGCGCCGCGGGTCGGCTTTCATGACCGCGTGCAGAACGCGGGATTCGGTAGCCACATCCAGTGCCGATGTCGCCTCATCCATAATCAGGATCGGCGCCTCACGGAGGAGGGCGCGGGCGATGGCGAGCCGTTGCAGCTGTCCCTCGGAAAGGTTCACGCCGCGCTCACCCAGCACGGTATCCAGCCCTTCCGCCTGCTTTGAGACGAATTCCCACGCGTCCGCCGTTTCCAGCGCGGCGCGGAGCTGCCCGTCGGTCGCTTCCGGCGCAACCGCAAGAAGATTGTCCCGGATGGTGCCGGAGAACACACTGTTTCCCTGCGGCACGTATGCGCACAGACGCCGCGTGCTGTCGCTGACCGGCAGCTCGGAGGAACCGTCCTCCAGCCGGACTGTCAGGGTGCCGTCCTGCGGGCGGAGCAGCCCCAGCATCAGGCGGAGCATCGTGGTCTTTCCGCCGCCGGAGGGACCGACAAAGGCAAGTATCTCGCCCGGCTGTGCCTTAAAGCTGACATGGGACATCACGGGAGCCTTGCCGTCTTCGTAAGTGAAGGACATATCCCGCGCCTCCACCACAAGACCGGTTTCCTTGGTTTTCGCCAGCATTTTCTTGGCGGGACGCGCATCCGCGTCGGTCTCCGCAGGCTTCTCGGTAACTTCCATGATACGCCCCGCCGCTGTGGCAACGGAAACGGCGGCAGGAACCATGGAAGTCAGCGCCGAGAAGGAGGAGGACAGATTGGATGACAGCTGCAGGAACATGGTCATCTGACCGTAGGAGATGACATTCGTCCACAGCCGATAAATTGCCCAGCCATAGCAACCGTACCCTGCGATAAGTCCCAAAACGCCCATAGCAAGGCTGACCACGACAGACATCTTGGCATAGGAAAGCTGGATAGTCTTGTACTTCTCCAGCAACTCCTTCAGCAGGCGGCAACGCTGCTTGGCAAGGTCGAACGCCTTCACGAGCTGGATGTTCTGAAACGCCTCCTCGTTAAAGGACAGGATCTCGCCGTTGATTTTACGGGTCTGCTCATTGTACCGGCGCATGATCTTCATCAGCGGCTTGGCAGACAGGACAAGGATAGGCGCAGACGCCAGCGCGAACAGCGCCATAACCCAGTCATAGTACAGGATAATAACGAACGCGCCGATAAACTGCACCAGTTGCGTGAGCAGTCCGGGCAGAAAATTGATGATACCGGACACAACGCCGCCGACATCGCCCTCCAGACGGTTGAGGATTTCGCCGGAATGGAATTCGCGCAGTGCCTCCCAGCGGGACAGCATGATCCGCTCAAAGACCTCCTGCCGCACCTCGTTCATCACACGGACGCGAACCTGTGCCGTGATCCACGAGGCGATGGCGCGGAAAGCGAGCTGTCCGACTGCCAAACCAGCCATCACTCCCAGCGCGGCAAACAACCGATCCCTGTCCTTCACCTCGGCAGTCACCGCGTCGATCAGGTTCTTGGATGCGACCGCAGTCAAAAGTCCCATGATAACGGCGACCAGCCCGATGACCACAAACGCCGTCACACCCACCCAGTATTTTCTTATGTAGTGGGACAGCCACACCCACTCCCGCAGGTGCTTACGTATCTTATCCTTATATTCCTTCAGCTTACCCATTCGGTCTCTCGCATTCTCCCGCGCGGGCGCACAGGCTCCGCGGACATTTGGCATTATTATACCACACACGCCGCCGGAAATCAAGGCTTTTCCCTGCCCTGTCCGCCTTGCTTTTGTAAACTTTTTGCAAGAGTAACGCATTGAAGGTAAGCTGTGTTTATGATTATCAGTCAGCACTTGGTACGGCTTATTTCGATAATATCCCTGTTGTCGAGGCTAAAGGCGGATTATGCCGTGGGAAGAGCTGGAGCAGCTGATCAGACCGTACTATTACGAGTGGAAGTACGGAAATAAACCCTATGAGCTTGAACTGATGCTCCGCATCCACCTGCTACAGAATCTGTATGATTTGTCCGATCAGAATGATGTAGCATTGTCGGATTTCCACGGCAGCCGGATTTCATTTGCTGTAAACCGTTCGGTCAGATACCTTCCCGCGCCGAGTCCGTCGGCGGTTGCGGGAACGGAGAGAAAGAACGATTGCTCCTGCAAGAATAACCACCGCTCCGGCCCAAATCAAAGCGTATCCCCACATCGGCATATGAAACGCCACGCCCGGAATACATACGATAAATGCTCCCGTCTTGTCGGTTTCGGTAACAATGTATCTTCCGTATCCGCTCGCGGAAAGTTTTGTCAGACCGCCGTTTTCATCCATATAGTAAACTTCGGCTTTCGCGCGGTCAAAATAATCGTCTGCACGGAACAACAGCTCCACTTTATCGCTCAAGGGTATGACTTCGCCGTCTTCGCTCAGAAATTCAGCCGAATAAACCTCGAAATTGTCCGCAATCTTTTTCATTGCGGAAGCCGCTTTTTCGTATACGCCGGATCCTTCGGTCACTTTTCCCGCAAGAATTCCTGCTTTTTCAGGCAACACGTTATTTGCATCTCTGAATTTAACAATGTCGTTCTCGCCCGTGACAGCGTGGACGGTTACAACATACTCCGAAAACGAGTCGTTACCGAGAGAAGTTTTATACTGTGCGTTCGTTGCTTTGTAGATTATTTTATACTCACCGACATTACCGAGCGTAAGCTTTCCGCCCGAAACATCTACGGAATCATTTCCGAAAACAGCCGTAATCGCAACAGGGCTATCCTCGTTGCCTAAGGTTGCCGTCGCTTCGGGAATCGGAAAAACCGTGCCGACTTTCAAAGAATATTCAGCCGCCGCTTTCGTAGAGATAACGGGAACGAATTCCGCAGGGCGTTCGCCTAAATCACGAACGGTTTCGGAAGTTTTATCAGACGATGAGAGATTCAAAGTGGCGGTAAAATTCATTTCACGCGACATCGCGTTGATGTACGCCGAAAACGAAAGCTTGCTTTTCAGATTGTTTTCGGAAAGCGTATAGGTATCATATGTCCAACCGTCTTTCTTTTCGCTTGTTTTACCGACTTTCTTTCCGTCAAGATTCAGGTTCAGATAGCCGATTGATGAATCGAACCCGAATGTCATATAATACTTACCGCCACATTTCTCCACGGTAACGGGGTTTGTAAAATTATCCGCACCCATCTTCAAATCAAGATTTACGGGAACGGTATACGTTCCGTCACCGCCGCTAATCACCTGTTCGCTTGCGGCATAAGCAATGGAAGCCGATTGAAACAATCCGCAAAGAATCAGTGCAAATACCACTATACTTACAGCAAAGATTTTTTTGAATTTTACCATACTTCATTTCCCTCGCTGTCTGTAAACACCGCGACAAGAACGGTATCTTCCGTGAACTTATAGGTCGATAAGTCAATTATAGTCTTGCTTTCATCGCCCTGAACAAACCAACCCTTAAACGTATAACCCGTTTTTGCTACGACTGTTCTGTTCGAGTCAAGACCGTTTCCTTCAATTACGGAATCGTTTCTTATAACAGAAGCGGAATATGTCGCATTGATTGAATATTTTACGGTAAGCATTCTTTTGTATACGGCGTTAATCGTAAAATAATCGCTATCATCGGTAACTTCGTTCAGATAAATTTTTCCGTTTTTAACGCCATCGCCCAAGAAACCGCCCGTCCAACCGGCGAGAACAGTTCCGGCAGGCGCATAAACTTTGTACACGGACAAATCGATAACATAATAGCCGCTTGAAGAATCCCTGAAATAATGTTTTACTCTATCGTCGTTTCCTTCCGATTTTGCGGTAACGGAAATGCCACCGTCCCATATTGCATACAGCGTTACATTCTGCGAATTGTACTTACCGATGAAATCCGATATACCGTTTTTAACGACGTCTTTGGACGTTGCGTTTCTGCCGACATACTGCGTCCAACCGAACAGAATATCGCTTCCCGCAAATTCTTTTTCGTTAAGCGCGTTGATGTTGTTGCTCAGATTGTATGTTACCGTTCTCTGCAAAAGCCCGTCGGAAAAAGGATGATCCTTATCCGTAACAAATGTAATTGCAACATCGCAGGTATCCGATAAAACATTGACAACCTGTCCGAACGAATAAGACACGCCGTTGACCGAGAAGCTGAACCCGACATAAAACGCGCCAGCCTCGTTAAACTTCAGCGAATATTCATACTCGCCTTTACGGAGTGTATAGGTTCTGCCTGCATAAAAGCTGTTGTCGGTTTTTCCGCCGATCCGGTGCTTTACGCTGATATAGGTTGTTGCGATTTCGTTCCCTTCGCTGCTGTAAAGGCGAGGGATGCTCATGGTGTATAGGGTATTGGCAAAATACGAGTTGAATTTCAGCATATCCGTGGTTGTTTCGCCGGAAAATGTCACGCCGTAAAGATAGTTGCTGCTGAATTGATTCCCGAAATACGAAAATTCAAGCGATACGGTAAACCACGAATAATTATCCATATAGCCTTTTATTTCTCTGATTACAGAATCCATATCGCCGTTTTCAACAACCCGTGAAACCGTTGTCCGGTGATTGTTTTTGTCAACCAGACAAGCAGAAAAACCGGTTAGACTCATTTGAGCAGGGGAGGCTTCGCCGATCGTCATACGGAATAATCTCGAAAGCTTTTCGTCGCAGTTTTCCTTCGTCAGGTATACCGACTCGCTTGCCCGAATGTCTTTGATTTTTCCGTACTCGTCGTACTGTACGTCTCCTTCGTCCATGATTTCGCCGCTGACAGACTCGATACGGTAAGTTTCCTTTTGCGAAGTTACATATTTGAAGCGAACAAATTCTGTTTCCCCGTATCCGTTTACGAGTTCGTAACACACATAAGTCTCATATGCGGACGCCGTAAAATCTTTTTTCTGATGCCCAATGTAAGTCAAGGAATAAACACCGTTCTGATTCGTGAAAATCCCAACGTGAAGGGGATTGATGCACGCCTCGTCATCATACCAATTGCTTCTGAAACGCACGTTTTTCACGCCCGTCCACGAGTAGGTAAGCGCTGGCAGCTCCACCGAGGAGCCCTCTTTATCTATCGTATCGGAAACATATGCCGCATCCTCATCCGACCATTTCCAAGCGTGATTTTCATCCGTAATCCGATAATCAGGATCGCTTTTTTGAACAATTTCCACGATTGCCGTTTGCGTGATACCGTCATCATCCGCAGAGGTGAACACGATTGCGCAATCGGAAGAAAACGTAAAAGCTTTGGTTACTCCGATTTCTTTTGAAAAATCGATTTTATCGCCGCTGATTGCATATCCTTTATACTGAACGGTCGAAAAATCGGTATCTGTGGATACTTTTTCGCGGTAAAGATCTTCGAGTCTGATAACATCTCCCTGATTGACAGTTTTTCCAAGCCTGAATTTCAGAGATTCCCGCATTCCGTTTGCGCCGAATGTCTGCACGGACATAGAATCATAGTATAATTCTTCCCCGTTCTTTCTGCTTGTTTCTGCATCATACCCGTATATATTTGTCTGAATATCGAAATGCGCGATTTCATATCTTGCGTCCGAGATGTTTTTGGCGTTTGTTTCGTCGGTCGGTCGGAAGGTGATTTTGCTGTTATATACCTTCCTGGATTCATACGGTGCATTAGCATCGCTTGCCGAGTACCAGAAATTCACCATCTTTGTCGACAAGCCGTTTTTCAGCGTTTCGTCATACGTCAGGTTTTTATCATTCAGATCGGAAGCATTCCCGGGGTAAAAACTGCCCGATGCTTCAAAAGAATAACTGTCGCCCGAAAGTTCTTTATAATCGACATTTTCGTCGGATAGTTTTGTGATATGGTCATAGTCCATATACAGAATCTGCAAACCCGAGCCCATACCGCCTGCGACTTCCATAAAGCCCGAAACGGAATACATGATCCCGAATTCGCGCTTGAAGTTTGTTCCCAGGTCGATAATCGAATATATCTTATAATCGTCCGTGTGAAATTCCATCGAATAATCCACGTATTTCTTCGCTTTGTATGTTTCGGGATAATAACTCGATTCCACCTCTCCGTCAAATCCGGTCGTATCCAATTCAAAGCAGTACTGATTCGGCATAAAGGACATCATTCTGTAAAACAGGTTTTTATAATACGGCTCTTCAAGCTTTCCGAGCGTGAATTGAACCAGTCCCGCATACGGCGTGAACGGCTTAATCAGCTTGTATTTTCCGTTTTCCGCTTTCAGATAAGAAAAAACCGAATTGAAGCCGTCGCCCATAGACGATTTGTTTTCTATCGTCTTATTATAACTTCTTACAAGATAATATCCGTCCTCAAGCGGAACGCTTGTATCGACGTAAGGCGTCTTAAATCCTATCAGCCTTGTTATTCTGAATTCGACGGTATAAGTTGTGGTCGTACCGTACCGCTCCTCGTCGGAAAGTCCTTCCGCGTTCCAGTTCGTCGTTTCGATATCAAGATATACGGGTTTTGATAAGTCCATATCCGTTATGCGGATGTATATCGTTTTCACCGTATCCGAAAGCGAATTTACGCTTTCTTTTATATAAACGCTTGACGGATTTTTAGTCGCGTTTACCGTTACTTTATAGGAATCGGAAAGCGCGCCGTAAGGCTCCGGATCCATGCAGTCATATTCGATTTTAAGCAATAAATCGTTATCCGATTTTTCAATGTATGTATTTTCAACCGAAATGTTTTCGGGGAATTTTTTATAACCGCCGAACTTTGCCGCGGTTTTTCCTTCTTTGACGGTGTCTTCAAGAATTTCAGCCTCAAAATCAATGTCATACGTTCCGCTGACTGCCAGATCCTCTTTCAGCCATTTTGCGTACAGCGTGACGTCGCCCATCGTCATCAGAAGAAGATTGTCCTGATACTGCGTGTGGTACTCCTTATCAAAAAACCAACCGCCGAACACATAGCCGACCTTCTGCGGCACCGGCAAAACAGGGATGCTTTTTGCGGTGTATGTCAAATCCTCCAAAGGCGCGTCCAGTCCCTCGGATGAAAAAGAGATTTTATATTCCGTATCGCCGTATGCCTCTTTGATTACATCCTGCGGCGTTCTGGTACTGCCGGCTTTGCTGCAGGAAGGAAGTGCGGCGAGGCTTACGGCGCACAGGATCCATATAACAACTTTAGAAAACAGCTTTTTCATTGCACCCCTCTATAAAAGCGGAACCGGATACGCCCGCCTGCGCGGGCGTATGCCGTTCCTTTGGTTTTTACAGGTAAAAATCTTCGTGATCCTGAAGCGTACTCATAAAAGTATTTTCGGAGTTCGCTCTGCCGTTGAACCAGCCTTCTTCAAAGAGGGAAGAATCCTGGTTCTTGACTTTCTCCGCATCCATCCAGATATCAAATGCGCAGTTATTGTATATGGCATAATGCGTTTCTTCCATATCGGTGAAAGCATTCCGGTGAATCCTGGAAAAGATACCGAAGGAAATATAGTTGAAAGCGTTTCCGAGATAGTATACCGAGCCTTCCATCACTTCATAGCGATACACATAATGCTGCTTGGCTGCGAAATCATCGCTCCAGGCTCCCCATTCATATGCTTTGCCGCGAAGCGAATAACCGATTCCCATATGTCCGCTTGCGTCATTGAATCCGCCTGCTGTCGCCACATAACGGACATCGTAAATCGTAATCAAATCATCGTTTCCGTTGTTGTCTTTCATCGTTTGCGTGTCGGTATTTTTCACATACTGCATAATGCCGTAATACTCACCCGACATACTTTCCACGAAGAAATACTCTCCGGCTTTCGCAGCTGCCGTCAGCTTTCTCGGATTATCCTCATTGCCTTCCGCCGCCGTTGCGGTGAACATAAAGATTCCCTTCGTCTTGAACGCGTGAGGCTCGATATTCTTCATTTTCGCAAGCGGCAGAACGAATTTGATTCCGTTCTTCTGAATGCTTTCGTTTACGGTAACCGTTTCGCCGCTTACAATGCAGCCTGCATTTTCAAAGGCTTTTGTTTTAATTTCTTCCAGCCCGCCATCCGAAACAATGAATTTCGTCAGGTTCGATGTGTTTGCAAATGCCTGCGCACCGATGCTGACCACCTGCGAGCCGACATAAACCTCTGAAATATAGTGATTGTCTTTGAACGCATTGTCCGCGATAACGACTTTATATCCGGCAAGTTTTTCGTCACTGCTGAAATCAATATTGATTCTGTAAACGCCGCCTATTTCTTTCGCGGTAGTCTGATCGAATCCCGTTACGGTTATGGTTTTATTTTCCTCGTCAACCGAGTAAGTAACCCCTAAAATATAGTTGGTGTACGAAACTTTAAGGTACAAATTATGTGTAATCACGCCTGCCTCGAAGTTCTTCCCGAGTTCGGTGATTTGGTAATTATAATCGTTAGCGGTTATTCCTATGGCTTTCAGTATATCCGCTTCGGTTATTTGCTCTCCCGATTTTTTACCGGTTAAGGAATAAGATCTTCTGGTAGTTGAATCCCTGTAATCTTCGCCGATTATATGAACAATACTCTCGATCCCTTCGGGAATCGTTCCGATGCAGACAACCTTTTCAACCGGCGTTCCGTCTTTTTCGGCAAGCTCGGTATACGGTGTTCTGCCCTGCGTGAAGGCATATTCGCTGATTCCCGCAGGCATCGACGCAACATTCAGATAGACATATCCAAAATCGTTCGACGTAAGTCCGCTGAACACCGAATAGGAATCAATCGCCGATTTTTCATCGGGGGCTTGTACTCTCTGCATATCGGTCAGCATAGAACCCGTATAATACGAAAGCTCATATGTTTTGTTATTTCCATCCGTTGCATAAGAAATCGCCTTGAATGTGGACGGAAGAGAAAGATATTGAACGTTCAAGCCCTTGAACGCGCCGACCGACACAGCCTCAACACCCTCCGCAACGGTGAGCGTACCGTTGACAACCTTTGCCTGATATGTGCAGACAAGCGTTTTGCAGGCTGCGCCGTCAATCGTGCGGGTTCTGAAAAGTTCGCCTTCCTCGTAATAGTATTCGCTTCCTTCCGCAAATTTGAGGTTGGACGGAACGGTAACGACCGTTTGAACGCTTGCGGGAACGGTTACGGTAAACGGAAATGCGCTCACGCCTCTGTAGTACCCGACCATTCCTTCCATATAATCGCCCCACAGCGAGTCAATCAGAATTTCCAGTCCTTCGGGAAGTTCGAGGGACTTCAGATTTTTCATATTCCAAAAGGATTTTTCAAGCACCTTCAGGGTTGCTGGGAGTTTTACATTTTCAAGCTTGGTGCAGGACTGGAACTGATTGATGTATTGAATTCCGTCAGCAAAATACGCATAGACCGCAGAATCGCACTGATCGGTGGTTGCCGTGTACATTCCTGCCGAAACGGAGAAATCCACTGTAACCACATTGCAGCCTTTTACGCCGTTAACCGTTACGTTTTCGGACAGGAAGGAGATCGCAGGAAATCTCTTGATATTCTGCCATTCTTCCGAATTGCCCGACTTATAGTCGAACCCGACGACAGCATAATCGTTTGCCGTGCCCTCAATCTTCTGATATGTCAGATAGGGCGATTTCCACATAACCCGGATTGCCGTATTTTTCGTAATGACAAGCGACGTGAAATCAACAACGTTTCCGTTCTCGTCCACATACGTCAAATCTTCTTTATCCATGTAATAAGGAACGAAATCTTCATACTCCTTATCGGGGGCTTTCATTGTCGAATTGATTCCGACCTGAACACTCTTTAAGGTTTCATACCCGTTATCGAATGTAACCGTAGCGCAGTAACGAGCGTAAAGGTTGTCCGCATCCTGCTTTTCGTATTTCGTTCCGTAAGCGGCGTCGATATACCAGCCGTCGAATGTCAGGTTTTTGCTTGCCGCGTCCTCCGTGTATTCTGTTGTCTTTCCCGCAAGTTCTTCGAGCCTGATATCGGTAGCGGTTTCACCGTTGACCGATATTCCGACGTGAATCGGCGCAAAATACGCATATACCGTAAGATTTTCTTTTACTTCGGTATCTTTGGTAAATTCTGTACCCTCGTCGAAGGTCGAAGTTGTATACCAACCGCGGAATTCATAAAATTCCTTTTCCGGATCGGCAGGCATCGTCACCTTACCGTTCACCGCGTCTACCGTTTGCGTTTTGCCTTCAACGGTAAACGTAACCGACAGATCCTTGCTTCCGCACGCCGCAAGCGCACAGACACCGACAAGAAGCACCACAAGGCACAATACAGCCCCGATGACATTCTTTCTGATTTTTGTCATTTTGAATGACCTCCTAAATATAATTTTGTATGTAAACCCGTTTCCGGGAAAACACCGGATTAAATATCGTATCTCGCCAGAATCTCCGACGGGGACTCGGTGAGAACGAACAAATACGGAATGAGCGATATGCAGGTCATCAGCACCGCGCCTGTTGCAAAGCTTGCCGCCGCAAGACCTATAAATCCCGCAAACGCTACATTCATAATCGCGTATCTGACTGCCACGAGCGCAACCGTTACCACCGAGAACACAAAGAAACTCAAAATGTTGTGAACAACTGCCTGAGTGCATTCCTTGAACAAAAGATTGCTTTTGTTTACGCCGATTGCTCGGTAAATACCGTACTCTTTACTGTTTTTGATACTTGCCGACTTCTCTATGAAGAAATAGATGATGAGAAGCAGAACGATCACGAGAAGATAGAGATACAACCCGCTTGCCGCGTCTTGTTTTTCTTCTTCGTTTTCCTGTTCATACGCCGCGCCGACGTTCACAGCCGTTACGCCCAAATCTCTCAGGTCGGATTTCAGCGAGGCAAGTTGCTCCGGACTTTCCGTTGTGATCTCGAAATAATACTGCGAACCCGTGGAGGACAGCGCGTCGAGGTTAGGCGATATGTAAACGAAAATATTATGAAGAACGTTTTTGTTGACGTAAACCCGAATGTCCGTATCCATGACATCGCGCGTGACTACGAACTGTTCGACATAAACTTTACTGCCCGTTACCTGTATTGCGTAAGGAGTATTTTTCAAACGAGAGTTCGTTTTGTTGACTTCAAAATCCGCCTGCGTGGTATCGGTCATCATTTTATAGAGCGAATTTCGGTTGATTTCTACTCTGACCTTATCGTTTGCGATCTCGCCGTCGTACAGCAGAATCTCCGCCGTAAACGAAGCCGAACCGTAAGTATCTTTGAAGAATATCTCTTCCCCGTCCGAGAAACCGATTTTGTTATACACGCCGAGGAAATTGACGTAATCTTCTTTGTTCAGATAAATGATTTTATCGTCGCCGCCCGTGATACCCGTAATCGGATATTCGCCGTCAAAGGTCATCAGCGTAATTGCTTTATCCGTATTCAATTCTTTCATACGGAATTCTCTTTTGAGTTCTTCCGCCATTTTGCGGGAAACGATCGCTTCGCCTTTTTCGGGAAGTCTGCCGTATTCTACGGCAATTTCGTCGCCTTCTTCGATTGCTTTGGGCGTATAATTGACTTCTATCCCCGAAAGACTTGCAAGTCCGCCGTATGAGAAACTGCCCGTCCTCATTTCCGTATCGAAGAAATCAATACTCTTGTAATGGCTTTCGTCCGTTTTCCTGAGTACCGAATAAGAGTTCAGATTTGTATAAACGGTATTTTTTCCGAGCGTTTTGTTTTCGGTAACTGCCGAGAGAGCCTCAAACGCAGAGAACGAGAAGAACACCATCACCACGGCAAGCGCAAGAATAAATATCTGCTTGAATACGTTACCGACCGAATACGCCTTTTCGCCGTCGCCCTTACTACGCTTGAAAATCGTTTTTAAGGTAAACAGCCTGCCGTTTCGCTTCGCCGTACTTTTGGTAAAGGTGGTCAGAACGCTGTGCGTTTCGTTCCCTTCTTTTACATTGTCGTAAGTCGCGGGCGCAAGGTCTGTTTCTTCTATTTCGCCGTCCTCTACAAGCTCGCCGTCCACGATTTTGATATGGCTGTCGGCATACTTTTTGATAAGCGAAACCTCGTGCGTTACGATAACCACGAGTTGGGTTTTGGATATTTCCTTCAGAATATCCATGACCTTCATCGTATTTTCCGCGTCAAGGTTGCCTGTCGGCTCGTCGGCAAGAATTACATCGCTGCCCTTGACGATTGCGCGGGCGATTGCGACTCTTTGCTGCTGTCCGCCCGAAAGCGCGTCACCGAGTTTGTTTTTGAAACGCTCCATATCGACGAGCTTCAACGCTTCTTCGGTTCTTCTCTCTATCTCTTTTTCATCTTTGAACCCCGCGATCATCATCTGATTGCGCAGGATTTCCGCTATTGTATAGCCTTTTTCAAGGTAATAGTTTTGGAAAATGAAGCCGATTTTTGCGTTTCTGATCCTGTCGGTTTTACCGCCCGTACATTCGCCGTCGATATAAACCTTACCGCTATCGGCTTTTTCAAGTCCGCCGATAATATTGAGAAGGGTTGTTTTACCGCTTCCCGATTTACCGAAAATACATACAAGCCCTTTATCCGGAAGTTCAAACGAAACGCCTTTTAATACCTTGTTTGCGTTGCGGGAGTGTCGGTTAAATGTTTTTACGATGTTTTCAACTTTGATTTCAGACATCTTAACCTTTCGACCCCCTTCTCAAAGATTTCCTGATACTCTGTCCGTTTATCGCGCGGTTAAAGCCGAATGCGACAAATTCGACAATGAGGAACAGCATGATTTCTATAAAGAAGTAGTTGCCCGCCGAAATCAATGCGATTCCGCCTCCCGGTATCACCGCCGCAATCAGACTGACGAGCGGCAGGAATACGATGGTCGGCAGGAAGATCAGCGCCATCTGAATGTACAGCGAGCGCGACGAAATTTTGCTTGAAATGCCGAGCGTTCTGTAAACTGCAAAGTCGGTCTGGAAAACCTTTACGCTTCTTCCGAAAATCACGGATATGAGTGCGGCGAACAAAAGGCAAACCGCAATCAACGCGATATAGTAGATGACATTCATCGCGTAAACGTCGCCCGCGCTCTGAACGTATACTTGACTCGTGGAAAGCATCCCCATCATTCCGTCGGGGAATTTGCCGAGCGCGTTTTCTGCCGTCTGATCGTCAGCATAATACAGCACCGACTGACTTGCGTCTATTTGCTCGGTTTCAAAAATCGCGGTATAGTCACCGGGATTCATTTTCACAATCAGGTTTCCGCTTCTCGTTTCGTCTTTCTCGGTATCGGTTGCAACCTCGTATGACTTGTTCGATTTTACCGAGAAAACCGCAGAATATTTCGTTGCCTGATAGGTATTGGAATTGACAAGGTTGATTTTCCCGCTTTCAACCGCTTCGTCCTTTTCAAAGGCATACACGGTGACGACTGTTTCGCCGAGTTTCATCGTCGAGTTGATTGCCTTGATTTTGACTCCGTTTTCTTCCGCGTCCGCGTGGGACAGGTAAAGAAGAACGTCACCGGAAGAAAGCGTCGTTTTTACGCTAACACTCTCTATTCCAGCGTTTGCGTTTACAAACGTTTCGATTATCGCGTTTTTATCTTTTTCCGCAGATTTCGGCAACACCAAAACCGCTTCGCCTTGCTTTAAGTTATATTTATAAGGCGCGTACAGACAAGTGACGCTGTAAGCCGAAAGCATACCGCTTTTTTTCGGAATATTTACCGTAAATTCGGAAAACTCCTGATCCAAAAGACAAAAGCCTGCGCCTGTGCTTCCCGCCGCTTCGTCGAGATCGTCGTTTGTAAGGTTTCCTTTTTCGCTTGAAACGATGACTTTTCCGTTCACGCCCACAGTATCGAGCGAATTTGTAACGGGTTTTATAAGCGAACTTCCGAATACCGACAACACGACAAACAGCGTTACTGCACAGACAAGCAAAGCAAAGCTCATCATTGCCGTGAATTTCGGTCTGCTTTTGTAATTCAGAACGCCGATATGGAAAGTATCTTTAACGTCTTTCTTTCTGCTTTGCTTGACTTCGGGGACTTCAACGTTTTTCGTTTCCGCCGGCTTTTCGATTACTTTATCTTCTTTTACCGAGCCGTCGAAAATCGTAATTCTGCGCGTTGCGTATTCCACAAAAAATTCGGGATTGTGGGTCACCACGATGACGAGTTTGTCTTTGGAAACGTCTTTTAAGAGCTTTGCAATTTCTCTCGAAGATTTAACGTCCAGGTTGCCCGTAGGCTCGTCCGCCAAAATAATCGGCGCGTCTTTTGCCAAAGCACGGGCTATGACCGTGCGCTGTTTCTCACCGCCCGAAAGTTTACTGCCGCGTTGATTGATTTGTTTTATAAGCCCGACCTTTTCAATTAGTTCCCTTGCCTTTTCGCGGCGTACCTTTTTATCGTCGAAACGCAGAAGAGCCAGCTCGACGTTTTCAAGCACGGTAAGGTTTTCTATGATGTTGAAATCCTGAAAGACGGTTGCGATATACTTTTCGCGGTATTTTTCCCATTCCGCCGCGCCGTAATGCGACGTTTCCTCGCCGTTTATATACAGCTCGCCTTCTTCGTAACTGTCGTTCGCGCCGATGACGTTCAGAAGCGTAGATTTACCGCTTCCGCTCTCGCCCTCGATCGTTACGAATTCGTTATAGTCGAAATCAAGGTTGATTCCGCGGATACCGATCGTCAGAATATCGTTGCTGTCATATATTTTTCCTATGTTCTTCAGTCGTAACAGCAATGTTTTCTCTCCTTCTTCCTGCTATCGATTACCAAAAGTTAGCCAAGGCTAACCCCGTGCGCTTCAAATCCCGAAACACCGCTTGGAACCACAATCATCCGGGCGAACTACCCCTTACACTGCGCATCCAGACGGAAAAACGCCGAAATCTGTTCTTTTCCGCCTGCATGACGGACTGTTCCGTTCTCGATCCACACGGCGCGGTCGCACAGAGCGGCGGCACAGCGGCAGTCGTGCGTAACCGTGATCATCGTGTTCTTTGTATCCGTGTGAATGCGGTTCAGCACTTTCACCATTTTGCAAAGTCCCCGGTAGTCCTGCCCGACCGTCGGTTCATCCAGAATCAGGACCTCTGGATCTGTTGCGACCACCGCCGCAATAGAAACTCTGCGTTTCTGCCCCTCGGAAAGCGACTGCGGGTGACGGGCGTACAGGTGCTTTATCCCGAATTTTTCGGCTATTTCGTCGGCGTATTCGTCCGACCTCGCGCCGAATTTTATCTCCTTTTCGACCGTCGGCATAAAAAGCTGATAGTCGGGGTTCTGATACACCACGCCAACCTTTTGATACCATTTTTTACCCTGCTTGCTTTTTTGCCCGAATTTATCGTCTATGTTCTGCATAATCACGCCGCGGGTGGGCTTTTCAAGACGGGAAATCAGTCTTAAAAGGGTTGTTTTGCCGCACCCGTTTTCGCCAAGCAGCACCGTGCGTGAGCCTTTCAGCACATCGAAAGTAACGCCGTTCAGGATACCGCGCTCTTTCACCGAAAACGCAACATCGGAAAGCGAGAACACGGGTAGCGTTCCGCTGAATTCCGAACAGGTATCTTCTATTTCGGTTGACTGCTCTTTCAGGTAAGTTTCTCTGTCCGTTATCTCGCTTACGCTCTTATTTCCGACGTGAAAAACCTTGTCCACGAACGGCAGAACGACATCAAGCCTGTGTTCGATGACAATGATACAATAACCCGCTTTTGCGAGAGATTTTAATGTGGACATCAGCATTTCCGCGCCCGCCGTGTCGAGATTGGCAAGCGGTTCATCCAGAATGACGATCTTCTGTCCCATCGCAAGCGTGGAAGCGGTAATCAGTCTTTGCTTCTGCCCGCCGGACAGCTTGCGGCTCTCCCACGACTGATCAAGTTTCATAAGGTGGCAGACTGTGTCGATCTGTTTGCTGATTTTCTCCGGTGAAAACGCCAGATTCTCGCAGCCGAATGCGATTTCGTCCTCTACCGTTTTCTGAATGATCTGTTCGTCGGCATTTTGCAGAACGACGCCGACTTTGCGGCAGACCTCGCCAAGGCGCTTGCCCTTGATATTCTCGCCGTTTATCAGTACCCCACCCGACAGGTTTCCGTCCGTGATATTCGGGATAATGCCGCTTATGATATACAAAAGCGTGCTTTTTCCTTCGCCCGAATGTCCCGAAACAAGGTTGACTTCACCGTAATTCAGCGCGATATTCACATTTTCGAGTATCTGCAGGTTTCCATCGTAGGAAAAGCTGACATTTTTCAGTTCTATCGCGTTCATAATACCACCGTGACTATCGCGCCTGCGGCAAGCCCTAAAATAAACAGCACGTCGGACAGGCAAACGATTTCCTTTTTATATACCGTGTAGGGCACCTTTTCAAGCGAAAATCCGCGCGTTTCGACTGACAGCGACAGCGTGTCCGAAATGTTGACCAGTCGCATGACGAACGGCACCAAAAACGCTCTGTAAAAGATTTTCGGGTTTAACACGCTGCCCGCGCCTCGCGTTTTCATCGCCTCTCTTACTCTTTTTATCTCCGCACCGAGTACCGGCGGAAAGGAAGTCGCAATCAGCATACCGAGCGTAACGCCTCTCGGCATTTTCAATGTGGCAAGATTTCTCGTCATATCCGCAGGTTCAACGCTCATGCCGAGCGCGGCGGCAAGGAATACCGAAGCAAAACGGTTTGCCATTGCCATCGCGGCATTCCCGTCCTTTCCGTAAGCAAAGTATGCAAGGGTTGCAAAGGAACCGCCGGCGAGGATCAGCACCGGCAGCATACTGAGGCAACGCCTCCTGCATCCGAACAGCATCAGCCACACGAAGCACCCCGCAAGGAAGAAAGAGCATTTCACGCTTCTTGCCAAGCACAACCCGAATATAATCAAAAATAGGCTCGTCAAAAATACGAATAAGGGATATATCTTTTGTTTGAAAGACCAAAATCTCATTTCTTCAAAACTCCGGCTTTTTTCAGTTCCCTCGCAATCAGCATCCCAATGACCGATCCGGCAAAGCAAAGCGCAACGGCAGCAACCGAAATACCGACTGCGACCACGGGATTAGCCCCGCCGAGGAACAGACTCGTCGCCGCCTTTTCACTGCCCGTAACCGTATAAAATGTGTTGTAATACAGCCACATCAAGGGAAGCGTGAGCGGCATATACAGGGTTCCTGCGACAACGCACGCCCAATCGTTTTGATACCCGCGAAAGGGGAGAAGGGCAACTCCCTCTGCAATCAGGGCACAGACCGTGAGGAGCGCCATGGGAGGGAACATAAAAATCAGGAATGCCGAGATGAATACCGACTGCAAAAACAGTGCGCCCGGCTTCCGGACCTTCATCAAACCGATGACGGGGAAAACCGAAAACTGAAGTCCCAAGCCGAGTTGCACAATTCCGAACAGCGGGACATTCACAAGCAGGGGCATGACCGCGCCCGTAACCAGTGTGCAAGCCGTGATAATGGCAAGAAATACGATGTCTTTTATCTTGTATTTTTTGAATATCTTTTTGTCGTTTTCTTCTTCCGTTACTTTGGCTTTCTTTTGCTCGATTTCAGGCTTATCCGCAGAAATTTCTTCCTCTGCGTTAGCAATCAGAGCGGAAGCCGCTTCTTCTATATCATTGCTCTTCTTCTGTTCTTCCACTTTACACCTCCTCTGTCACTGTCATCACCCCGCCGGCAACCTGATAGATTCTGTCGGCAATCGCCATCGTCGATTCTCTGTGAGATACAAGAATGATGCTCTTTTTGTTTTTCTGTTCTTTCAGAGCTTTCAGAATGATCCCCTCATTGATGCTGTCGACATTGCTCGTCGGTTCGTCAAGGAGGATCAGCTCACTGCCGCGCAGGAATGCTCTCGCAAGTCCTATCCTCTGTTTTTCACCTGCGGAAAGGTTATCCCCAAGCGCGCCGACCTGCGTTTTGTATCCGTCGGGAAGCGTCATGATAAAGTCGTGTACCGAAGCCATTTTGCAGGCGTTTTCGATTTCTTCCTGCGTGGCGTCGGGCTTTGCGATACGCAGATTATCCTCTATCGTTTCTTCAAACAAATAGGTGCTTTGCGAAACCATCGTTACGTTTTTCAAAAGCGAATCGGTGTTGATTTTATCAATATCTGTATTGTCGTAGTTGATTTCGCCGCCGCTTCTCTCCCAAAATCTCAAAAGAAGTTTTAAAAAAGTTGACTTGCCGCAACCGCTTTCGCCAACGATACCGATAATTTCGCCCTTTTCGGCGTGCATTTTAACATCTTTCAGCACCTCGGTCTGCCCGTCGTAACTGAACGAAAGATCTTTTACGTCGAGATTTTCGTAATCGAAATCTTTTCCGTTTGTAACCGCTTCGACCGCAGGCTTTTCGGCAAGAAGATTCAGCACTCTGTCGCCGCTTGCGAAGGTCTGCGTCAGGTTGCCGGGAAGCGAACCTACCGCGATGACCGGACCGAACGACGAGAACACCGTTACCATACCAATAATCATTCTGCCTAAGGGAAGCATATCGTTTCTGACAAGCAAAATTCCGACCGCAAGAGTGATCAGCACGAACACCGACACCGTGAGTTCGATTGCCGAACCCGCGCGGGTGATGTTGTGTTTCATCTTCTTGGTTTCCGCAAGCAGTCCGTCCGAACGCTTGTTGACTTCCTTTTCTCTTTCCTCTCCCGCATTGTTCAGAACGATGTCCTTAATACCCTTGATGCTGTCAAGGAAATATGCCGAGAAGGACGCAAATTCCGCGCGGTATTTTACGCCGCTTTCTTTCAGTCTGCCGGAAGAGATCAGCGGAACGACAATGCCGATTGTCAGGAAACCGACAAGAGCCACGAGCGCGAGATACCAACTCGAAACAAAGCCTACGAACAGAAACACCGCCACAGATACAAGCACGGCAATGCAGATGGGCGAAATGGTATGCGCATAGAAAACTTCAAGCGTTTCAATGTCCGAAGTGATCATCGCGATGATACTGCCTTTTTGTTTGCTTTCGAGTTTTGCGGGGCAAAGAACTCTTAACGCGCCGAAAATTTTATCACGGAGAACCGCAAGAAGCCGGAACGCGATATAGTGATTGCTGTACTGCTCGAAATAGCGAAGCAGACCGCGAAGCACGCCGCAACCGATCGTAAGACCGATGATCCACCCGTATGAAAGTGCAATCGCTTCTCCGAGGGCTTTCGCAACGCCTACCGCGCCGAATACCGTGACGCCCATCGCGCAGACAAAACCCACGCTTCCGTTGATGACAGCTAAAACCATGATGTAAGACAAACTGCCGAGAAGGGCAATCAGGCTTGCCATGATTTTCGCGCCGCTTCTTCTCAAAGACTTTTTCTGCGTATTCATTTTGTCACCTCCGCATAAGCCTGTTCCAGCGTTTTCTGCGCGGTGTAAAGGCGCGCGTATCCCAGTTTTGCCGCCATCAGTTTTTCGTGAGAACCGCTTTCTTTTACCTCGCCGTCCGCCATATAATAAATGTTATCTGCTGGAACGACGTTGGCAAGACGGTGGGAAATTACAATAACGCTTCTATTTTTAGAAATCGCCTTGATATTCTTCATAATAATGGCTTCGCTGTCGATGTCGATATTGCTCGTTGCTTCATCGAAAACGTAAATATCTTTATCCGATACGAGTGCAATCGCAAGCGCAAGGCGTTGCTTTTGTCCTCCCGAAATGTTGTTAGCGTCCTCGGTGATGACTTTATCCAAACCACCGTTTTCTTCGATAAACTCTTTCAGGTTCACCTTTTCGAGTGCGGCGAAGATTTCTTCGTCGGAAACATTTTCTTTCGCCATCTTAAAGTTATCTCTCACGCTTTCGTTGAAGATATAGGTATTGTAACTGACCGCCGAAAGGTGCGAATACCAATTCTCGCGCGACAGCTTTTCAAGCTGTTTGCCGCCGACGGTCACGTCGCCTTTTTGCGGACGGAACGCGCCGATCAGCATATTGACGACCGTAGATTTTCCGCAACCGCTCTCTCCGACGATAGCCGTCATTCCCTTTTCGGGGAAGGTCATATTCACGTTTTTCAGAACGTCGCGTTTGCCGTCGTAAGAGAACGTAACGTTTTCGAGTTTAATCTCTTTGCCGTCAACGGTTTCCGTTCCCCATTCGGGGTCGGGTGCGTTTAGCAGCGAAATAATCTTTTTACCCGCGCTTGCGCCGTTCATCGCAACGTGGAATGCCGAACCGAACGCCCGAAGCGGCAGGAAAAATTCAACCGCCACAAGGCACAGGAACAATGCAGCAATCGGGTTCAGTCCCCAAAACGCCGCGCCACTGATTGCAAGCGCGATACCCACGCCCGCGCCGCCGTATGCAACCAAGTCCATGATCGTGGTGCTTGCAAGTTGCATGACAAGAACCTTCATTGTGATGACTCTGAATTCTTCCGCGCTTTCGTTGATCTTAACGTGTTGAGCCGCGTCTGCCTGAAAGATTTTGAGTTCTTTCAGTCCCTGCACGCTGTCGAGGAACTTGTCGCCCATTGAGGTGTATTTACCCCAATATTTCGCAAAAATCTTCTTCGCGTACTTACTGACCGCCACGATGGATACGGGGATCAGCGGTACGCAGGCAATCAGTACGAGTGCCGTTCTCCAATCGATCCATACGCATATCAAGAACAATATCACGGGCGCGATCATCGCAAAGAAGAACTGCGGCAGATAGGACGAATAGTAAAGGTCGAGTTGTTCTACGCCTTCCACCGAAGCCTGCGTGAGTCCCGCCATGCTCATTCCGTCGGTGGTTTTCACGCCGAGCTTTACGATTTTGTCATATACTCTTTCGCGTAAATCTTTTTTCACGCTTCTGCCGAGCTTGTCCTTGATGTCGCCCGTCGCGCGCGAACAGAGATATCTCACAAGAATACCGATAGCCGCGCCGATCAGCGGATAAACGAATTTCACGGCTTCGGCATTCTCGGTCAGCAGATACACGGCATAGCAAACGCTTCCGGTAATCGCAACGTTTGCAATTAAGCCAATCGCCTGCAACAATACGGCGATGAAGATGTACTTCTTATTTCCGCCGATGAGTCTGAATAGTTCTTTATCTATCATTTGTTTGCTCCTTGTCTTTATCAATCGGTGCGTGATGTGCGTCCGCCATACCCGACTTGATATAATTTGCCACTCCGTTACGGGTTGCGTCCGAAAACGCACAGGCCGCGTTAAGGGCATCTTCATACGCCTGATTTTCAGCCGTTCCGCAATGTAACGACAAATGCGCCGACATAAAGCGTATAATCGTCATGTACTCGTTCAGAACTTCTTTCCCGCGATCTGTCAGAACGATTTTTCTTTCGTTCTTCTCTATAAAACCTTTATCCCGCAACCGTTCCATCGCGTTGTATGTACTGACTTTTGAAACCCGAAGTTTATTCGCCACATCCGTTTGCTTTACATTTTCTGTTTGTTCTGCAAGCTCGTTTGCGGTAATCAAATATCTTAATTCCGATGAACTCATGTAACTCCTTCGTCCAGTTATCTGGTTAGCATAGGCTAACCGACAGGCAAAAAATTCAGTTCTTCGAGAAGAACCGCATGTTATTATACTCAAAAAAATTGAATTGTCAACCACTTGTTAGCAACAAACTAAAAATTTCGATTTTGCTCACCGAATCTCCTCGCTTCTTGCGTTGCATGGTGCAGTTCACCAATATTTTTATATCATGGAGATATAGAAGCGCCGACAGCGGAACAGGGGAACCGGGGAATGATGGGATTCCGGCATCGACGCTTTGCCTTTTTCGGGTGCAGAAAAAACGTATTTTTTTCACTTACCTCTTGCAAAGCGGAAAAAAGCATGATATAATATGACCGGAAGAACCGAAACGGTCATATTTCGGGAGGTGCAACCTTGGCTTTTACAGATTTTGAAACCGAGCAGATTCGTAAAGCGCTGCTGAAGGAAACAAGGCGCTGCGCCGTCAGCTTCTGGGAAAATATGACCTTGTGCCCCAGCACGGCGCTTCTCTTGCCGCTGGGACTGTACGCGGACTGATTCTGACCGTCTCGCACAGGGAGCAGATCGGAGAATTATATCCTCAGGTGCTGGAAACGCTGGTGTACGGCGCCTGCAGAGAATTGTTTGAATAAGGCGAAAAGCCGCAGAGATGCGGTTTTTCAAAACCACACGAGTTAGCCGAGGGTAACTGACTCTCGGCTATGTGGGAATATCAAAGGAATGTAACCATGAAAGAAAAGAAAAATTTCTGGGACAGAAATGCGCGTATTTACAACCGTTTCATGCGCAAAGACCACGCGGCATACGAAACGATGTATGCGCTGATCCGACCGGTTGTAAAAGTCAAAACGGTGCTGGAGCTTGCAACAGGCACCGGATTGATTGCAAAACATATCGTGAATGCGGCGGCACATATCGAGGCGACGGACGCCTCTGCAGAGATGATCGCCGAGGCAAAACGGGATAACCGCTCTGCGAAGCTGCACTTTTCGGTGCAGGATATGTTCTGTCTCCCCTATGCGGACAAATCCTTCGATGCGGTGATCGTGTCAAACGCCCTGCACATTGTGCCGCAGCCGGAGAAAGCCCTGCGGGAAATCGGGCGCGTGCTGAAGGACGACGGCGTACTGATTGCGCCGACATTTACTCACGCGGGAAATTCGTTTTCCGGCAAGGTGAGAGCGTTTTTTATGAAGCTCGCGGGATTTCCTCTCCACAGCAGGTGGACGAGCGAGGAATATCTGACTTTTTTGCAGCAGAACGGCTGGACGGTGCGGAAAAGCGTTGTTCTGAAAGCATCCTTCCCGTTAACTTATACCGAATGTGTGAAATTGGAGGTGTGATATGTCATTTTTTGAAAACACCCGCAACCCCGTGGGGCTTGGCGGAAAAATCATGGTTGCCCTGATGAATCTCGGTCACAGCCCCGTAGCACGGTGGGGACTTCGCTTCTTGGAGCTTACTCCGGATGCCAAAGTGCTGGACTGCGGCTGTGGCGGCGGGGCGAATATCAAAAGACTGTTAAAGTTGTGTCCGAAAGGCACTGTGCGGGGGATCGACTATTCGCCCGTCAGCGTTGAAAAATCAAAAAGGGTCAACAAAGCCGCCGTTGCGAGGGGACGTTGTGATGTGCTGTGCGCGAGCGTTGCGGAGTTGCCGTTTGAATCGGAGCAGTTCGATCTGGTCACGGCTTTTGAAACCGTCTACTTCTGGCCTGATCTGCCGCAGTGCTTTTGCGAGGTCGGACGGGTGCTGAAGAGCGGCGGAACCCTTCTCATCTGCAACGAGAGCAATGGCGACACGGACAGGGATGAGAAGTGGACGGAAATCATCGGCGGCATGACCATCTACAAAGACACAGAGCTGAAAGCGTATCTGGAGCAGGCAGGCTTTCACGATGTGCAGATACACAAAAAGAAAAGCTGGCTCTGCATTACGGCGCGGAAATGAGGGGGCTAAATCATGAGTATCTTTGCATCTATCTTACGCAGCGTATA